>ERZ781398.1525-NODE-1525-length-21505-cov-3.509044_pt1 | contig 21505 bp, 17 predicted proteins | sample MGYA00433077_ERZ781398 | MGnify/ENA primary metagenome ERZ781398 (study PRJEB29847, sample SAMN06458254) | wastewater metagenome | isolation source: Wastewater bioreactor | place: South Africa: Cape Town | study: EMG produced TPA metagenomics assembly of the... | reverse complement strand
TACTTTTCTTTCTTTTTAGTTTTCATCATCATCATCACCCCCCCCCCTAGGGGAAAAAATAAAAACTGTTTTTAATAGTTAGATTTTTACTTTGTATGTTGTCTTTGTCTTTTATGTGTGTTTTTTTTCTCTTTTTTGTGTATTGTTTTAAGTGTTCCTTTTAAATTATTTAATCAAATAAATGTGAATTTAAAAAAAAACTCATTCTTCTTATTCTTAATATTCATTGATTAAATCAAGTTCATAAAAAGCATCATTCTTTTTCAAATTGCATTTTAAAAATATTTTATGTTCAGCTTCCTCTACTGTTCAATTTTTCTCTTTTGAATTTTCTCATTTTCGAAATGTTTTTTATCGTAATTTCTTACGAATAAATAAAACGAAAAAAAGTATCCAAAACGGTAAATATTCAACCATAACTTTGCTTCGACGAATGCGCATGGTGAAATGAAACAAAGATAAAATTACTCAGGTGTGACTGAGGAACGAACGAATGTATCGAATTAGATAAAAGCCTCTACGAAGTATATTTTATATTGCCGATTAACGACACCTTTAATATCTCTCCGATTTAAATGAGATCGTTGCAATATTTACCGAGAATCAGACAGAAATTTTGAAGATGCATTTTATCTATGATTACTTAAGTCCTATTTCAAGTAAAAAATGTAAAATTATTTTCAAATTTTTCAGATATAGCTCTGTAAGAGAAAGAGCATATTTTCAACATATTGAAGAAAATAGGCTCATTCGATAGAGCACATTTTTTTACATACATCCTGAAATTTTCATCTTGATTGGATATACCTAACTGGATTTATAGCGCTTACAAGTTCAATATTTCATTGAAAATTTAGCTTATAGAGTCGTTACTGTTGGAATAATTTTGAGCATAAAATGGAAGTAAAACACAACATTTTATATATGAATCGATAGAGAATTTTCTTCTCTGTCAGATACATCTTCAATGGACTTGAAAAAGATTTCATTTCATTCCTTTTCTTGACGATTATCGTGCATTAAATTGTTTTTTTCATACTTCAGTGGCTTTTAGTTCTATTTCAAAGATCATAATTATACTTAAAAGCATCATTCTATATACGATTGAATAGAGAATTTCAAACGCTACAAAATGAGGGTGTTGGTCACATGCTGAAGAGTTACTTATGTCGATGATTTTTTAGCTATATTATGTTTTCTTTTATAAACAAGGGACAAAGAACGGATTGCATCGGATGTTATCGAAATTTATTTCATAGACTAGTAACTTCTATGATATACGTACATATGTTAATTAATGATAAAAAAATGGCCTTTTTCTGCAGGTCAGTTGCTAGTCAGAAGATCAATATCTGATGCCATCTATTGAAGTCAGTCGATTCGTTATCAAACAGTAGTCGAGACTATCGAAAGGTATATAGTGGAATTGTAGTGAGAAAAAAAAAGATTTTTTCATAGACATGTTTCGTCTAGCTCAATATGCGGTTCGATTATCGCATCAAGCGATAAAAAGACCGTTGATTTGCTCGAAAGCTTTCACTCGAACGTATTTATCCGACGGTTATCAAGCATTTGATAAATGGGATGAATCGTTATCGACTGCGATTCTTCAAAAAACGAATATTAGTATGTCTTAAATCAGATTTTAAATTTCATTTCTATTCATTTTTCTTTTCCTAAGGTGAATTATTAATCGATGTCGAAGATAAACTAAATCGAAAGAAATATGTCAGTTCATTAGATATCGAAATTGTACGTCAAACAAATCTTTGAATAACATTTAACTCGTTTTTGTTTGTGTTCAGTTAGCAGCTAAATTAACTCATGTTGAAACAACTGAAGATTTGAAATTAATCGAAACTATTTTAGAAAAGTAAAGAAAAACAATCCATTATGATTTTGATGACTAACTCAATCTTTTATTCAGATTTCGTCATACGCATGAAGCATTAGAATTTCAACCATCATTAGCTTATTCACTCGTTCGAAATTATCTCGATCTCGGTCAAAAAGAACGTTTATTACCTATTCTTCAAGATAAAGTCAAATACGGCATCTTTCTCGACCGTTTCTCGGCTAATCTTTTGCTAAATGCTTTTCTTTTGGAAAAGAAATACAAAGGTAAAGCGAAACGAAAGATTGATTTGAAAACGAATCAATTCAAATCTAGAAGCTGCACAAGTTTGCACGGATATAATGTTACAAGACGATGATGATGATCAACTAACACGTGCACTTGGTTTAAATGCTTGTTACAATTTCTTTTTGACGGCTACGGATGATGATTTCAAAAGAACCGATGAAGAAGAAGAAGATGAAGATATTGTAAATGTGAAAGTGATTCTTTTGAATTTGAATGTCTTGTTTCTGTTCAGGTTAAAGTCAAAATTCAATTCGTTCGAAATATAACAAATGATGATCATTTTGATTTGACTGATAAACGAATACTTCTCGGCAAAACACTTGCCTATCTTAGTCGATATGCGAATACAAGTGAATTAATTTCATTACAAGTAGAATTTATTTTTATTCTTGAATTATAAATTATTCTCGTCGAATAGATCTTAGGAAATATTCTCTACAAAAAATTCGGTCGTGTTGCTGAAAGTTTACAGAAAATTCTCGATAATAATCAGTTGAAATTCGATGAAACAATCGCGAGTTTTTTGGAGAAACAATTGGACGAATATGTTCACAATGCGAACGAAGATAAAGAACGTCTTCCGCAAAGTCCCTATCGACGTTTAGAATTGATTCCTGAAGCTGCACGAGATATAATCAAAGTAAATTCCATGGAAATGTTTTTTTTTGTCTGACAAATCTCCTTTGTCTTTAGGAAAAACTTTTGCCCAAACTTCGACAAACGAATAAAATTGTTTCGTTAAATTTACAAGATTTCGTCGAGAAAAATCTTGTTGAAACAGCTGCTCAAGCTGAACGAACCGATACAGTTAAACACGAACAACAAATCGCTATTTGGACACGTGAACGTCAAGAACAATTCGACGATCAAATTCAACGGTTTATCATCGAAGAAAAACAACAAAGTCTTCTCGAACGTGTTCGTCTTCTCGAAGAACGCGATGAACTATTGAATTTCTTCGAAAACGAATCGAAAATCATCATGTATTCGCAAGAAAAAGATTTTCCCGACGAAAATTTCGAAGATATTCGTGCACCAGGTGAACACGAATATTTCGAATTGGCACGTCAACATTACCACTGGGATCGAATGGAACCACGACGTTCATTGCATCAAGATAAGAAACTACGTGATGAAGAAATGAGCGACGTCAGAAATTGGTCACCGTACAAATATCTTGCCGAAAATTGGAAATACGATCTTGTTGATTATGTTCCATTGAACGAGAAAATGAAACGACGAAAAGAAGATCGACCTCCTAGTGGCAAACCGCCCTATTACAAACAATTCTTTTTCTAGTTTATTATTATTCTTGTTGTTGTTCGTTTTTTTTCTGCATTACAAAAATAAAAAAAAGAAACCGTGCACACGAATGACGCCGAAGTCTTATGAGCTTATAGAATCTGCCGCCATTCGATTAATTGATTTTGTGACGATTTGAACGGTTATCCTGCGAATTGAGCTTGACATTTCGGGTTTTTTTTTGCATTGAAATGTTAATGAAAACAAATTTACGTCATTCGATCACGTTCTTTATATAACTATTCGTCATTCAACATTTCATATAAGAAAGAGAACTGAAGTCTTAGAAACCATTTCTGTCTCGTTTTTAATCAAATTTCAATTGATTCTTTCACGATGCTTTCAACAACACATGGAAGCAAACCTGTATTTCTTACGTTTATTCTTGTTACATTGATCGTTATTTTATATTATTCTTATTCGAATAATAATAATAATAATGCTGAAGAAAAAGTTCAATTATGCGAATCAAATCCATTTCTACGACATTTTAATCGTCAAATAATTGAAGAATATGAAAAAAAATGGTTAGATTGGAAACGAAAACATTTTACGAAAACATTTCAATTTTTGAAAAACTATGCTCAAACATCGGGCAAAGTTCTTGGTGATTTTCCGATGATCGTCAATCCATCAATGCCAATTTTACCTTGTTCAGATTTAAAACGTTATGGAAATAGTCGTGATACAGGCAAACAACTTTGTGAACTGAAAAGTTTGTCTGTCGATGACCGATGTATTGTTTATAGTCTTGGATCGAATAATGATTTTCAATTTGAACAAGCTATTTTATCACAAACACATTGTTTAGTTCATACATTCGATTGTACAAGTTCACCACCGAAAAACAGTCAACCACGATTAACTTTTCATAATATTTGTCTAGGAGAAAATTCACCTCTACAAGAACATATCTATCCACAGTCAGGTAAAAGTCTAACGAAATTAAATAATACGAAATTTATGAAATTCGATGAAATTCTCCAAATGACAAAACATACACGAATTCATGTTCTCAAAATGGATATCGAAGGTGGAGAATATTCTGTATTTGCTGATCTCCTTGAAAATTCCAATCGATTAGAATTACCGTTTCAAATTTCATTCGAATCTCATTGGTGGAATAAAGATATTTATCATTCGATTCTTCATATGGCATTATTCGAACAATTATTTCAAAGTGGATATCGACTTTTACAATACGAACTCAACGAAGGCGATCGGTCATGTGTCGAATGGACTTTTTTACGAGTTTTTTGTCAAACGAATTAACCTTTTGTTTTTATTTAATAAATATAAGAGAAGCAATTGCAATACGGCCATCTCGCTTTTGTTTTTGTTCCATTAAGAAAATAGAAAAATAAAGGAAACCGTTCGGTTCGCATATCAGTTCATTTCTTTTTAAGCAGCAGACATATGTCGATTTAGTTTTATTAGTTTTGTTTTTCCGCTCAAGTTTTATCTTGAGTTTTTCTTTGAAATACTATCGAAATGCAAATAGTAATAATTTTGATTTATATATTTGTCGTAAACCTTCAAGTGGCATTACTGTATATATCTTTTTTTTATTATGCCGATAACTGTGGTCATAATGACCCTATAGCAGTACTATAACTTTAAAAGGAGAAAAATAATTTGACAAGAGAAAATACATCTAAGATCGATGAACTAGAACATGATATTTGTGCATAAAAGAGAGAGAAAAAACAATATAAGCTTCAAACAAAAGATTCAGGAAAAACTTGTAACTTTTCTAGATAATTGAAATCAATTTCTGAAATAGAAGAGTTCGAAGGTACCGATGATATCCAATTCAGGATTTTTTGTATAACGGACTGATGAGGAATAAATCTTTTATTTTTACGCAAGCAAGATATCGAATAGTCGCCATTTAATCATGATTCTCGTCAGAGAGAAAAATTAGCTTTTTCATATAATAAAGAACCATCTATGTTATCAACTAGAGAAAGAAAGAAACGACTCTAATGCTTTCTCTTTTTGTAAATAAATTGACACTTCAAACTATTGACATTGGTGTAAATTAAAATTTGCACTTACACTTTTGAAATTAATATATTTGTGCAAAGAAATAAATAATACGCACATTTCTACATCAAGAGTTTTAATTTTCAAAAATGTTGAAATTAAGCATCCTGATTCTTTTGTATGTCAAACCTATAGCTTCTATACTTATGAAGATTTACAGTACTGCCTGGTTTCAACCGATAGATATAAATAATCATGTAGTAACGTTGTTGGCAATGCCCACAATCTATGCTTGTGCATGTCAATGTTTGGCGAATGACTTGTGTGTTACGGGCACATTCTTTGGAAATAATCAAACTTGTGTTCTGTTTTCATCTCATCTTTCGCAAGGACAGATCAATATTATTAATGATACACTAGTAAAAGTGTACAATTTTCCTGAGCAACCAAGTATGTCTTGTGAATAGGAATTTTAATTTAACTTCTGTTTTGAAATAAGATCCCTTGAACCCACCGATGAGTCTTCAATGGTTATTTGATCGAAATTTCAATACTATTGAAGGTAAATACACAGGATATTTAGTCACGAATGATTCGAATATAAACGAAACTTCGGAATCCTTGTGGATTTCACCTGGATACACTGGGTATGGCAGTGCTGTTTCTTTTTCTAGTGACACGTACTATGTCGTTGATCAACTGTTCGATTTCACAAGAATTAGTTTTACTGTAACTGCTTGGATTTGGATTCCATCTAATTTCAGTAGTGCTTATGCCGATTATTTCACATTATTTACTCATTGTAAACGAGTGAAAACAGACCAATGTTTACATTTAGTTGTTGGAAATGGGAATCTTCGTTTGGGATTCTTTGATGATGACTTAGTAGGCATTAGCTTATTGAAACCAAAACAATGGTATCATGTTGCCTATGTTTATAACAAATCGACATCAACACAATTTATCTATCTCAATGGAAACTTAGATGGAAGTCGAATATCTGCAGCTTTGAAAACTAACTCGACATTTATAAGACTTGGACCGATACGATCCATTCAGCAGACAAATTATGAGGATGGTTATATTGATAGATTATTATTTGTTTCAAATGCCAGAAATGCTTCAGATATTCTTAATGAAGCAACACTCGTTGCATATTATACATTTGATAATTCGTTTAATGATTCTGGACCTAATTCTATCAATAGTACCACTCAACTTTCAACTGCATTTTATCAAAACGGTCGATTCAATGAAGCATTGATGATTAATTCATCGAATACATCATATTTTCAAGTGTCTGCTCTATATTATCTTGGTCTTTCTAATTATTCATATTCGTTTTCTCTCTGGATTTATCCATTTATCACCAACGGTACTATTCTGCAAGTGAGTTCATCCAATAACTGGTCTGTACCGATGATTGGATTTAATAAAGATGGATATCTCACTATTCAAACTTTGAGTCTCTATGGTATATACAGTGCAACATATAATTATTCATTATTGCCATTGAATACATGGACACATGTATGTATGACTTATTCGAGTACAAATGGAATTCGACTGTTTGTCAATGGATTACTGGTAATCAGTAATAACGTGTTCACGGATTATAAAGCAAGTAGTGATCGATGTACGATTACGATTGGTACTTCTCTCAATCAAAATGCACAATTTCATGGAATGATTGATGATCTCAAGATTTTTTCACGTGAATTGAATTCAATTGAAATTCAACAGTTTGCTACTTTGTGAATATAATGTGAAACCTAAACGTTTTAGTTGTTCATAAGCAGCTGAAATATTTTTTCTTGTGTTTCTTCTTTTTTGACTTAACACACAAAGTTATAAATAAATCGACATTCTTTCGAAAGGGACAAAAAAAATCACACACGCACGCGAACAAATATAATGTATATATACATAATTCGCTTATCGATTATCATTTTCCGTTTTTGTTTTCTCTCGGCAATAAAAAGAAAGAAATGAGGAGAAATCTAAACTAATCAATAAATGATGAGGAGAGAAAGAAGAAGAAGAAAAAAATAGATAAGAAATTTTCATTTCATGCAAAGAGATTATTGCACACTAGCAAACGAAAAAAAAAAAAGAACGATGATGATAATAATAATACTGATTGAGATTCAGCTCTCTTTAAGAATCTAGAAGACAAGATTTGATCTTTTCCGTCCATATTTGAGCATCTTGAGCAGTTGCAGCAATAAAATTATAGATTCGACGATTTGTATGTAACTAAATAATGCTTTTAATTTCAAAGCAAAAGGAGAGAAAATTCATCAATCTCACTTCGAAAGCAGCTCGACTATCAAATCGTCGCAATGCATTTGGAAATGGGCCATTATATGGAAGAATTTCGACAGCATCAGCTAAGAGTATAACACCTTTAGCTGTTTGATCATCACTACTATCATAATATCGTAACTAGAATAAGAAGAAGAAGTCAGAAAACGAAGCGTTTATCAACAAATGATTACCTCGTGTCGTACAGAATCGAGAACAAACCATCGTTCTTTCCATTGTTTTAAAAGATGACCTCGTTTTTTCAAATAACCTTCATGTGTTCGATGTTGAGGACCTGAATTATTTCCCGAAACATTTGATGATGAATATTGATGTTCATAAACACCTAAAGTACAAGAGAAAATAAATTCATTGCCTACGACAAGAAATCGTTATGTCAAATGAAGCTAATCAGATTATTAGTGTGAGAAGACTACAAAAGTTTTACCCGCTTTCTCCAAAAGAAAATCTGTAATATCTGTAAATGATCGATTTTTATATACTGAAAGAATTAAAAAAAAAAGAGAAGAAAGTCGAGTTATTTACCAGTTACACTTCCAGTTTCGAATCGACTTGAATTAACCACGAATGATGAATCAGTTGAGCCAGCTATTGCAATACGTCGACATGGTTTACATGATGCTAATGATCGACATTTTTCATGACAAATATTCAAACAATCTCGACATTGATAGGCTCGACTATTGTCAAATTTCTTCATATCGATTAATTCATCACAAATATCACATATTTGTGGTGTCGTAAATTGCATTAAATCATACGAATGAGAATTATAAATCGATGATGTACGTGACGATGATACTGACGATGAAAGTGAACGTTGTGGTTGAAGATAATTCATTCGTTTGTATGTTTCATCTTGAAATGAGATACGTTGTGCACGTTCTCGTTCAGGTTTTTCAATTTTATCCCAATAGATTTTCCATGAATCACCATTTGTATGTGACAATGTATTCGACATGTCCGAAACGATTTCATTGAAAAAATCAGGCAAACAAAGATTAATATCATCATAAGTAGCTGACACACATTTTCGACGTTGTCGTAATTCGATTTCATTCGAATGTTCATCATGTTCAGCTTGTGCTATATCTAAATCATACGGACAGCCTGTTTCTAATGTTTCACTTAAATAAAATTCCCAAACATCCAATGAATACATTTTATACGATGGCCGAAGAACATGACTATCGTACGATGGTGAATAGAGAAAATTATAGAATCTCGATGATTCTCGATTGATTTTTGTTATATAATCCCAAATATTAATTGTATTGCAACGATAGAGACCGTTGATATCATCAGTAATCGAATCACGTGTCGTATCAACGTACCAATTTCGATCTTTCTTTCGTTCGCAATCACAATCGAGCATGAAATTTTTAAAACGATTCGACAGATGATGATAGGCAAGAAAACGAAGATAGTATTCATTGAATTCGAATTCCGTCGGAAATTGATTCCAAATTTGATGAACAAGATCGAGAAATTGAAGGAAAACAGGCGCAAAACCTGTCTTATTCGTTGCTGTTTGATTCGATCGATGAGAAAATCGATGACCAAACGCAAACCATTCACGTTCGATTAACGTTTGAAAACCATCGAATGTTCGATAGTACGGATCTAATAATAGTTCACTAATTGAAACTAATTGTGCAGCTGTATCCCACCCGTCTTCAACACAAATCATCACTGATGATGCATGATCTTCACTGAATTGAACAATATAATAACTAATCATGAGAATTTTCTGTAATTGATAGAGCCATCGAGATTCTTCGATGAGTTTGTAGAATGATGTCGAATTCGGTTGACTTATCGGTGGTAGATCGGCGCCGTGATGATTGTGTGCATGTGAATTGGATATACTTGGCACGCAAGCACGTGTCATTTTTTTGAAACTGGCTTTTATTTGACTGACATCGTGTAATTCAAGTGGAAGAAAACAATAGTTTTGAAATTGTTCTAAACGACCTGTTCGATGTTGAGCACGATCACCGATAATATAGAGTGGCGAACGTTTGTGAACTTGTAGAATTGTTTCATTGAAATCTGCATCGAAATGAATCGAACTATTTCCATTGGTTGAAACACCATTGCCAACAATTGTCGATGGTGTTGGAGAATTGATTGATGTGTAACTGGCTGTTTCACTACGTGGTAATGTATCGACATTTGCTACAGAAGAGAAAAGAAAAACAGAAAGTTATTATTTCAAAGAAAAACAAAAATCAAATGTCAATCGAAGCAAGGACTAGATATATGAAAATGGGAATGCTGTGGGTAGGATATTACTGATATTCGATTGTAATGTACTAGTAGAATTCTTTAAAAATCTAGTTTTCAATTGATTTTCTAAATAAATCCTTGATTTGAAGCGAAATCAGGAAAAAAAACGACAAATCTGTCTACGTACTTGTTCGTGGCCGATCGTAGAGAACTCGAGTAGGCAGAAAATTTTGTAGTCGATTTGTTGGTGTCGTTTTTCGAACTGATAGAGGCGTGATATCCATCGATTCGGACTCATCATTATCGCCAAGTTCAATGGAAAACGGCATTTTGCTTGGTGTTAATTTAACAATCGCATCGAAATAACGTTCTTGTTCCATGCTAGCATTGGTATCACTCGATGAACTTGTATTTGTTGTTGGACCTTTGACAAGAAGATTGATAAAACCTTTATTACAAAAAGCTGAACCACGTAGGAGAAGTGATTTCGTTCGAGGATTACGCCAGACAATAACGGGCACTCGTTGAAGTTTATGACAACGAGCCACTTTTTTCAAACTTTCATCGAGAATATCTTTCGGTAGGACGAGTACCAATGGATAACTTCGACAGAAACCAAAATTTCGATTGATATGTGAAATTCGAAAGGCATCATCGGTTGTTGTCAGTAGACTATTATGATTGACAATCAATGCTGAATTTGTTCCATTGGTATTCGTTGAATTTCCATTGGTTGTATTCGGTGTTTGTTGACCGTTTGTATTCGACAGACTCTCATTGAGACTCGTTGGACATGGTAATGAAACTGTTGATGTGACAGTGAGCGTTCGAATCGTCGAACGTGATGTCGATGAAAATGTTGGCATAAGTAGACCTTGTCGAACGAAATCTTTGTAAACATAACTATCAGTAAAACGTTCGAGACTTTTCGTTTCATTTGAAATCGTCGGATAGGAATTCGAATCGTCGATGACTGACGAAAGACGATCTTCATCTTCATCGTCACTATTATTCACGCCAAGACCTTCGTCACATTCGTGAATCGTCGATGGTGTTCGATCGGAATTCTGTAAAGTCAATGATTTCGGCGAACGAGTATTCGCAATTGTTAAACTTCGACGAGCTGGCTCAGGCGTTCGAATCAACATATTCGATTGATGACGTGTGTTACCATTTAAAGTTTTATTTCCCATTGAATTCGATTTCAATGCTAGACTCTGTTGACTTGTTAAATCTTTCGGTGGTATCAAACCTTTCTTTCGTAAAACATTTCTTGCGTAGCGACCGTATTTTTTCAAAGTTCCATCTTTTTGTTTGTGATGAACAGGATTGTAATCACTATAGATCGAAAAACAGAATGTCTGAAAAACCGATTCCGGATAACGTTTTTCAACGAGTTTAGTTCGAAATTTTTCGATATCATCAACAAGTACTTCATCGTCGAAGAAAACTTTTATCAATTGAAATGTTGCCGAACGTAATTGCATGCCATTGTGAAGGCAAATATTCGAATTATCGAAACGAAATTGTCCGGATAATTTCTTCTCACGAATCAATGATGAAATCGGAAATGATCGAACGATAATATAATCATTGGCTATCGTTGGATTGACAGGTCGACCTTTGAATATCAATCGATAATTTGTCATAATTAATGCGCCTTCAGCAGGCAAAAGACTATTCTGTCCAATGAAATATTCATCTCGACCATCGGCTAATAAATACGAACGAAGTGCAATCGATTCTTCATGTTCGAATAGTTCGGGTATGGTGACAAATCGTGGTAGAATCGGCTTAGGCATTGGTGCAACACGTCGTGTTTCTCGGTAGACTTTTTCGAGAACTTCAATTTGAATTTGTATTGTTTGATAGAGTTTCGTATGAAGACTATTCTTATGTGTTGAATTAACACCACTTTCATCGCAGATTTTATCGACAAATTTTCGTACAAAACTAAGAACTAAATCTGTGACTTGATCATCATTATTATTTAAATCAAAACCATTGCCACTATCATGTGAACCAACTGTCGATGTTTCATCAACATCACGCATATGAAATGGATCATTTGAACTATGATAGAAATCACTTGTCACACTATCAGCATCACCGCCGGTATTGTGATTATTATAGATCGAAGGACGAAGATTAGCTGATGACGAAATATCCAATGGTAATTTCATGTAAACCATCAATTGAATATAATGTATAGCCAATGCATACAGAGTTTGTTCTTCGAGTTCTTCAATAGTTCGTTGTTCATCGGCTGTTTTCTGTGCATATAAACGCATTTGTTCGGCAGCTATTTCTAATGCTGTTCGATCGCAACCATTCTGTTGTTCAGTTGAATCTTCATGAGATAAATACAGATTTTGAATTTGTAATTGAACATCCGAATAGAATGACATTTCCCAGAATTGCATATTTGCCCAAACAGGATGTCGTTGAATTTCTGTGTAAATAAATTGCGTTGCTTCTTCGCTCAATTTCCGATGAAATGTTGTTGCTAATGTTACAATCAAATAGGCGATGCCGTGTTCATCAATCGATGAACTTGCGTCAAGTGCACAATTGAGTAGATTGGCAATCATTTCAAATTGTTGATTGTTCAGTCGTGGTTTATTTTGTTTTTTATACGATGCTAATTCATTGCAAAGAGCAATGCGAGCATCTTCATGACTTTTAATTGAATAGAATACTGCACTACTTGTTTTCTTTGCTTCGGCTATTTTATCACTAAAAATATATCCGACACATTGTTTAAGTACTTCTAATCGACGAGCTGATTGTGATTGATCATTTCGACCATTGAGACTTTGTATTGGCGTGCCTAATTTAACGATACATGGTTGACTAACTCGAGCTGAATACGGACGACTATTTTGTTGCTTTTTTAAACCTTCTTTAATTGCTAAATTGACTAGTTCTTTATCTAAATGCGGAAATTCTGGTAGATCTTCACGTGTACAACTTGATTGTGATGGTTGAGGAACTTTTTGTGTATAAGTTTGTTGTGGTGAAGGATTTTCATTTAATAGAAGTTGATTAGCTAATTCTTTGATATGTTCAAAAACAACACTGCTTGCTACTAAAGATTCATTCTCTCGTTTTAATTGTTCAAATATAACAGCATAAACATCATCGAATATGTCACATGTTCGATAGGGTGGACCACGTTCTTCAATAAATTTATGAAATGACATTGAATCAAGAACGCGTAACATAAATTCATCATTGACCCAACGATGATAACCCAAAAAACTCGCTTTATGAAATGAAATCACTGGTTTGGGATTGATACGTATGATAAGTAGACATGAACGATAACCAGCAAATAATTCTGAAAATAATCGAACGAATATGGCACGAATTTGTTTATCTTTATTTGATTCATCTTTATATTTAGGATAATCGGCAACAATTTGACTTGTACTATCCAATTTCGAATTCATACGACCATTTAATGAAAATGCTAGATCAGCTGCATGAATATCAGGTTTTAGAATTTGAAAAAGTGACGATAAAATTCGGTTGTATGGTCCTTCGGGCATGGGAGCAAGTTTAACATTCTCAGTTAGATGAACACTAGCACCATCAAGATCAATCCAGAGACCATCGAAATTAACTAATGCTTGCAATTTTTGATCCGAATGTACACCAATAATAAAAGGTGTTGGTGCATCAAGTACTTCAATTAGATCAAATGGAAGTATGGGTATAAATGTGTAACAATATTTCAATGGATAGAGAAGTGATTCGACAGCACGACAAGCTTCAGTTAATTTCCAATAGCTTTTTGAAAAGAATAAAATTTTAATATCTGACAATACTGCACAGAATATTGTGACAACATGATCGATGCCTAATTCTTTGAATAGATTATATACAGATAGACCCGTACATGGTACAGTTGGACTAGCAGCCGGTTGAATAACTTGTCGATCATCGACACCAATTGAAAAACGAAGTGCATGACCGCCGGGCGGTGGCACATTACAATTGCCAAGAATATTACCAATGAGCGTTTCAAGACGAATATCTGACGATGGTTCAACGTACATTGTATAGACTAGACCGAGACAATTTCGAAATGCTTCGAAACAATCCAATTTCGATGTTAAAACGAAACATTTCGGTGCGTACATTTGCGTTTTCGGTAGAAGAAATGTTGTATCATCAGCTTCATCACTCCAAAGAAGATTATTTCGATTTAAATATTCGTTTGTTGTTGGTAATAATTGTTGATGAAATGTTAAACATGCACAATAATGTCTCAAACCATCGAGATCAGTTAGAATTGAAATGAAAAATGTTGGTTGTTCATGTTTTATCGAAAGAATCCAACCTTGCGGTTGACAAAAATGTATAATACGTGGATTAAACGGGCAATCCGGCCAATCTTTGTCCGGAAAACGTTGAATGATTTTGCCACATGAACGACCACTACGTTCTTCATCGTGATCATAACCAACGACAAGAAAATAATCAGCTAAACGTTGCATTTTGTGTGTGTGTTTGTGCTGCTCTGGAAGCCAAAAATCAAATCATAATCAATCAATCAATTTGTTTTCTCATCGAACATATGCGTCACCTGTGACCCTTTCTTTTCTTTTCCATACATTATCTTGATTCGCGCATGGAACGAACGAATCAATGAATTCTTCGATAGAGACCGAGTAAACAAGAAAATGTAGGCTATATGTTTCTCTCATCAGACAGTTAACGATGCCGTTTAATAAACGGACTGTTGAACCGATACATCTAAGCCAAGTTCGAATACCAAATGACATTCCTAATGAACTCGAATGTGTCGCTAATCATACACTTGCTAATGTTATTCGACAATTAGGTTCATTAAGTGCTCATGCACAAGATTTATTCGATGAATTAATGACAGATGCTGGGCATATTTTTCAACGAACCGAAGCTCTACATGGACGAATCGAACGATTGAAATTGAAAGTGACACAATTGGATTCGAATGTTGAAGAAGGTTGAGTCGATTGAATTAGTTCGAAGAAGCAAATCAATATTTTTGTTTTTTGTTTTAGTTACAATTCAAGATGTAAACAATCGAAAACCATTTGTCAGTGTGACTCGTATCGATCAACAAGTTGTTAATCGTGCAACAATGCCACACTCTCTTCGATTGCTTTACGAACAAGCTGAACCAGCACCTGCTCTTCATCTATTGAATCCACATCGGTACGATCGTTTATGTCTCGTCATTTAAAATTTTTTCTTTTCATTTTCTAGAGATGATGGTCGTGATTCAATGAAATTTTACACGGATCCATCGTTTTTCTTTAATCTATGGATGCAATCGATGATTCAATTGCCATCGAATCATCACGCAACTCGATCCGGCAAACACGATCGACATCGATCGCCGGTAAATTCGTCTTTATTTGTTTTATATTTAAAAGTAAAAGTCTTGTTGTGATTAGAAAGGAATAAAATTACATCATCAAGAATCGATTTATGCTTCCAATCCAACATCATCATCTCAATCTCGTCTCATTCAACAATCATCCGAAGAACAACAATATCGTAGTCCACAAGAACTCAATCGTCATCGAGGAGAATATGATTCAATTGCTCGAGCAACTAATCGATCTCATCGACAACTTTTACAATATCCAAATAATAATAATAATAATCATTATCAACATTCCGATTTAGTTCAATATGGTAGTCCGACTTTATCACCATTGTCACCAAATCGTGAAAAACAATCAATAACCATGCATTTCAGCAGTGCTGGCACGCCAGGATCACCATTAAATGGACATAATAATCATGAAATTTCTTCACCAAGATTAAATCTTCAATCGCCTATCATTACTCGACAAGCTCCACCGCCACCACCACTTCCATCGATGATGTCCCAATTCGAACCGAATCCACCAATGAGACAAATGATGTCAAGACCTGCAGCTAGTCCACCGCCGCCGCCACCTCCTCCTCCTCTTCCACCACCATTGCCAGCGAATATGGGCATACCAACATTGGCAACTATTTCCGAATTGGATAATTTACCTCCACCACCTGCTGATTTCATCGAGCAATCACCGCCGCCTGCTCCTCCACTACCGTCAAGCATTCCACCGGCACCACCACTAGTCATGCGACCTTCAACGGAAACAATGAAAACTACATCTGAAACTTCCATACAAGATAAACGGCCCTATCTTATGCGCGATCTTCATTCGGATCTTTTAGAACAAATCAAAAAAGGTATAGGACATCACCTACGAAAATTAAAAAAACCTATCTTCGTCTATCTAGGCATACAATTAAACAATCGTAAGAAAGAAGAAGAAGAAAAGAAAGCAGCTGTTACGACCAAGACAAGTTCTCTCAATGTTATGGCAATTATGGAACAGGCAGCGAAATATCGTCGTGATAAAATTCGTCCGCAGTCAGAATCCGAGAATGAAGATGAATCATCACGATGGGATAGTGACTAAAACATTCCTTTCAGATATTTTTCTTTTTTTTTCTATTTTTAATCTCAATCGTTGTACAATAACCTTATTTATTCTTATTTTATTTTCGATTGATATTCATAGTTTGCAATAAAAGTTCTTCCCCGTTTTTTTTAAAGCAAATGATAATTGTTTTTCTTTGTTTGCCATTTGACCTGCAATTCGATTGGTGATAAGAAATCGAGAAGAAAATATTGAGAGATAATCATTCATGACTATCACTCGATTCGAAGAACTACCTGCAGAATTAATCTCTCAGATTTTTGTCTATTTTACAACGGATGAACTTTACAAAACATTTGCCAATCTAAACGATCGTTTGGATTGTTTCATTAAATCTTCGTGTGATTTATCTCTGTGTATCACATCGCATTGTGATTCATTTCGAGCAGTATTTGTCTATTTCACTGAATTGAAATTGTCAGGTGTTCGATCGTTTCATGTTTTTCGATTAACAAATTCAGATGAATATATCGAATCAATCGAACAATTCATTCATCCAAATTTATCGCCTCGTTTGGAATCTTTACAAGTTCCATTTTGTTCACAATCAATTCTCAATTGGATTTTCGATGGAAAATTTCCTCGTTTAAAAATCTGTCATATTTATGATTCATCAAATCGAAAGATCAATCTTTTGTTATCAAATAACATTCAACTGCCAGCTCTTCGTCAATTGACAATTGAAGGTCAAGATGGAAATGAATTCGAAAAGATTCTTTTCAAATGTCCAAATTTGTCCTATTTTGATTTTTCATGTTATGCTTGTTTCTCGTTCAAACAATTGACACATCCATATGTATCTTTAAAACGACTTCGATTATCTTATCTGACTAAAGTTCGCTTTCATAACGGTCAATTCATGTCTCGTGTTTCGTGTTTTCCAAATCTAACTCATTTTTATTTGAATGTTGAGCAATGTCCTGAACACAACGAGACCATTGATTTCGCTGAAATAGCTCAAGATCTCAAACGATCTTTACCTCATTTGATTTTCTTAGATTGGCATATCGATCTCATTCTACGTAATCGTTCATCGTATTATTGGTTTACTTTCAAACAAGTCTCTCAATTTCATCCGTTATTCTATTGTTTCGGTCGAACTGATCAACATTTGCACATTGCTTCATTTGATTTTACTGCAATCTATCGCTATGATCGTCAATTTGTTCGTTTGAATTGATTTATTTAAATAAAAAATTGAACTATATTGCAATCGAGTATATCAGGAAGAGTAGCTGCCTAATTCGACTTATAATATAAGTGGTAAAAACATGATAGTGAGTGATTCCAAAATAATATGCACAATTGTCTTTTAAATTGAACTGAATTGTAAAACTCCCTATGTGAATTATTTTGTCGAGATATTTATTGAATAAAAGAAGAAAAAATATGTTGCAATCGTGTTGATATAGTATATGTACGTGTAAAAATTATTGACTTATTCAACTCTGCCTTCTTGTTCCTCTAATACTTGTTGTATACCAAAATTTAAACTTTCCAATTGTGCTTCATAGCTTTTTAGTTGTCGAAAATCTGCTCGAAGTTCGTTCAAACGTTTCTGCGTTAATGTATGCATAATCCCATTGCCAACTATTATTAATCCGAACAGACTAGTTACTACAGTACTTGCGATTTTCACACGACCTGATAATGACTCGAATACTGAAAGTAATTGAATTATATTTCCTGCTGCCATAACACCATTTGATATGCTACCAGAAAATTGACAATCGGCAGTAAGATCAAGTCGTTGAATGACACCTTCAATTTTAAATTGCAATTTATTAATCATACGAAATATTTCATTGTATTTATTGTTTCATTTAGTTTATCACATAGACTTTTAAATTCTTCAATTTTTCGTTCAATATCCGCAAAATCTATTTCGTTTTCATGCAAATTTTTGGCAAGTTTTATTTCTTTCCACGTATTGTATAATTTGATCATTTCAAGAACGATTATACCCACAGAAACAGCTGTTGATGTGAGTATAAAATTGTTTGTCATGGATTTTGTTCACATCTGCTAATGAATTGAGTACATCTTTTTGTAATTTATCTACATTTTCGTTTGTCATTGTTTTGGCCACTTTTGGAAGATTTTGTACATTGACGCCACATTTTGGCAAAGTACATTGATCAGGTATAAGAGTAGCATTTTTCTTTTGAAAATCAACAAAGCTTGAGAACTTCTGTTCATTACTAAGATTTGATGATGAAATTATATCAGCTGCATTCGACTGATAATGTTGATAGGTAATGAGCTTTGCACCAAAATCTGTACTGTGTTTAAGTGCAGGGAGAGCCCACTCAGGTGCATTAAGTTGACTATTGCTATTTGCTGTTGTAGCATTATTAGTAGCAGTTGATTGATTGCTGTATGGCGAGAAGAAAAATGTTGTATTGTTTCTTTTACCTATTCCTTTTATACACAAATATGTTCTCTTAAAATTTTTTGTGACTTTAAATTTAAACGGGAGATTAGTTTCATTTGGAAATTACCAACAAGAATATTTATAAAACTGTATTTTTTCTTGACGATTTCCTTTTTGTTCTTACATTGCATGACAAATCTTTCGACAACACAACTGACACTTACTCTTGGTATTATTTTACGTGTCAATATTGTCGAAAGAAATAAAAATGATTCATACCAGATATTGAATATGAAAAAGTAAAATAAATGATATCGTTTCAATTTTTCTTTGTAAATTTATTTTAACAAAAAAAAATAACAACAACAAAAAAACATCACGACTTTCTATCGTGGAGATGAAGCTTTTTTAACTTTCGGTGGCGATTTCGCCTTTCGTTTTTTTGCTTCAATCATCCGAGCATTATTCGTGAAATAATCAGGCTCTTGTTCACGTCGAGTTTGTCGTTTTTTCATTGTTAACCAATCTTCATAGAACATACTCTCAAATATCGGCACAACTTCGCATGCACGTGGTAAATCCGATAGATGAAGTCGCATGAAATCAAACGAAATACAAACATTTTCCGGTCGTTGTTGATCCGCAAGTTGTTCTTCGGGTAAATCTTTATTTTCGGAGAGAAATGGTATTTTCGCATAACGTTGCGAAAAATGCCAAAGAATCGTATATTTCGCGTTCATTCGTCGTCCAACATCAATCGCTTGTGCCATTGTACAATGACGCATTTGTGATGCGTAGACTTCCATTCCATTTTCATAGGTCGATTCATGAATCAATAGATCAACATTTTGTCCCGCTTGAATGAAATCATTCGATTGTTTACAATCGCCACTGAATGCTATCGACCATCCGTCGATATGTCGAAGTACGAGTGCATGAGCATCGTAGATATGTTCGACGAGAACCGTTCGAACACCATGTAGACCGATGGCTTTGAATTTTTCGAAGAGAAATTTTTCTTCATCGGTATTTTCACCTCCGATATTCGTCAATGTTGGTAAACCATTTGTCAATGTTCGATTGAAAACAAAATGTACATCATCATCGAATTGTGTTTGATTGGCAAAGAATGACCATTGTTTTCTGCCGACATCAACATATTTATTTGGACAGAGAAGAAGAAGTTTTTCGTATTCATGACCGAGATTTTCGAAAGCTTTTCGACGTTGACGAACTAACCCGAATAAACCACCGAGATGATCGGCATGCATATGCGAAATGTAGACAAAACGAATACGACAGAGAATATCATCGGATTGATCACCGTAGAATTGACGAATTTGACCGGTTGTACCTTCGGCACATTCGAGAAGGAATAGATTTGTGTCACTAGACGATCAATCGAGTTAGAAATGAAAATGTTCATTGAGAAACTTACTTGATATGAAGAAGAATACCACTGGTATTTCGAGGTTTACTAGGACAAGCTGAACCAGTTCCAAGAAAGATAATTTCGGGATATCTAAAGAAGAAAAAAAACTCAACAAAAGTAAATCTCGATGTTTCGTGCGTACGAATGACCAGTTTTGGCAATTTCATGCATAGCTTGTATCTGTTGTTTAGTAGCTTCGAATGTCTGTTTGAATTCTTCGTTTTCCAAGAGTGCATCGATGTAAGTTTGTGGTTGAATCGAAACTAATTTCGAATTATCTGGCCCGAGAGTTGGCCGAATAGGAATACGAGTACTTGTCAAACCGTAGATTTGATTATCGATTGGTTCAGAAGTTCGTTGATTTATTCCAGCGAGACTGTTATGATAACTTAATAAAGGAAATAATCCTTCATCAACATAGTTCAATTGAGTTTGATAACGGTAAATCGCTTCCATATGAACATTTTTCTGCGTTTCATCTAATAGCAAATGATATGTTGTTTTCAATTGTTTGATCCACGATTGATAGGAATCACTGTGCAAGATTGTACTCGGTGCAAGATGAACGATGGCATGATATGAATGAGAATCGATTTCACTCTTTTGTACGGACTCAAGATAATCCATTGATGGACAATCGAGAACGAGAACTTTGACAGGAGGTTCACCGGGTAGAGTTACATCTTTCGAACGAATCTAAATTGAAAACAATATTCAGGATAAATTCAAAACTTTCAATTCAAAACTACCAAACGACCATCGGGCAATGTTACATCTTCACCATTTTTCAATCGAGATCGAACTTCAGATCTATCGAAAAAAAAATCAATCAATCGAACTTTAAAAGCAAAATATCTTCGCATACGGTGGAACATTATGAAAAGCACATAATTCAGCAGATAATGCTGGTGGAAATGGATGAGTCTAGAATGAATCAATGAAGATACTCCATCGAACGGAGAAATCAAATGAAATTCTACTTCACAGAGATAAGCATAGATTAGATCATCGGGAAACTTTTGGATTTGTGTTGATGGTTGAGCTTGATTCGATCGTAATGGTATAGCTTTGATTTTGAAACAATCATCTTGGAAAATGCCTTGTTCATAATCGTATTGTTCTACAACAATTTTTTCTTTTGTTGAAAATCTTTCTTTCGTTTTTTTTTGTTTTACCTAATTTAACATTTGGAAATGCTTCTAAACCTTTCCAATGTTTAAGCA
>ERZ781398.1522-NODE-1522-length-21579-cov-3.860295_pt1 | contig 21579 bp, 20 predicted proteins | sample MGYA00433077_ERZ781398 | MGnify/ENA primary metagenome ERZ781398 (study PRJEB29847, sample SAMN06458254) | wastewater metagenome | isolation source: Wastewater bioreactor | place: South Africa: Cape Town | study: EMG produced TPA metagenomics assembly of the... | reverse complement strand
ATAATGTCTGCATCATTGCATACATTGCCAGTCGACATTGTCTACCGAATATTCGACCATTTAACAGACAAAGATTTATTTATCTCTACAAGCAACATTTGCCAACGATTAAATACAATCCAAATTTCATACCACAGATTTCGAGTAAGTACACACTAATATTCCTTTACTACAAATTATCCCAACGCACCACTCTCATGAATTATCTTCTATCCACGCATTCACATCAGAAACTTTCTTCCAACGCATCTTTCTCACAGATTATCTGGATTTATACTTAGACACTTACACAACTCAATCTTGAACCTAACTCGATTGAACATGAAAGTACTCGATACCTTGCTCAAGCATTACAACACAACAAAGTAAGTTTACAGCTACACTTTTATTTATATCAGAAATTACTATACTGGATCTTTCCATAGACACTTAGAGAGCTCAACCTTAATAGAAATCGCATTGGTGCTAAAGGTGGTCAATATCTTGCTCAAGCATTACAACACAACACAGTAAGTTTAGAGCTACTCTTTCATTTATATCAAACATTAGTACTCAATCTCTCCATAGACACTTACACAGCTCGACCTTGAATCCAACTCGATTGGAGCTGAAGGTGCTCGGCATCTTGCTCAAGCATTACAACACAACATAGTAACCTTACAACTACTGCTTTACTTATATCAGACACCACTACTCTATCTCTCTGCAGGCACTCACTCAACTCAATCTTCATAATAACGCCATTCGAGATGAAGGTAGTCGAACACTTGCTCAAGCATTACAACACAACATAGTAACTTTACAACTACTGCTTTATCTATATCAGACACCACTGCTCTATCTCTCTGCAGACACTTACTCAACTCAATCTTCATAGTAACGCCATTCAAGCTGAAGGTGCTCGATATCTTGCTCAAGCATTAAAACAGAACACAGTAACTTTTCAGCTACTCGCTCATTTCTATCCAACATCACCAATCTATCTCTCCATAGACGCTTACACAGCTCAACCTTTCGTCTAACTCCATTGGAAACGACGGTGCTCGATATCTTGCTAAAGCATTACAACACAACAAAGTGAATTTACCGCTATTCCTTCATTTATATAAGACATCTCTACTTAATCTCTCTATAGAGACTTACGCTACTTAATCTTCAATCTAACTCGATTGGAGATGAAGGTGCTCGATATCTTGCTCAAGCATTACAACACAACAAAGTAAGTTTACAACTACTCTTTTTGATTTATATCAGACATCAATACTGGATCTCTCGATAGACACTTGCACAACTTTATCTTCAATCTAACTTGATTGGAGATGAAGGTGTTCAACACCTTGCTAAAGTATTGCAACACAACGCAGTAAATTTACAGCTACTGCTTTATTTATTTCAAACATTACTATTCGATCTCTCCATAGACACTTAGACAGCTCAACCTTAGTAGAAGCCGCATTGGCGCTGAAGGTATTCGACAGCTTGCTCAAGCATTACAAAACAACACAGTATATATATATACCTACTTTCTCATTTGTATCAAAGATTTGTACTCAATGTCTCCATAGGCACTAACACAACTGAATCTTTCCAAAATCTCCATTAAAGCGGAACATGTTCGATATCTTGGTGAAGTATTACGACAGAACAGAGTAACTTTACAGCTATTCTTTGATTTATATAAAACATTACTACTCGATCTCTCGTAGACACTAACACAACTCTGTATTTCATTTAACCGGATTGGAGCTGAAGATGTTCAACATCTTGCCGAAGCATTACAACACAACAAAGTAAGTTTACAGATATTCTTTTATTTATAACAGATAATACTTACTACTCGATGCCTCCATAGACACTCACGGAACTTAACCTTGAATCTAACTCGATTGGAGATGAAGGTGCTCGACATCTTGCTCAAGCATTACAACACAACACTGTAATTTTACAGCTACTCTTTTATTTATATCAAACACGACTGCTCTATCTCTCCGTAGACACTTACTCAACTCAATGTTCATCATAATGCCATTGAAGCTGAAGGTGCTGGATATCTTGCTCAAGCATTACAAGACAACGCAGTAGGGTTACATTGGCTCTTTCATTTGTATTAAACACAACTACTCTATCTATCTGTAGACACTTACAGAACTCGATCTTTCATATAATTCCATTGAAGCTGAAGGTGGCCGATATCTTGCTGAAGCATTACTACAGAACACAGTAGCTTTATATCTATCCTCCCATTTATAATCAGACATTACTATTCTCTCTCTCTCTCTGTAGACACTAACAAAACTGAACATTTACAGATGCTCCATTAAAGGTGAAGGTGTTCGATATCTTGCTCAAGCATTACAACAGAACACAGTAAATTTACAGCTACTATTTCATTTATATAATAATTACATCACTATTCGATCGCTCGTAGACACTAAGGGATCTTGATGTTTCATTTAATTGGATGGGAGCTGAAGGTGTTGAACATGTTGCTAAAGCTTTACAACACAACAGAGTAGCTTTACAGTTTTTATTTTATTTATATCAGACATCACGACTGGATCTTTCTATAGACACTTACAGAACTCAACCTGGAATCTAACTCGATTGGACCTGAAGATGCTCAACATTTGGCTGAAGCATTACAACAGAACACAGTAGATTCACGTCCACTCTCCCATTTATAATTAGATATCATTATTCTATCTGTGTAGACACTTCGACGACTCGACCTTTCATCTAACTATATTGGAGATGAGAAGGTTAAGTATTTTCGTATTATGATGGAAACTAGAACTGGCTTGTATATCAATTTATGATTAACTGTGCTGTGTTGTGTTGGAGCAATAATTTTTTATGAAATACATCGGATAGTCACATTGACGATGATACCAGTGTTATCAAGTTCAAAATTGTGACGTGAGAATAGAGGGTAGTTTTAGGGAGGTAACTGCCACACGGAAGAAATTTGTTTTCGACATGTATGGAAAACGTGTTTGTATAAATTAGTCGATGATATTTTTCTGTGAATAAAAAGGAGCTTTATGTTCAAAAAGAAAAATATCAAGGCTTGTATGTTAGATGAAAAGTTCTAATTCAGTAATAACTTCTTACTAATAATTCTATATATAGCCTTTGTGAATTATTTGCACTTTTAATTATATAAATCAATCGAAGTGAAAATGAAGGATAGTTATTACGCAATGTAGTATGTATATCGATCATTACGAGTAAAAGAAATGAAAAAACAATAGAGATCGATTAAAGTGATATCGTATCATTGTTTAAGGCAAGGTTGACCGGCTGATATAAAATTTTCAAGAACGACAATAAAATTGCAAGCAAACTGCTGATTGTACACCCTCAAACATTTTTCACTACCAAATTCATATTCAGAAATATGATTATTTCCTCATTATAAGTTCGAAGTAAACGATGAGTGCAAATTCACCTGACATGACTTCATATTTATTCGATCATACTTTTCGATGTAAATTCCATTTAATATCTCGTTAAATCGAAAATTATTCTCTCATTTCTAATCTATCATATAAATATTCATACTTTTTCTTTGCTATTATTCTACAAAAGAAAACATGTCGAATAACGATAATTACGTATGGAATACGAGCGGTACGTAAATTGAAATTTGTAGTTGAAAATAAAAATGAATATTTTTCAAATAATAGTAATTGATCAATCATTGGAAAAAAAGAACAACAACACGTTTTGTTTAAATATTCGTTGGTTAATTCTCATTTTAAGTTTCATTCTTGCACTAGCTGTTATACTACTGGTTGTTCTGCTTATTCAAAATAATAATCAGAAGAATTCATCATTTCCATCGGATGATGATGAATATCGAAGCGTAAATCAGATTTTAAAATTTTCAAAAAGGTTTTTGTTTCTGTTGAAAATAGATTACGATTACGGGTTTACATACGACTAAAACTGCAGAACAAGCGAATATTTGTGAAAGAAATCAAACACTTGAAGATTGTGTTCTTATTTACAATGCAAAGCGGATTATGGCAACACTTCTATTAGTTACGACTAATGAAAGTCGACCGTTAAATTCAACAGCAAACAAAACTACTGATTGCAAAAGTGTAAAAATTCGACGAAGTCAATTAACTGATATTTTCGATTCTCGGTATTTGAATTTTTTGAGATTGAAATTGAATTTGATTGAAAATCTTTACTTTAGTACTGTCGAAACGGTTTATAAACTCTCTGATGTTTCGTATTCTCCATCGAATTTATCCGAAACCCGTTCGCAAATCGACGGTCGAGTCCTACAAGGTCGATGGAATTCACCAATCAATTATTACATTGACAGAACAACTGGTTTTACTTCATCAATACTCGCTAACAGTAAACTTGACTGATTAGTTTCCATCAAAAATTAAATATCTCTTTCAGTTTACACGGCAATATCCAATTGGGAAAACAATACCTGTTTTAAATTCAACGAACTCTCAGTCATAACATCGACAACGAATAAATCCTATGTTCGATTCGAACTCAGCGATGAATACGGTTGTTCAAGTCCTGTTGGTTATGATAAAACTGATCCGACTTCAATTATCTACATTTCGAATTATTGTGGTGGTGTACGTAGATCATCAATTCGATTCACTTAATCGAGTTCTTTTCTTCTCGTTTAAACAGATAATTGCATCAATAATGCATGAAATCGGTCATACACTCGGTTATATTCATACTCAATCTCGTATCGATCGAAATTCTTATGTGACAATTGTCACAGCAAATATCGATTCGGATTACCTATCGAATTTTTATATGTGGTATTATGGAACGATTCAATTTTCAGACGTTAATTTTCCGTATGATTTCGGTTCGTTTATGCATTATCAACCGTACGGATTTTCGAATAATGGAGAGAAAACAATTGAATCATTGGATATTTTGTACGAACGAACATTCGGTCAAAGAGAGAGAGCAGCATTTTATGATTATAAAGCAATCAATCGATTGTATTGTACTCGAACAGGTAATTGAGTATAGAAAAATGACAAAATAAATGCTTTTGAATTACTAAAGATTGTCCTCAAATGTTCACGGGAAATAGTTGTCAAAATAATGGTTATCTCGATCCAAAAACGTGCACAAGTTGTATATGTCCGGATGGTTTCTCGGGTACTTATTGTGATCAACGAGATGCAATAAGTACTTGTGGAGAAACAATTACCAATCCAACACCGTACTCATCTGCACAATTTACAATTCAAAGTCCTACACCAACGAGCACGACATCAACACAACAGTATTGTGTTTTTCTCATTCAAGTAATCGAAAAGAAATATTCAATTGAAAAGAATTGTTATTTGTTTTTTTGGAAATAGTCAGTGTCGGCAGGAAAGATTCGTTTTCGATTAGATTCAATCAAAACTGATCGATCAACGACTTGCAGTTTGACATCTTCGATTGAAGTTAAATATCAAAGTGATTTAGCTCTAACAGGCGCTAGGTAAATCAATTCTGAATAAGAAATAAGAAAAAAAATCAAATCAATTTCGGTTTAGATGGTGCGGAAATTCAGTGAGTTCAGCTTGGACGAACATAACCGCTCAAACAAATACTATGCTCGTCATCTTTCGAGCTAATAATTACATCAATTCAACAACAGGAAATTCACAAGCTAATTTTCAAGCAACGATTTTCTTTGGTAAATCTTTTAGGATAACTTTTTTTCTATTAATCTTCTTCGTAGATGCTGAACCAAGTTCAGCAACAACAGCAACAACAGCAACAACAGCAACCACAACAACAACAGCAACAACAACAACAACAATAACGACGACAACAACAACAACAGCAACCACCACGTCGTCTGGATGTCCATCATCGTCATATCGGTGTCAATTACCTTCTCAACCAACCTGTGGTGGTTGTCTTAGCTACCAACCTTGTACTACTCTAGGTTATTAAAAATAAGACTCTTTTTCAATACAAATAATTGTTTTTTTATTGAAATCAGGTACTCAACTATGTACATCATATATAAATCAAGTTCAACTAGTTAACTGCGATCAAATTGTTAACGGCACATCACAATGTCGATTACAGTTCGTTGAATTTCCTCTTTATCCCTCTCAAACAAAAGTTTATTTTCTCTAGACTCGTCCAAACACCTTATACAACTACTTGTATTCGTACAATTCTTCTCTGCTGTCCGAATTATCAATTAGTCTCCTATGGATCTCAATACTATTGTATTTATAATCCACAAGCTACAAATACGAATGACTGGTCGTTGATCATCTAAATAACTTCTGCCATCTATTGATACGTTTTGTTTTCTTTCACCAATAAAACTAAAAAGGCATTTGTCATTCTGTCATGGTGTAAGGCTGTACACACATTAGAGAAAATAGAAAGCACTAGATCGAGAGAATTTCTTTTTTTTTTCATTGACAATGAGTGACGAAAATTCAGCAGATTTAACTGCAATTAAATCTGAAAATGAAGAAAAAGAAGAAGAGATCGAAGAGAAATCTATCGCCGACGACAAGCCAATAACTCAAACAGTACCTGAACTTGATGATGTACAATCATTTTGTGCAGAATTTCTTATTAAAGTTGAGAATGCAGCTGGAATACGTCCATGGTTACAGTTTAGTGATACAAATTTTCCAGACGAAGTTTTAAAACAATTCGAAGAAAATGAATACGACATGCCAACACCTATTCAATCGATAGCATGGCCAATTCTTAGTCAAAAACGTGATCTTGTTGGCATAGCTAGTACTGGAAGTGGAAAGACACTTGCTGTAAAATAAAAAAAACGAAGCAAACATGATTCAATTCGAATTTCCCTTTTTCTTTAGTTCATTCTTCCTTTGATCTTTCATATTCGTCAACAGCCACCACTTCAACCCGATGATGGTCCCATTGCAATTGTTTTAGCGCCAACACGAGAACTTGTTCAACAAATTCATAATGTTGCTCAACCATATTTTAATCTATTCGGGATAAAATCATTGTGTATTATCGGTGGTGACGAACGAGAAAAACAAATCAATGAAATTGGCGAAGGCAAAGAAGTTTACATATGTACGCCGGGTCGATTGGAAGATTTTCTTGAATCGAAAATAACGACACTTTTTCGTGTGACGTTTATCGTTCTTGATGAGGCTGATAAAATGTTAGATTTAGGTTTTGAAACTCAAGTGAGAAACATCCTCGCTGATTTTAAAACAGGCAAATCATCATCAGCAAAGTACAGCCAAAACAAGACTTTCTCTTTTCACATAATAATTCGCTTTCTTCTCGTCTAGTACTGATGATCAACAACAGCAACGTCCACAAGCTCAAATCTCGATGTTTTCGGCCACATGGCCGAAATCAATAAAAACACTTGCCGAAGATTATCTAACGAATTACGTTCATGCAACAGTCGGTTGTTTATCGGAATCTCATGCTGTCAATTTAAATATTCAGCAAATAGTCGATTTTTGTCCGACTGAACAACAGAAAAAACAAAATCTTTTGAAAATACTCGATGAAGTTTGTGCATATGCACCAGATAGAAAAGCAATTATATTCGTACGAACACGAGACAAAGTCAATCGATTGAATAAAGATTTAGAACAGCACGGCTATCGAGCTTTACTTTTACATGGTTCGAAAAGTCAACAGATGAGAAATGAAGTTTTAAAAGAATTTCGTGAAACATCCAATGCACTCTTATTAGCAACTGACGTGGCATCGAGAGGTTTAGATGTTGACGATGTACGATTTGTGATCAATTACGATTTTCCGACATCCGATGCGGTTTATATCCATCGAATAGGTCGAACAGGTCGTAGTGCTCAATGTGGAACAGCGTTTACATTCTTTTCGAATGAAGATGCTAAACATGCACCAGCACTCATTAATATTCTCGACGAATCAGGTGCTACGATCCATCCGATTATCTTACAACTTGGACGAAAGAATGGTTTCAATCGTTGGGTCAATAATGTTGGCATTCCACAATATCCTGTCTATAATTCCGATGAACAATGGTCGGAAAATGCAAATCAAGATTGGTCAAATGATGAATATTCTCAAAATGAAGATTTACCACCGAATTTAATGAACATCGATTTTTCATCGTTCGATCCTAGTCAATTACGTCCAACTCCGGTGCCACTTTTAAATTCCAATGGTCAACTAACTGAACTTGATGTAAATACTCGTATAAAGAATTTTCAAGATTACAAACAACGTTGCCAATTATTGGAACGTTTATCATGGGAATATAATAACGACGGTGGAAATTATTCGAATCATCAAAATGATTATCATAATTATGAACAAAACAATCATCACTATAATAATCATAATAACCACAACAGCAACAATAATAATTCAAGATACAATGCCGGTTGGTCAAATCCAGGCAGTGAAAATTCTCATAATCGAAATTGGAATTCAAATCATCACAATGATTGGCAAAATAAAAACTATGATTCATCACAAAAACGTTCATGGGATAATAACAATAACAATCATCATCACAATAATAATAATAATCATTATTCATCATCATCATCATCACATAATTCCAATAACAATAATAATCATTGGAATGGTACAAACAATTCTTCACATCATCATCATTCAACCAACAATTCCAATTCAAATATGATGAATAATTCAAATTCGAATAATAATAATAATTTAAATCCTCATCAAAACACGAATTTCAATTCAGGTTTGAATAATTATCCACCGAATTCAGCTCAACAACAACAACAACAACAACAGCAGCAACAACAACAACCAAATCAATCCATGCCAGATCTTGAAAATAATCCGGCAATTGTCTATGCCAAAGCAAGTAGTGAATATCATATTCAGTATAATCAATACACAACAGCCTTGCAACAAGCCATGGCTGCTCAACAAGCCGGTACACCTATCACACCTCAACAACAACAGTATTTAATCGTACGTTTTTCTTCTCCTTTCTCCTTTCTCTTTTCTCTTCTCATCATTTATTTTGCTTATTTGAAGAATTTTCAACAACAATTACAAGCTAAACAACAACAACTACAAGTCATGCAACAAGCTGCTAATATTCAGCAAGCAACGATCCTTCAAGCAGCTGCACTTAGTGCTGCAACACAAAACGCATGGAATCAACAGGGAACGAATCCATCGACTGATTTGTCGAAACCAACCACCGATGCGCAACAAAATTGGATGCAACAATGGATGAGTGCTGGTTACGATCCATCGCAATTAGCGGCCTATCAACAATGGTAAAACTCTCTTGAATTCAATGTGAAATCGTTCGAAAAAACGAATATCAACTGTTTAGGTACACGCAAATGCAAGCTGCAGCATCGTTAGCTGCTTCAGCTGCACTAACTCAACCGCAATCAACAACGAATTCTTACAATGGAATGCCGGTATATTCGTTGATTTCGAATAGAAATTCATGACTGTTGTTTTTCATTGTCTAGTTTCCAACGAATAATAGTAATCAACAATCTTCGGCGACTATATCAGCTCCACCAACGGTTTCATCGACAGGCAATGCTGCTCAACGTGCTTACGCTGCATACAGCAATCGAGCACCAACATCTTGATAACTGAGCATTTGTCTTGCCTTTGTATTTTTTCTTCTTCGTCTGGTCAAACAAACATGTTCTTTCTTTCGTTCTCTCTTTTTTTTCTGCCAAGTTTATCTTGTTGTTGTTGTTGTTGTTGCGAATTTCAATGACCATTTATTTCTTTGTCTCCTCTTTTCTCTCTCTTTTTTTCTCGTGTGTTGCTTCTTTTTCTTTTTTTTTCTACATTAAAAAAAAGGAGAGACGAATATATATACATACATATAAAGTTCAAAATTTGAGTTCGTTCTTATTCGATTAATGAAGTCCTAAGTGACGAGATGTACGTATATGTCGATAATTGATTTCATGGGCGGAGAATATTTCGTGTTTATTTGTCTATCTGTCAGAAGAAGATCTGCAAGATAGATAAGAGAGTTGTCGACATTTCTATTAAACAGATTTCATCGTTGAACTAATCGAACGTATGCATGTTTGTATTTTTTTACTGATGAAATTAGCTGTAATTGAGAGTAGAAAACAGATGGTCAATAGTGATTGTCATTTCTCTCTTTTTTTATAGTACTCATTTTGATGAAAGAGAGAAACGAGAGAGACTTTAGTAGAAATTCTCTTCTTTTCTTTTCATAGCTTGATTGTTCATCGGAATACACAATTTAAAAAGAAATGCAGAACGGTAGGATATTGTTTTTGAAAACGTAAGTTTCATTTCATTCGAGAGCAATAGATTTTGATTCGCAATGTTCGTCGAAACAAAGTGCAAAGGAGACGAAAAAAAAGAAACCAATAAAAAAACAACGAAAAGATCCAAATGAACCTCAAAAGTAATCATCGTTTAATTTTCATCGAATGTATAATTGTTCTTCGCGTTAATTAGACCTGTTTCTCCTTATGCATTATTTTTTCGTGATAAACAAAACGAAATCAAACAACAACTCGGCAATCCATCGTTCGGGTAAACTGAACGATTGTTTTCATTTGAAAACTTTTTTCTTTTTGATTTAATCGTAGAGAAATATCGAAAGTTGTTGCACATATGTGGGAAAATATTGCGCCTGATATAAAAGAAGTTAATTTATTCAATAGCTAATTATTTATATTTCTTTTTTTCCTCATTTTCATTCAGCAATATAAACATAAAGCAGCTGCAGCAAAGAAAGAATATCTTCGACAATTAGCCGCCTATCGTGCCGTACAAATATCTCATCAGATACCGAATATTCCTCATCATCAATATCAAACACTTTATCCTCAACCAACATATAATCATCATTTTCCTTGTATGAATTCGAATCCAACACGACAATACGCAAGCAATGACTATCAACAACAATATAATTCTGTTCGACCAATGATGGATTCACCGTTCTACGGTCAATCGGAATGGAATTTAAATATTCAATGGTGATTCATTGTAATAGAAAATAGAAACACGAAAAAGGCGCTTGTTTAGTTTTTCTGCGTTTGATTTCAATTTTGCTTTGGTTAAATATAATAAAACGTAAAAGAGAAAAATAAAGAATTATGTCAGAAGTTAAAATCGGTATCAATGGTTTCGGACGAATCGGTCGACTAGTCATGCGATGTGCATTGGAGAAGAATGTCAAAGTTGTTGCAATCAATGGTGAGACATTGATCAAATGAAAGAGTTTTTTCTATGTTGTTGAAAAAGATCCGTTTATTCCGTTGGATTATATGGTTTATATGTTTAAATTCGATTCGACTCATCGTCGATTTAATGGTGAAGTCACAGCTAAAGATGGCAAATTTGTTGTCAATGGAAAATCAGTTTCTGTTTTTACCGAGTTTGATGAGAAAAAAACAACAACAATAATTTCTGATGAATTATTTTTCTTAGAAAAGAACCATCGAAAATTCCATGGGGTCAATTAGGTGTTGATTATGTCGTCGAGTCAACTGGCGTGTTCACAACGATAGATAAATGCCAAGCTCATATTCAAGGTGGAGCGAAAAAGGTGATAATTACAGCGCCATCGGCTGATGCACCGATGTATGTTATGGGTGTTAATCAAGAGAAATATACCGGCAAAGATACGATCGTATCGAATGCATCGTGTACAACGAATTGTTTAGCACCATTAGCGAAAGTTATTCATGAGAAATATGGAATTGTCGAAGGTTTAATGACGACTGTACATTCGTATACAGCAACGCAAAAGACAGTCGATGGACCATCGAATAAAGTTTTTGATGATTTCGAAATTTGACTCGATAAAAAGAGAAGAACCGTTGTTGTTTTCTTTTAGGATTGGAGAGGTGGACGTGGTGCAGCACAAAATATCATTCCATCGTCAACTGGTGCTGCTAAAGCAGTTCGTGTCTTTTTCTCATTGAATCAAAACAAAAACAAAACGATACGAATTTGATTCAGGTTGGAAAGGTTATTCCATCATTGAATGGAAAATTAACTGGCATGTCGTTTCGTGTTCCAACTGCGGACGTATCAGTTGTTGATTTGACTTGTCGTCTTGAAAAATCGGTTTGAAAATTGACAAAACACAATCTTTCGAATGAATCATCCGATTCTCTAGGCGAAATATGACGACATTTGCAATACGATCAAAAATGCTTGTGAAAGCAATGCTTTGAAAGAGATTTTGAGTTATACAGATGAAGAAGTTGTTTCAAGTGATTTTCTCGGCGATACACATTCGTCAATATTCGATGCAAAAGCTGGAATCTCATTAAACGATAACTTTGTTAAACTAGTTGCTTGGTAGATTATATAAAACTCTTCTATCTATTTCAAACAATTCTCTTTTGTAAAAAGGTATGACAATGAATATGGTTACAGTCATCGGGTTATTGATCTTATTAAATACATGTCAAAAATTGATCAGGAAAATAAAAGTGACAATAATAATGCAAAACAATCAACACGACGTCCGGGACGACAATCAAAAAAATAGACTTTATTCGATATCATAATTCGGACTGCCTTGTTTTCGAGTTGCTATAAAACGTTTCAATAAATCATCTGAAATGCCGAGTTTTTGAACAGCTTCATTAGCTCTCATTGCTTGAAACCAAGCAGCTAATTTCGGAAGTTTACCATCACCATTCAAAACAAAACCTATGTCAGCTAATGCAGGTAAAAATCCAAACCATGGCCATACCAGATAATCAACCATGGCTGGTTTCGATCCACCGAAATATGTATCTTGAAGTTCATCTTCGTAGACAGCTAATTGTTCGTTGAACTCCTTGATAGCATCTTCTGTATTTTTGTTTACTAGTTGATAAAAAGCCGATTGTACCTATTGAGAAGAAATTGATACGAATTCGAAAGTAAATTTTCAACTTACATTGCCAAATCGACTAACAAGAACCTGTTGTTTAGCTCGAGCATACGGATCAGTTGGATAGAGTGCTGGTTGTGGATATTTGTTTTCGAGATAATCACAAACAACAAGCGATTCCGGTACAAAACGAACTTGTTTCGTATCGGGATCGATCCATTCTAATAATGGAACTTCACCGACTGGATTCTTTTTTAAATACCATTCGGGATGATCGGATAGATTGATACGTACTTCTTCAAATCTAAAATCTCGTCAGTCAATAGTAACAAAAATCTTGATAATAAAATCTTACGGAATATTTTTAGCAGCGAGAACAAGTTTAACTCGTTGAACGAACGGACAGAATCGCATGCTGTATAATCTCAATTGATTTTCTTGTAATGGTGGACATTCCGAGCCTGATTTCAAATGTTGTGGTTGTTGAGAAGTCGACATTTTTTTGTAGAAATTCGAAAAAATACAGATTTATATACTCGATGCAAAAATGTGCCTCGTCATTTGCGACTCGACAGAATTTCTTTCTTTTCTTTTGTAAATAGGAATAGTAATATAATGACTCAGCACTTTTTTAATATGTCAGAAAAGAAACGAATAGAGAGATAGTTTATTATAAAATCAAGAGTTCAAAGAATTTTTTCGTGTAAAAACAAGTCCCGTGTCTTTCTCCGTCCGTCTTTGACGTTTGTGTGTTGCCGATGAAGATTTTCGAGGTTTTGGTTCCAATGTCGCACTGGCTGGTCGTTGCTAAAGAAAATCTCATTGAAATTCATCGTGAAAACAAAAACGAAAATTGTGTCTTACTTGAGATTGTTTGATTTCTTCTTGATACGTACGAATCGTTCCAATAAGACGAAGAATTTCCTTTCGACATTCGTCTAATTCAGCTTCGAGTTTTTCTCGTTTAAATCGTTCGAATTGTAATTGAGTTTCTAATTCATCCATTTTCCTAGAAAAACACAAATCATTGTCTTTATTATCATCGAACAAACATACTTCTGTGTATCTAATTCAATTGTTTCTTTCTGTTGATCATTATCCAATTGTCCACCTAATTGTCGATAGTTTTTCTTTGCTATATCCAATTGTTTTTGTAAATCATCGAGTTTCGTTCGTGCTCGTCGACGTTCTTCTTCTTTCGGCGTTAGTTTTCGTCGACTATTCGGATCGAATGTGTCCGTTTCACGTCGTCGATTCGTTTCAGTTTTATCGGCATCTCCGCCTAAGATTTTCAAACAAGCCAATTGTGCAAAACGTCGTGCAACATCTTTTGCCGTTTCGCCACTCTGTGTCGTCAATTCCATATTCGCTCCCATTTCGATTAACCATTGAAGAACATGTAAATGACCTTGGCCAGCAGCTTTATGAGCTAAAGTTGTGCCACGTTCATCACGTTCGTTGATATTGACAACGCCTTGTTCGATTAATAATTTCAAATGATCTAAATCACCGTTATACGCAGCGATATGAGCCGGAAAAGCGAGATTTTCAGCTTGTTCAGGGTGATCATGTTCCCATTCGAGTGCATCCAAATATGTACAACATTCTTCTTTGCAGAATTGTTCGGCAAGAGATTTCGGCGTATCACCTTGATCATTTCTCGCGCCTAAGACTGTCGAAATATCTCGATTCACTGAAATGATGAATTTTAAACACGGCAAATGACCTTCCATCGCAGCGAGATGAGCTGAAAAAACAACAAAAAAAGTTCATATTCGAATGATTGTGTGTTTTTTATTCTCTACCAGGAGAATTCCCATCGTTATCAACATCGTCTAATTTCGCTCCCCATTTAACCAACATTTGTAAACAACCAAGTCGTCCGTGATACGTTGCAGTAAATGCAGCTGTCCATCCATTATTATCTTGATGATGAATATCCTTGAAATGAAAGTTCTCGAGTTCGATGTCAATTGAAATGACAAAAAACCTACTGCTCCACCACGTAGAAGTGTGTGAACAACAAATGAATTTCCATGTGCACAAGCCATGTGCAGACAAGTTTGATTTCGACGATCACGTGAATGTAAATTCACATTATTATTAATCAAAGCCTAACAAAATCATCAATCATTCTTCTCCTCACTCTCAACACCCTCGTTTGTTCCTACTTGAACACACGTATCATGTCCTCGAATTGAAGCTATATGAATCGGTGTCCAACCTTTTGGTGTTTGTGCTTCGATATCTGCTGATTTCCATAGAAGCCAATGCATCGACTAGTTCGAAAAGAATAATCATTCATTTCGGAAAAAAACAAACAAAATATTCGTCACAAACTTCTAAACTTCCCGAATGAGCTGCCCAATGTAATGGCGTAAATTTGTCATCACTTTTCGCATCGATTTCATTGACATTCGCACCTCGTCCAACAATTAACTCAAGTTCTTTGACATCATTTGCTCGAACGATATCGTGAATCGTTCTTGATGCTAAACGATAGATATATTAGAAGATTTATCAATGAAATTAACGAGAGTTTAGCTTACGTTGTTTCTCCTGAGTCATTCGAAAAAGGTTTCGTTCTGTGTAAACGAACGTTTAATGTTTATTAAGCGATTGATGTTCTGTTGTCATGAATCAACCTTTACTATGGTGATTAAACGTTTGCAATTGGACATATTTGAAACGAAAAATTCAAAATTGAACATAAAATCAATTCAAATATTCGTTTCGACTGAGAAATAACTGAATACTACGACGAAACACTTAACACATCATCATCAAATACAAAACAAAAACATCTCACATATATTTTTTTTCTCTCTGTGTCTGTCTGTCAAAAGCAGCAACAGAATCTTCTTATGCTTTCCAATCGACTGCTATCGAGCGCCCTCTCTTCCGATGTGTTCGTGCAATTTCCTGCAATGGCGACGTAATTCCCTTCCTTTCATCCTATAGTAAAAGAACTAACTACGATACCATACAGAATGAATATTTGTCCGACCTAACCTCGATATCATTGTTTATCATCTACGTATATACATACACGTGTCTATATGATATTTATATTGAATCATACGTAAATGGAATCTCTCGGACCAGGTCCTGTGCAAATCGTTTCGATTACCGATGATCACAAATTTGTACTCGATGAAAAAAAATTAAAGGAAATCTTATATCATAAACGTGCACAAGGAAAAAAAGTAGTCGAATCTTTGAATTGTTTAAATAAAAATCCATATTGAATTTAGATTTCTCTTGTATCGATTGCAGGTGATTTTCGTAAAGGCAAATCGTTTATGTTAGATTTTTTCCTTCGTTATTTACGAGCAAAAGTAAGTCGATTCTTGTTATTTTTTTTGTTCGAATCAATTGATCGAGTATTTATTTAGGATAAAAAAGATTGGATTGGTAAAGACAATGAACCGTTGAAAGGTTTCGATTGGCGTGGTGGAGCAACTCGTCATACCACTGGAATGCTTATGTGGAGTGAGCCATTTCTCATGTCTTTACCCAGCGGTGAAGAAGTAAAAAACAAAGAACTCGGTTGAAATTCTTTTTCTACAAAAGAAAAATAATGATTTCTAGATTGCCGTTCTTCTCATGGATACTCAAGGCACATTTGATTCGAATTCGACTGTATTCGAAAATGCTTTTATATTTGCATTGACATTACTCGTTAGTAGTGTTACTGTTTACAATATAATGCATAATTTACAAGAAGATAATCTTCAACATTTATCATTTTTTGCTGAATACGGTGTTCTCGCACTTGATGCTTATCACACATCACCGTTTCAGGTATTCGATGATGGCGATGACGCAGATGATGATTTGCTTTGTTTGTGTTTAGCAATTGACATTTCTTGTACGAGATTGGCAGTTTGAATATGAAACACCGTATGGTTTCAGAGGCGGAGAAGAAATTCTCACGAATCGTTTACAAGTAAATGTCTAATTTATTTTCGATTGAGCAAAAAAATCAATTCGATGTTTCAGATTCGACCGAATCAACATCGTGATCTCGAACTTGTTCGTACGCGTTTACATCAATGTTTTCGTCGTGTCAATTGTTTTCTCATGCCTCATCCAGGTCTCAAAGTTACCAATCGACGTGAATTCGACGGTCGATTAGGCGGTACACGCACACACAACCGATCTTTTTCCTTTTTCGACATTTTTCACTTTGAATAGACATCGAAGTCGATTTCAAACAACAATTACAAACATTTATTCCCGAACTATTTCGAACAGATAATCGACAATTTATCAAAGAAATCAATGGCGAACATATTACATCTATACAATTATTCGAATATTTTCGCGTATGCCGATCGATTTGATTAGTTTTTTTTGTTTGTTCGAATGAAATTTTGTATTTTATAGACTTATTGCGCCGTGTTTTCTTCAGGAGAATTACCATCGCCCAAAGCCATGCTCGAAGTACGTCGAGATCCATCGAAAGATCGCATTGATAACTATTTTCTCTTTCCGTAGGCGACAGCTGAAGCTAATAATCTCGCTGCAAAGGCCGTTTCAAAAGAATTCTATATTCGAGCGATGGAACAAGTAGAGATTTTGCATTTCATTGTGCTTTTATTTATCTTTTTTGTTATTCAAGCATTGCGGAGGAGATCGACCATACATTCATCCGAATCAATTGGATTGTCTTCATAATGAAGTTCATCGGCAATCAATTGAAAAATTTCGTGTAGCGAGAAAAATGGGAGGTGAACTCATGTCACAAAATTATCAACAAGAACTCGACAACGAATTAGCCGAACTTTTTCGTAAGAAAAAGCGAAAAAATTCAATTGATTTCGATTTATTTTTCATTTCAGTTAATTTCAAAAAACATAATGATTCGAAGAATGTCTTCGCTTTCAGTCGTACGCCAACGACGTTCATTTCATCGATGGTTATTTGCTATCTCATTGCTGGTCTGCTCGATGCTATTTGGCTGCAATCAATAACTTTCATATTCATGTTTGCATTTTGGCTTTGTTTTATTTTATTATCTATTTGGTTGTATACGAAATACTCGGGAGAATACGTCGAAGCAGGAGAATACATTGATTATTTCGCAGATGTCATTTGGAATAATGTAGGACGAGAAAAATGGAAATATTTTTCAAGATTTTCCTTTTTTTGTTCGTAGGCTTTTCAACCGGCATATTCAAGCTGTGTACGTTCAGCAATGAGATCTGTTATTGGACATGCAAGGGTCGATTGAAAAATGATTTTATATATTTTTGTTTGTTTGAAGAATGCAATGTGTAAATGATTTAGATTAAACAGTCAAAGTTTGTTCATATAGACATGCTATAGTTTGTCGTGTGTGTGTTTTTTTTTCTGAATATTTTATTGCATTAATTGAAAATAAAAATGGTTGACGGATACGATCATGTTCGATTTAGTCTATTCTTGAGACTAATTGATGTCAGCTCTTACCTTCAAATTAACCGCCTTTTGTTCGAGTTTTTTTTCTTCAAAAGAACGTAACGGCACCGAGTGGCGTCAGTGTTAAAATGACATTAAAAACGTTTTCAACAACGATGTTTATTGTAAAATGCATTCTTTGTTTCCTAATCGAACATACGGCTCTTATCGATATTTAGCAATTAGTCAATGATTTATTTGTTTGATTGATCGAAGGTTTCACATATGTACATACTTTGCATCGATTAGATGCCTATATGATTACTAAATATATCCATTTCATTGACTGGTAAACTGCTGTTCTCTAATTCTCTATTTAAATTTCATAAATAAACAAATAAGCAGCGTTTCAATGTCATCGAAAAACAGTCGACTATTCTATAATTAATAAGAATTTCAAAGTTTTGATCAACTTGAATTACTCATTTCTTTTCAATGTTTCAAGTGCATTGTTTTTTTTTAATTAGTCAATTATTAATTTTTCTCTCTTTTTAATTATAATTTCTTTTTGCTCGAACAAAAAAAAGAACACTTTTATCCTTTCAGAGACAAAGTGATGCTATCCATTTCATTCGCATGTGAGCTCATGTAGAAAATAACTTGAACTTGTCTCCGAGCTTGTTGTTCTTTTTCTTTTTAATCGAATGCAGTGACATATTTCGAGTTTTTCTACTAGCAGACATTCGATCTCGCATATCCAATGCATGTGAAATATTTTAATTAATATAAATAACATATTTCCTTTTCAAAAGAGGGAGAAAAAAATTCTTTCTGACAAACGAGATTATATATTAAAACTAAATTGCTAGAAAATACTTGTTTAAGACTATTACGTTTTTGTCTTTTTATATGACGGTGATGGATGGGGGTGTAATCATCGTTGAAAGAAATAGTAAAAAAAGAAAGAATAAATGCTGCCCACGATAAATCGATGATTCAATATTGGATTAGTGGAAGGTGATATTTAGTGGAGTTTCTTGTTTTCGTTCTTATCTTGTTTTTTCGAACTTCATCATTTCCTTTCGTGTTTAATATTTCGAAAACATTCTGTGGGGACTTTTTTCTGCGTTTCTGTCTCTCATTCTTCGCCTACACTAGAAAATATGCATGTTTAATACCAATAACAAGCCACGTGAAATCATTTAGATCTCGAGTACTAAACATTCATTACTTGAGAAACTAATAGGACCTCATTCTTCTTCTTTCTGTTTTTTCTTTTCTTTCTTCTTTTTTCTTCTTCTTCTCCTCTCCTTTGCGTCTCAAAGTTGTCGAACAGCATCCTTTAGTGTTTTATTGCGACTTGACAATATATTCCTTTGCTATTTTTCTGTCATCACTGCTTCGGTATTTTGTTAGCGTTGGCGATGGCACTCTCTTGTTGTTGCCGTCGAGTCGTGCGTAGACAAAAAAAGAACGTAGACAAATATGAAAAAAAGAAGAAGAAGGAAAAAAAGAAGAAAAGCCAAAGACAACAAAATGAGGATGACGCAGACGCGAAGCAACAAAAGAATATTATAGTAATGTTGATAAGAGATGACACAATACAATGAGCTTTTGTTCTACGTTTGTGTATGTTGTTTTATTATTTAATAATAATAATGATTAAATGAAGAAAAATATACATGTAAGTATTTTTTTGACTTGATATCATTTAGATTCTTTATTTTTCAAAGCATAAATATCCGATTAGAACTATTTTTAAATCGTCAATACACAACGAGTCACGTTCGTCCGTGAATTTCAAAGAAGTTAACCTTCCGTTTGATTACTATATTATAGTTGTAAAATAGACATACAAAAAAATCTAATAAATCTCTTTTCAATTGTGTATCAGATGGTTCGAAGTATATTATATTCATAATTTAACGCCATCTGTACATGAATATATCATTTGATAATCGAAAATTCGTTCAAAAATATTTGAATAATCCGTTAGGTAATTAATTGTTCCTGTTGAACCCATAGTCATTTGAATTGATATGAACAATGTCAATTAAGCGACACCTATATATACGTTCGATGTTCACATTTTAAAAAAAGAATCGAAAATCGAAAAGAATAGAATAGCGATATATTCAAAATCCGGATTATATACATTCGTTCGTAAAAGATATTCGATCTATGATGAATTGTCTTTTTTTTCTGAACAAACACGTGTGTATATACACATATACGCGTATATATGTATACATGTATGTTAATACTTAGAACAATTTAGAAAGGCTTCAATCCAATCTAACACATGTGTTTAGCAGTTTTCCTTCTCGTTTTTATGTTCTCGATTAATTTCTTTTTAGTCGAGCTTTTTTTTCTTCCTACGCTCTTTAACAAATATACACATACGAAGAAAATGTGTGTGCGTGTGTGCGCGTTTTTTATTCCTTTATTCTTTCTCAGGTACACGAACAGCAGTAAAGACCGAACGGAAACTAATAGACACGTCCTATAGAAAATAGGAAAGAAAAAAAAATGGTTTCTAACAAATTTCTTTTTCTATTTTTTCTTTTATTTCTTTATCGTGCGGAAAAAAACATGAGAATCCAATTGACAATTTCAAAAAATGATCGTTTGCCTTTTCTTTTTTAGATATTGTTTATTTTTTTGTTTTGTTTCCGTTTGTTTTTCTTTTCTTTGTGTGTTGTATTTTGTATTTCCATGCATCGTTGAACAGTGAATCTTCTAGTCCATCTTTTATTTATTTAACATTAAAAAACAACAACAAGCAATAAATACAACAACTAGTCAAAACAATTCAACAGGATCATCGAATGCAGGTAATTCGACATCAACAACAAACAGCAATGCGACGGCAAATGTCGAACAATATCATTATCCACCGATATCAACACTTCGTCGTCCGAGTCGACCGAGTAATATCGATCTATCCGTATTCGATATTCACAATGCATCGCAATCGAATGATCCAGCTATTTATTCAGCACCGATTGTTCATTTAAAACAATCGACAAACGCAAATCATCATCATTTACATCATATTCAACCAACATCATTCAATCTCTCACCTCATCATCCACATACAGCTACATTTCATTATCAACCTCAAACTCAGCAACATATTCAATTACCATCCCATCATCATCCACAGCAGCAACAACAACAACATAATCTTCATCAATATTCACCTCAAGTTCATCATCAGCAACAGCAACAACAATTGCTCGATCCTTTTTCTCAACATACACCTCACACATTTCCATTGCAAGCCTCGTCAAATCATTATCATCATTATTTTCATTTTCCACCAGCAGGACAAAATCTCAACACAACAAATAATT
>ERZ781398.1521-NODE-1521-length-21586-cov-4.542659_pt1 | contig 21586 bp, 28 predicted proteins | sample MGYA00433077_ERZ781398 | MGnify/ENA primary metagenome ERZ781398 (study PRJEB29847, sample SAMN06458254) | wastewater metagenome | isolation source: Wastewater bioreactor | place: South Africa: Cape Town | study: EMG produced TPA metagenomics assembly of the... | reverse complement strand
TGCTGGTTTTGGTTTGAAGTTGGACTTTCAATCTGATTTTGAATTTGATTTTGATTTTCCAAAGGCGTTCGGTGTTGGAATCGAAGAAGACGAAGATGATAAAGATTTGTTCGCCGTAGATGATCTCAAACAGTATGATTATGAATTAACTGCAGCCAATGATACGACAACAGATATTATGAAGAGAAAAGAACAAGAATATAATTTCGTTTTAAAATTTGTTCGATATGAATCCGTTTCGATGCCTGTCGTGTACCCACCGCCAATCATTCCTTTAGATTTTCGTATTGGACATCGATTTCCAAAATCATTAATGCCACCACCAGCTCCACATCCGTCATCGACAGTTGCTGCCAATGAAAATCCAACTGTTGTGCCAACGAGACAGCTCGATGCAAATTCTCGTGGTCTTCTTCTCGGTGATCTATCGTTTCTTTCTCAACCACCTCCAAATATGACTGTTCCACCACCACCACCACTACCTCCTCCCCCTCCTCCTCCTCCTAAACAAGAGACTGTTACTCCAGCAACAACATTAGAATGGGATATGGAGAAAGAACGTTCAACACAAAAAGCACCTGCTACTCAAGCAAACAGTGCTCGAAATCAGTTTTTAGATGCAGTAAAAGATCGTTTTACACCATCTTCTGATCGTGTACATCACACAGAACGGCAAGCGTTAGAAGCTGCTCTTGAAGTAATGCAAAACAAAAACGATTCTCTTTCTTTAAATTTCATCAAATCGATTTTAGAATGATCTGAAAAAAGCTGTTTCATTGAAAATGTACGGTGATCTAACGCGTTCGATTTCAGATTGGAAACCAAATCCATTATTATGCAAACGCATGAACATTCCAAATCCATATCCAGAGTATGTTCACTGATGAAAAACGATCTGTTTTTGTTCAATAAAAGTTTCTTTTCAGTGAAGCATATGATGATTCGAAAGAATCGAAAAAATCTCGACGACAATTATGTTCAAATCTCTTTGAACATCTTTTCAATCAATCAACTGCAGATTCACCAATAGCGTCTGAACAAACATTACCAACACCAACACCACCGGCACCACCACCACGTTTTACTCCTCCGGTTATATCATTGCCAAGTCTAGATAATTCAGTGAAACCACCAGTAGTCACACCGGTTGCTCCTCAAAATCAACCTGCTGGACAATTTGCTCCTATTGACTCATTCGAACAAGTACGTTTCTATCATTTGATGAATAGTTGATTACGTTTTGTTTTGTTTAGGAAGTTCAAGAACGTCCACCATTAGATCTTTTTTCAGCTATTTTCGATAACCAAGATTCAGACGAAGAGAATATCGACGAGCAAGAACCTGAAGAAAACAAACCACCAGCTGATAATACTCAAAGTTCAATTACATTAGGTCCTTCAATTGTCAAACCACCACCTATCTTTCCTATTGTACACACAATTCATGACAGCGATGAATCTGATAGTTCGGATTCAAGTATCGAAGAAATCGAACCGACAAACTTGTCTTCAGCCTCGTCTATGTATGGGCCAGCAATTCCAAGTAATCTTTCATCACGTTCCAAAACAGAGAGTAAAAAAATCTGGACCAAAACGGAAAACACTGATGAAGAATTTGAAGAATACAAACCAAAGAAAAAACACAAGAAAAAAAAGAAACATCACAAGAAAGTACGTTTTGCATCTATTCAAATAAAAACGATTGATCTCGTTCTATTTTTTTTCTGTTGTAGAGTAAAAAACATCATCATGAACATGATTAATCTTATTTGTTATCTCTGTTTTGTAAATATTTCAAATAAAATACACTTAACAGTCGAGAGAGAGAATTTGATTAAACTAAAACGCGCGCCTTGTCAGTTCAAACATGTCGGCAAGTATCGATTCCGATGATCTGCCTAATCCATTTCAACGTCGACAATTTGCATTTCGAGTTCTACCCGAAGAAAAAGATCCGATGAGTCGAGTTAAACACTACACACATATCATGCCAACATTACCATCACGTTTGCAACAATTGATCAGTACACGTCTATGGGAATATACAATGTTAATTCTTTCGCTTTGGTCATTTGTACCACTGATTATTCAAACAGATCTATTGAGTTTACAGATTTGTTTCGAATTAACAAATGAAATCACGCAAGGTTTGAAAAAGTTCGTTGTTTTTACGATAGAATAATGACGATTTTCTAGCGGCATTATTTATTGAAGTGAGCGCAAAATTATATGCCGATTGGCGATGGTTTTCATATGATCTTTGGAATTTCTATGATCTCTTTTGTGTGATTTTGAATTCTCCAGTTTGTAACAAATAAATATGAATTTTATTTTGAAAATCTATCGATTAGTTTATTTATAATCTTTTTCTCTCCGATCATCTCGGCGTACCAGAAATCAACAGTATTCAACGAATTTTTCGTACCTTACATGCTGTTCGTTTAATTCGTATTCATACATTCTTACGTTTTATTTTCGAAACAATCTGCATTGCTGTTTCGAATATTTATCATATATTATTACTTGAATTTATAGTCACAACTGTTTTTGCTCTTGTTTCAATTGCCTTAGAAGGTGATACACCTCATATACAACATCGAGAATATGAACCCTATGAAAACTATACCGAAGCACTCTATTCCTATTATATGTGTATTACGTTAGAAGGTGTCAATGAAGTTGCTGAACACATTTTAGAATTAGAAAAACCACAATTTACAACGTATATCGGTCTAGCTTTTTATATCTTTGCTGCAATTGTAACATACAGTGCTGGTCAATTACTTTCCGGTAGAGATTATCGTTGAAATAATTTTGAATTCTATAGATTTTGCTTAGCAATGGTTGCAATCACACTTGACAAAGCCATTAATCAGGCGACATTGAATCAACATACTGAAACGATGAAATTAATTGGATTGAAACGAATAGGAAATAATGAAAGACCATCGTGTCAAGCACGATGTTTCTATCAAGATGAATATGAGAATTTTTCACGATTGAAAGTTGATGATTTGAGTTTATTGATAATTCTCTATCAGATTTTCGAGAAAAATCTTCAAGAATTCGAAAATATTCTTCGTGATCTTCATCAAATTGGCAATCATATAGCAAAATTAAATGAAAAAAATTTCGTTTTCAATCTCGTTCATAATGAACAATTGTTTGTCGAATATCAACGATTAAAATTGATGATGAATGCTTTAAGTAAACATAATCGAACTTTTGAAATTCAATTCTTCTTTTTCTTCAAGATAAAATTTTTCATGATTTGACATCAGATGATGAAGAATTAACAACATTAGAAGAATTACATTTGAATGAAACTGAACAATCATCGCCAGCTTATCAACATGATCTACATTTATTATTTCAATCGATCGAAGGAAAAATTCATGAAATCGAAAATAAATTCAAACGAACGCCGATTTTAAATGAACAAAATCAAGTTCATCGACATTTATTCGAAAAATTTAAAGAAAAATTTTATAAAAACGGGTTTTCAAATTAGTTCAAAGAAAAAAAGATTTAAATCACGGACAAAACATGAAAGTTTATTGAATCAATGGTTGATTTTCATCTTCGTCATCATCTTCGAGCAAACGTTTGATAGAAAATTCTTGAATATTCGATTCACGAGCACGAATAATTTTGACAATACAACTTATGAGAAAGACCTAAATTCGCAATGAAACTAAGACACAAAACAAGATGTTTCTTTCTCGAAAAACTTACGATAAGAAAAAACCAACCAATAACAAAGAAAGCCGCACCGAAAAACCAAACTTTGTAGAAAAACAGAAGAAGTATACGACCCATGACCGTCATTTGACATAGATCTAAATAAATCATATAAGAATTCAACTCGAGATAAACTCAGTAGATAGTTTTAATATTCAAACCTGTTGTTACGTATTGCGTGCAGGTTTTAGTTGTAGGTCTATAATGCTAAAATGCAATAAAGACAGATTAGATTTTAGCTTTGACAAGTAATTAATACATACGGGACGAACTGATATATAGAATTGATCACCATAGATTGAATATTGCGGAATGAGAAGATAGACAAAGATATTGATTGCAACAACAATGAACATCATCAATGATGAAAGCATAAGTAATGCTTGAGGTTTTGTTCGACCACGAGAAAATCGATACATCTGAAATCATGACAATCATCTTATCAAATAAAGAAGAATTTTGTTTTTCTATTTACTCGTATCCAGAAATACCAAATGCCAAGTTGTTGTAAACCGAATATAGATGTGAAAATAATATACGTCAAAAACAATGCAAGCAGTATATAACTAATCGGATAAACCTTGAAAACAACAAATAAAATCTAATTTCAAGTCAATAACTCAAAACGTTTACTTGTCCGGCCCATGTTAAAATGACATCAACTGGATCGGGTAAAGTTCGATTTCCTTGTGCGAAAACAAGTTGAAATCCTTCGAAATGTATGCATTTATTAATATAGCTGAATAATAGCGAGAGGAATAATAATAATCCAAAGAGAAGTAATAGAACGCCGCAGACAATTTGAAGTGGACGATAGATATGACGAAATTTAAAGCAAATACTTCGACGAACAATTTTAATCGATTCTTCATTAAGATTGAGAGCGATTTCTTTTTGTTCGAGTTCCTCTAAAAGAATTCATATATGTATATTTTTTTTTTGGATCGATGAATCAATCTATTCGACATACGTAATTTTAATCGTTCACTACTTGGCATTCGTCGTTGTTGAGGAAACTTAATAAATAAACAAGAATTTCTAGAAGAATTTTGTGTATTAACAAACTTTTTCTTTAATTGCTTTGATTTCAAGAAGAATAGCTGCTCGGCTATCTTCAATATCTCTCTGTTGTAATTTTGCACTTCGTTTGCCACGAATAAGAAAAATTGGCATAGCAATTGAACCATAACCCTGCAAATACGTAGAAAACAATCAAGTCTATCCATTCAATGAATGTTTTCATGTCATTACTGTATAAACTGTTAGAAGAAAAAATCCGATGATACTAATCGAAAATATTGTAAATGCAATCGAATCTTGAACTCCTACGAAATTAATTTCAAAGAATCAATCGCTATTCTTCTTCAAGAAATCGACATACTTGAATTATCGAAATGATTAATTAAATATTTGATATTTTCCCAATCAGTTGACGAACTATTTCCTGGCAATGTAGCCATATTAGGAATAAATACTCTGCAAAAACAAAAAATCTATTTTACTGAAAGAAGTTTTCAAAAGATTTATTTTTTACCCAAGCAGAATTAAAATTATAAGAAAAATCAAGAAACCAACTGTCCATTTCATGGCAGAACAGATTTTCTAAATAGATAAATATCGTTTTCTTTATTTTTCGAAACTAAATCGTTTTGTACTTGGCGTGTTGTTCGATTGTCTTCTTCTTTTTCTTCGTAATAAAAGAAAAAAAATGGATTAACCAAAAATGCCATCACAATAATAAGACCATATAAAACGTAATATCCAACTTCAATATAATTTTGCAGCTGATCTCGAGACGTTTGATTCACAGCCCATGGCTAATCAAGAGAGAGAAAAAAGCAGTCATTTGTAATGATTTCTCTTTCGAAACTACTTTATATGTTCCATTAGGAGTTTTCATAAATGAAACAAGCATAATATCTGTTGGAAGTAGACTTGCTGTTAACAATGCAATAATCAATGATGTTGAACAGACAAATGTAATTAAATAATCTCGATTTTGTTTCTTTTGATAACGTAATGTGAATGTAAATGAAAAGACTATGATAAGCTAAATAAAACCTTTTCGATTGAAAATATTCTGTTTGCTCTTTTATTTCAAAATTCTTACACAAGCAACGATAACAAATGGTAACCAACTACCAACTGATTCTAAAACCACCATTGTTCAAATCGTTCAACGTAAAGATCTAATCTTAAACAAAAAAAAAAGAAAGAAAACACAATTATACAAAAGAAGATTATGTCAAATCCAACAAGCTTAGACAGAGTGAATGCATAATGATGACGTGAACTGTTCTAATAGATAATATTCGAAAACGAACAAAACAACAACAGACAATAGTTTTATAAGTTAATCAATTGTGAATACAAATGTCGGACAATAGACAGAAAGGATCAGAATGGATTTGAATAACTAATGATCAGTTGTGTGTGTGCATATATAAGAACGTGAGAAACAGAAGAAGAAGAAGAAATTTGTTCGAACATTTTAATTTTTCGTGTGACAAAATCATGCATAATCATCGTGTTTTCTATGTGATTATACTTGTTTTGTCCGTTATTAATTTGGCAATTTCATCAACAGCTAATTGTCCAGTTGAAGCGGATCCTGCGACTATTCTCAGTTGTGTAGCAATCGATGCCGTTGGTTTAGTTCAAGCAACCAAAGGTAATATTCGAGTATTTTGTACTATGGCTGAACGATTTATGGAATGTGTTAAAACGAAAACACGAGGCTGTGTTGGAGAAGAAGTAAGATGCCAATAGGCGAAACAAATAAATCTTATTTTGATATTAGTTTGTACGTGGTTCACTTTCGGAATTAATTGAATTATCACAAAAATGTTGTGTTAATCCAAATGAAAAAATGAATGATGAATGTCCATTCTTTCGTAAGATTTCTTTGAAACAAACAAAAACAAAGTCTAATCGAATGTATTTTAAAGGAAAACCTCAATGTTTTTCATTGAATGACACAACTCGAGCGCCGACAGGAGAAGAAATACCCATTGGAAGTTTGAAAATAGGCGAGAAAGTTTTAGCAATGGATAAAAACGATCAAATCATTTCAACTGAAGTTATTGCTATTTTACATTATGAACAAAAATCTAAAGGTAAACTATTTTTCTCGTCGATAGATGACTCGAATGAACTCTTCGTCTACTTCTAGCTCTATTTTATACATTTACAACCGACTCAGGCCATCAAATATCTCTTACACCTGAACATCTTCTCTATATCGGCAATCAAACCTATCTACAAGCACAAAATATCAATGCCAAAGAACATCAATTGTTCGTTCGAAATACAAATGGTCAATTTTACTTGTCACCTATTCGTTCGATAGACATTCATTTAAAAAACGGCTATGCTACACCGATAACTCAACATGGCACATTATTAGTTAATAATGTTAGTTCATCATGTTACGCATCGGTTTATCATCATTCGATGGGTCATATTGCGATGGCACCTTTACGTTGGTTACATCGTGCGAAAAAACTCTTCGGTTTAGTCAATCAAAATGAAAGTCAACCGAATGGAATTCATTGGTATCCGAAAGTGTTGAATAATTTTGTACATATGTTTATACCCTATTCGGATACATTCATTTCAACGACTGGAAAATTTTAATGAAATCAATTAGCAATTAACTCAAACGAACAAACTTTAGGAAACTTATGTAGATGAAAGTAATTTTTAGATGGAACAAAAAAAACTGTAGAATAATTCTTTTTTGTTGACAAATAAAAGCAATGTTTGACTAACCTGAGCTGTTTGTTTGATGAAAAATGAGTATTACATCGTTGCTTTTTCGAGTTTACTTGATATCTCTGAGTAAGAGAAGACAAGAAACGAATAGTAATTGGTATCTTACTGAGAGTTTACCTGCATCGTGAACGAGCACACCTAGAAAGATGTCACTAATATAAAAAACAGATGTTGTCAAGAGTAACGACCAAATTCATGGTGTAGACGACGAGAATATTGCTTGAGTTTTATACGAAGAATTAAAAATGACAAATCGAGATGGAATAGATTCGGATGCAAATCGAAAACCATTGGCTTTTAGTGATGAAACATTGCCAGTTGTTTCGTGTAAAGAAGTTGTACACAAAGATCCTGTGTTTGTAGTTTTTATTTTGTTATAGAAAATTATAAAAAAAATGAGTTTTTTCTCTATAGACATTCGGTTAGTACAAGTGTACAGACTAAATTCGAGATTGAATTAGCTGAAGTTGCTTGTCAAAGTTTGAAACAAAAAGATCGTGAAGTAAGATTCGATATTATTATTTTTGAAGATTGATCGATGTATTTCAATTAGGTTCAAGCTGTTATCGATGAACAACCTGCGGATGAAGTGAAAATTGATGCTGGTCGGTTTACAAAATTTCTTGGACGAGTCGGTCCATTTATTGTCGACTATCTCGACGATAGTTTAACACGTCCAAATGTCCTTCGTATATACAGTTTTTCTTTTTCATTGATAATTTTCAAAAAAAATCTCTTTTTATTCAAAATTGTAGGTAATATTAAATTGAGACATACAGGCGATGACACCGCTCAAGAATTATTTACATTAACATATCCTGAAATCTTACATGAGAAAGACATTCAAGTAACGAGTTTATCTTGGTCAGCTAATGGTGCATCGGTTGTTGTCGGTTATGGAAGTACTGCTCATGAAGGTTTATGTATGCATAAAGGTGCCGTTTGCTCGTGGAATATTGAAAGATATAAAATCAATCCGAATAAACCAGATGTAATAATCGAAACAAGTACATGTGTAACAGCGGTTGCTTGTCATCCTGAACGACCAGGCATTGTTGCAGCTGGTCTTTATAATGGTAATTTCAAGGGAAAGATTAGATTTGTTTTATTAGAAAAATAAATGAATGTTTAGGTGAAATATTAGTATGGGATTTTCGAGAACAAGATTCATTAATTGCACGTGTATTAGAACGACAAGATTTACATCGAGATTCGATTACATCATTACAATGGATTCGAGAACCGAAATTATCAAAGAAAAAATTTATCGTAAATCATTTTCTCGAAGTTTTTTTAAGTTAAAAAACTAGATTTTATTAAATAGCTCGTATCGACAAGTCAAGATGGTCGAATACTCCTATGGAATCCATTACCGAGTAAAAATACTCTCAAACTATCAGATGCTTATTTTGTCGCAACAAAACATGGTGGCAGTCGAACGTCAGGCAAAGCGATGGGAGGTTGGCAACAATAAGCTTTACAATTCGTTCTTTTGTTAAATTGATTTTTTTTGCATTGCGTAGTGACGAGTATCAGTTTTAACAATGAAGATTCGGAAACATTTGTATTCGGTTGTGATTCGGGTTCTTTGTATAAAGGCTCGTTAAATTCTGTTTCATCAGTTCAATCACGTACGATTAAACAAAAGAAAATATTCTTCCATTCTTCATCGTTTTTTTGTTTGTTTGTTAGGTGAAGAAGGTTTAGCAGAAATGTCAGTTCAACCAAAAAATCCTGTAACAATGACCTATCAATCTCATGATAGTCCAATATATTCCGTTAGTTTTTCACCATTTAACCGACATCTCTACTTAACAAGTGCTCATGATGGACAAATTAGAATTTATTCTCAACTTTTTGTAAAAATTTGATTTTCACTTAAAAAAGAAAACAATGAATCGCTCGTTTATTTGTAGCCGAACTTTGGACGTTGTTTTGCTCCAGCACAAGGTGCAATTTTTGCTTGTCGTTGGTCACCATCGCGTCCGCTGGTTCTAGCAGCTGGTAGTGAACGTGGTGGAACATTAATCTACGATTTTGAACCACAAGAAGGTGCACCAAGTGGTCTTCTACCATCGATTCCTGTTCAAGAACTACCATCTTCAGATAAACGAGCCTCAATCAATACTTTAGAATTCAATCATAAAACGTAGGAATACAAATTCAGTAGTTAATTATCTATTTGTTTTTCTTTTTCAGTCCGAATATCTTAGCTTGTGGTGATAGCGCAGGAGCTGTTATAATTTGGAAATTAGCCGAACGATTTACAATGGCAAATAATGATGAAATAGAAAATCTACAGATTTTAGCTAAAAGTTTTGGTGATACGTAAAATTTCTATTTGTATTCTGTTTTGTGTAATAAAAAAATAATAAACGACACAATTCAATCGTCTGCTGACGAATAATTTCGTTTCTGCATCTCTCGAAAATGTCGTTGAGCCTGTTGACGAAGACGTTGTTCGCGTATAAAACTTCTTGCACGTTCATCATTAACTTCTCGATGTTTCATTTGCTAGAATATCATAGAAACCTTCTATTTTTGTTTGACAGTATTATCAACTAAACATACGTGTACAGCTAATGAATTAAATGTTCGTTTGATTCCATAGTTGACAAATGCCGGACGATTTTCTAGTTCTTGTTCATATGGTGTTAAGCTGCATGAAGCATACGGAGTTTGAATCGCTAAATTCAAAAATAACTAGAAGAAAGCATTTGTAGATTAAATTTTTACCATAACGACTTTTATTCTTCATAAAATTCTTCCAATTACAATCGTTTGATGTACGTGGGCGATCAAATTGTTCGAACTCGTAAGATGTTAATGGTAAACGAGAACAGCCTTTCGTATGTTGATGATTGGCTGATGATGCTCGTTGTTTATGTGCGATTTTGAGGCAATTTTCGCACGGATAAAAACGAGCTGATGGTCGTTGACTTCGAACTTGAAATACATATGGTTCATCGTAGATCAAACGAGGACAATTGGCGAAACATTTCGGACGATTTTTCTCTTCAAAAACAACATGTTTTGAAGATTTATTTGTCATTGACGTTTCTTTTGCTTTCGAATGAAAAGAATCGAGATGTAAGTTTTTCTTTTGATGTTAAATTCAAGGTTGTTTTCGTCGGTCGATTGTCAGAACGAATGGGAAAAAAAGATGTCAGAAGAAACGATTTTCTTGCCATATTTTAATAATCAAAAGAAAAAGAAAAAACAACACTGATGAAAAATAAACATGATTTTTCATTGAATATCAAGCAAAGACAAAGAATATACGCGTCTATATTAAAAGCAAATAAAAAAAAGAAGAAAGAGAAAGGATCTATCGTTTGTTGTTATGATTATTATTTGACATTGCTTGTAAAAGTTCAACAGGAATAGGAAAAACAATAGTTGAATTGCGTTCAGCAGCAATTTGTGTTAATGTTTGTAGATATCTTAATTGCATTGCTATAGGAGATTCATTGATAATATCGGCCGCTTCTTTTAATCCTCGACTAGCTTTCATTTCACCTTCGGCCGCAATTATTTTTGCTCGAGCATCTCGAGATGCTTCAGCTTCGGCAGCCATCGCTTTCTGTAGGGCAACTGGTAAACGAACGTCTTTGACTTCTACACGTTCGACTTTCACACCCCAAGGATCTGTTGCTTCATCAAGACTTGTCTATATTAAGAAACAAATCATGTCAAAGAGAAGATCTACTCGAATTAAATCATTACTTGAATAACTGTATCGATTTTGTCACGTTCTGCTAAGATTTCATGGAGAGTTTTTGTACCTAAAACCTAAATTCAAAAGGAATAAATTATCGATTCTGATCGATGATCATTCGTAAAAAAAAAAGAATACATTTCGAAGTGTAGTTGCTGCTAGAAGTTTCGTTGATTTAGCCGCATCCTCGACATTAGTTATTGAAATAACTGCATTAAAAATTCGAAAATAAACGACAGCATCAACGGCGACAGTAACACTATCTCGTGTTAGAATTTCTTGTGGTGGTACATCGAATGTCACTGTTCGAAGATCGACTTTACTGTACGTATCAATACATGGTAGAATAAAAAATAAGCCAGGTCCTAAATTATATATAATATACATAATTACTTAAACGATAGTTTACATGACATTTTAGATTTACCACGTGCACCATTCGCTAAAATACGACCTAATCGAAAGATAACAGCACGTTCATATTCTTGTACAACCTTGAATGAAGGAATGAATGAAATCAATAAATGAATTCAAAATTTCGTTGAACGTACTTTTATACAGAAACATAAGGATAGCGGAAATGTAACAACGACGAGAAAATAACTGAGAACAATGAGAACACTGAAGAAATAGCCATATTGTTCAGATTTTGTTTTCAGGTCTAAAAAAGTGACGTTTTTAACATGTCGTGTCATGCTTTGCTAATAATCGATTATTGATATTTCTACGAATAGAACTCGAACTCATCAAGAAATTTTATTTCTATTAAGCTAATATAAAAACGATTCAACTAGAAAATTATCAATTATTAATGCTTCTTCTCATCATAGAAGACTCAATCTTCGTGTATATATTTACCAAAATTTGCCCCTTGACTCATTGTAACGGGTAAAGAATATTGATCCGCATTAGTATGTCTTGGTAATGGTGGTGGTGGTGGTTGACGATGTGCGTGTGTTGATAGATTATGCGAGAATTCTTGACGATGATGACGTCTTGGACTATGATGTTCATCTCGATGGCTCATCATTCTAATAAAACTAACTTCCTAGTTGTTGTTGGTCTTTTTTAGTTTTTTTTTCTCTCTTCGCGTTACTGATCTATTTGTTGTTTGATTGTCATTAAATATAAGCGAAAAATGTCTTGTATACGCTCGTCCGATGCCAATGATTTTCCGTTCTAATTGGCGAAACGTGCACATTTCCTTTCTCGGAGAGAAAACGATAGACAAGACAGACATCTAATACACTCTTTTACCATCTGTAAATCTCGCATTTGCCGTGCTCAATTCCAAATCATATAGAACGAAGAAGAAAAAAAAGAATGTTTGCCAGGCATATTATGTCGACAAATGTCACTCTCGAATGGTTATCGCTTTTTTTCAATACAGCAATAGCAAGCAGCGTGTCGTAATTATGAGATGATTTCCTTTCCTATCATGTCATAATTAAACCGAGCAAAAGAAAACGATCAGTAAACATGAAAAATGACAGATAAAACGGAGAGAAAGTTGTCGTTTCGACAAATCTATTCTTAGCTGTCCTATTATGACAGATACGGATTAAACGAGAAAATTAGCTCGAATTATTTGTATATAAGACAACTAATAACGAGTCATTATTATATGTATATACGAGATTATTGTTTATCAAAACTGATGAGATATAATGAACTGTATGATAAATTTGTCCTACTTGACATACCTTCATTAGTTTGACGAATAAACGTTTGTGATGGTATAAGAAATGAGTTTCGAGAAAGACGTCGAGCAACATTGCCCTCCATTCGTTGATTCGATTGAAGCATCGGTTCAAGATATTCATCGGCACTTATCGAACCGAATTGTGTTCGAAATACGTCTCGAGTTGATGCACGTCGTACACCATACTGTGCCGAATAAGTAAACCCACTTGTTGATGCGCCAGCTAATTCATTATCATTGACGGATGTATCTAACATCTTATTTGAAAATATTTCTCCACGGATTTTGCTCCTTTTTATATACACAGGAAGCGACAAAAAGAGAGAGAGAGACTTTAATCACCTGCTATCAACGAGCATCTCCATTTATATTAATTAGATATAAAATATTATTTCATGGTCAGTTTGACGATTGACAAGGGGCAAATATCAATGCAGAAGCGACTAGAAGAGAAACATGATAACGAGAGATATTTCACCGGCAGCATTTTCGAAGACACATTGTTAATTTCTCTCAATCACTCTTTTTTTTTCTCTCCTCATTCTTATTCCTCTTCTTCTTCTTTTGCTTCTCTTTCTCTTGTTTTTAATGATGATTAGTAGTCAAGTTCTTGTATTTGTCAAAATTTCTCTTCGTTCCCGGCTAGGGAAACACTATGAATGTGTTACTTAGCTATTATTCTTCGAATAACAATAATAATGATCATCATCGTCATCATCATTGGACCATTCACAACAGGCGATCTAATCCTTCTTTATTAGATCAAGCTTTTTCTAAATAGAGAAATAAGAAGTGTATCTTTCTCTCGCTCTTTCGAGACCATTGAATACATAGTCGAAATGGAAATAACATGCATAATAATTAGAAATCGAATTATCTATTCGTCAAGAACTTCTTCATTTATTTGAGTCATTCTGTGCTTTGACACAAAAGAAGAATTTCTTCGTCATCTTCTTCTTCTTTTTTTGCATAAATCAACATGTCTTTTAGTCAACAAAACGAACAAGAAGAAGAAAGATAAAAACAACAAATATAATTTCATTCAATCAATTAAAATTTCAAAATTCACCTATCTGCATCAATTAACATCAATCTACATCAATTAACCATCAATTAAACCGATGGACAAAAGTATATAAAATAAGTGTGAGATACTACAGATCTCACTACATTCATCTACATTTGAATATGACAACAATCATCTCATCATCAATGACTCTCTCCAAAGCTTCACTTCGTCCATCGACACCAATTCGTCGTCGACATCTCTCAATATTACAATGCAATACATTATCATCTCATTTAAATCTACAACAAGCTTTACTGGATCTTATCGATCAAGTTCAACGTTCAACTGATTCATCGACACAATTATTAATTCGTTTATATCATCATAAATCACCACAATTATTCGATCAACCAGAACGATTATTTTTATTTCAAGAAGAAATCTATTCTGGCCTTCGACGACTTCATCCAACAATTAAACTTGCATCACTTGCAAATGAAGAAAATCAACTCATCAATACACCACAACCAATAGTCACGTGTCGATCAGCTCAAGCAACGATACGCAAACTTCATTAATCATTCATTCGTTCTCTTTTAAATTTTTAAGCATTTTTTGTTATGTAAATCATTGATGTTATTTTTGTAATAAAAAATAAAAGATTGAAATTTATTTGCATTGGCATTTTCTTGTGTTTGAATTGAATATTCACCCACACGCGTTTTGCGTTAAAAAAACAATTCGATCATGAATTGTATTTTACAGATTTTTTTTCTGTCCTATTTTGCCTTCAGCAAACGCCAACGATCGATTTAAAAAATAATAATCAAAAGAAGAAAAACTATAGATGCAACACACACATACAAAATTCAGTTGTTGTCGTTGTTTCGAATAGGTGTGAAAAGAAAGAAAAGTTGAATTAAATTTTTGTCGATGTATCAACCCGAGGTAATAAATAAGGTATTATCGATTCAGTTCTTTTATTGTTCGAGTAGGTTTTAAATGATATTATTGAAGATCCGACGTCGGATTGGGGTGATGATGGCAATTTCGATGATGATGACGAACTCGACGATTTACAAATGGTTACGGGAAATGATGAAAATGATGCGAAAGGGTCAGGTGATTTAGCAAGTGTACATTCGATGAGTCGACCGCCGACGACTAGATCAGTGGGATCATCGTTGCGTAGCGAAGTAAGACGAGCGCGTGCTAAACAACCAGGTCGACAGTCGTTGTATAATTTTGGAAATGTACCGCTGAAACGTGATCCAATTGTCGAAGCGATTATTGAATCGAGAAAACTCGAGATTATGGAGAATCCTTATACACGTTTGGCACAAACGACATCAGAATATCCGAGATTATCACAACGAATGAGTCATCTTGGAATGCGTTTCTTAATGGAAGATGTTGAAGTCGATGACAAAGATCGAGTATTGAGTTCGAAAGCTGGACGTCGAAATATAATTTCGCCAGGAGCACCATTAATGGCAGAAACTTGGGATGATGGCTTAGTAACAGAACCAGAACGAGGTTGATTTGAAAAGACAAGGGAGTAAAATTTGATTTTGTTTTGAAATAGAAACACCGTTAGTATCGACAGAAAAATCATGTGCACAATATTATCTAGAAACATGCCAACGTTTGAGTATCTGTCCTTGTTCGATGATCGTACGATCATTGAATACGACATCGATTAATTTGAGAAACTATGGACTCGGTCCACGAGGTTGTGCCGCATTAGCAGTTGGCCTTCTTGTAAGCAGAATTCTTTTATTTGTTTAATTATTTAAGCTTTTCATAACAAATATTCAGAGAAATACAAGTGTAACATCATTGAATTTATCTCAAAATAACATCGGTAGTCATGGAATGTCAAGTATTTATAAAGTATTAACCGAAAATAGTTATATCGAAGAATATGTATGTTAAATAAAGGTCTGTAAATAATCTTTGAATCTTATGTATGCATACTTAGGATTTATCATTTAATAATCTCGGCACACAAGGTATTGCTAAATTAGCAGCTGCAATGCCTCAATGTGTACAAATAAAAACATTGAATGTTGCTGGTTAGGAAACGATTTGTTTGTTATTGTGAAAAAAGAAATTATTTTTTGTACTTTTTAATTGATAGGAAATCAATTGACAGGTAGTGATATTCAAATATTACTTTTGAAAATCGAAGTAAACGAATAGAGAATTCGAAATCGATGAAAAAAAAACTTGTTTCTTTTTTTTAAAATTAGGACCAACCGAATTTAACAACACTGAATCTCAGTCATAATCAATTAGAAGAAGAGGGTAGTCAACTTGTTGCTAAATGGCTAAGTAATGCTGTTCTATTTTTATCTTTCGAAAGTCATTTCTATTTAAATTTGATTTCTTCAGGTGAAAACAATATTGTTCTTCATCTCGATCTTAGTTGGTGTAGTATTCGTTTAACTGGTGCTAAAGCACTTGCTAAATCCATTGGTGATAATGCCAAATTATTATCTCTCGATTTATCACATAATAGTTTCACAAATGATACTATTGATTTACTTGCAAATTCATTGAAAAATAATACAACTCTAAGTGAATTAAATCTTCGTGGAAATCAATTGATCTGTCGATTTGATCAAACAATCAAAGATAATCCATTGAGTTTAGTCAATGGAAAAGATGCTTTACTATTTAAATTACTTCAAGCAGCAGCAACTAATTCGGCATTGAAAATATTTCGTGTACTTTGTTTTTTGTTTTGAAAATCAATGTCTGAGAAAATTATTTTGTCATTTCAGTTAGGAAAAAATCATTTCGATGCACGATGTTTAATGATTATTTTAGAAGCATTATCGAAAATTGAAAATTTAACTCTTGAAGAACTCGATTTAACCGTAAAAAAAATTGATGGTTATTATTAATATTCAAATTTACCATTTGTTTCTATTCTTGAGGGTCTGACATTGAGTGCAAAACAAATTGCTACGATCGATTTGTTATTTCGTCATCATTCGACCGTAAAATGTTTCGTCGGTCCTATTCGACAGACAACCGAACATTTTACTAATAATCTTCTGAATTTAATTACGAAATATTCCGATGAACACGATGTTACTCTTTCGGATATGTTCAATCCTCATCCTGATCTCACAGGTTCAATAACAACTGTTACATACGAACAATTTCTCGATGGTTTACGTAAAGCAAAAATTCCCTTTCCAATGGCATTCATCAATGATATTATGAAATATTTAGTTTGTTGATTTTCTTTCCGTACTTTTTAAAGTTAATTTGTATTTTCTAGAGTCGAGATAATGAACAGGATTTAATTTCATTAAAGTAAAAGAAAAACATGATTTTAAATTAAAAAAAAAAAAGAAAAAATCCATATACTTTTTTGGGTTTCAGATCACTAATTATTGTTTAAATAAGAGAGACAGAGCAAGAAAGCAAAAGAAAAACAAGCAACACCACCACATCACATATTTTAATAATTATATACGAATATAAATTGACTATTTTGCGTGTAGGGTTCGTTTGCTTAATCAACATATTTCGATATGGCAAATAAATTTTTTTTGTCTATCATAAAAAGCTGTTCGGTTAACTGAAGACTTATTCTTGTCTTTCTCTTCATTTTTTCTTTTCGTATTCACGTCATTCGCACATACTTTTCATTTGTCATGCATTTTTTCTCAATATAATGAACATATTTGAGTTTGTTTACGCGGTGATTTGTCGTGCCTTTTCAAACCATTGACGTAATCAATAATTAATTATTTTCTTATTTATTGATTTTATTATTAGCTATCGAGTGATAATATTGATAAGATTCAATCATTCGAACAATTTTTCATTTGGAATTTTAATGAAAGACATACTTTGACAGAGAATATATGTAGGAGAAATATTAAAAAAATGCTTTTTCTTTTGGTAAATATTAAATAGTTAAATTGGAATGCGTATAATCATTGATGATGTCGATAGATTCCTTAGAAGTATGCACATATATAAACTGTCTACAAGTTGTTCGATTGCAGATCAGTCAGTCAGAGACAATTGAGTAAGTAGATGTTGTATGTTCGATTTCTGTTTTTTTCAATTTGCATGTATCGATAGTGGAACTGTTGAAGTCTGACAACGAATAATGTTGTGTATTTTTAGCGAAGTCTACAGCATACTGGCATCATTTTACGAACTTTTTCTTTTTCTTTTTCTATTTTACATTTTAAGAGTTCTGATAATAATCCGCTTCGAGCCGGTACATTCTGTGTGTGTATTGTTTCATTCTGTCATATTTCTATGTAGGCGAATACCTCATGTCTTTTCTTTGGAATTATTGGTTGAAAAACGAAAGAAAAAGAAAAAAAACTGCAGAAGTCACGACGATAAGATTACTTGCGTAGTGAAGGAAAAAAAGCAATGAGTTGATGGAGGACAAGATTTGGTCACTAGTTAAATAAGTTTATGTGACGATAACAGATGTAGAAATTTTTGCTCGAAATTCTTCTCAATACGTCTTATCAATTCGAAACAACGTAATACCTTTTTTTCTTCGTATTTAAACTCTTTTTTTTTTGTCCTCTCGAGATCAAAGGCGAGAAATAACACTGCATAGTCATCGTATGTGTCTATGACTAAACTATGTCAAGAATGATAGTTATTTTCGTTCGCAGAATAAAGATCAAATTCGAACGTTCTTTCTTTTCTCTCGTTTTTAGATTCATTTCTAAATTGCTTCTTTACTCATACTCACAATGAACGGAAATAATAATAATAATTCAAATCAAATACCCAAAAATTTGCCATTAAAAAAACGTCGAGCTTATCTCGTTGACACAAGTGAAAATACGCAAGATGAAAACTCGATTAATCAACGAGCAACAACAAACAACAAATCGTAAGCAAAAAAATCACATACATACAAATATTTTTAAACTTAACTTTTTTTTTTAAAGACCATTATTTCAAGCAGACCCACTTCAAATTCACGTTCCAACACCACCAGCATCACCACATCATCTCGAATTACTTCGACAACAATATGCATATTTCTTAAGCAACAATCAAAATTTATTTCCACTGCCGGCAAATTTTGATTATTCAATGGCACAAACACTGCTTGCTCAACAATTTCTCGATAATTATCGACCATTAATCGAACAACAATATCAAAATTCACAACGTGCTTATACAGTTATTGAAAGTAAAATGATCGTTTTACATTGAAATTCGTAATCAATCGTCTGTTTTTCAGATAGTCAAGATGGAACTGATGCGACAATTGATGAACATTTTCGAAAATCTCTCCGTGAACATTATGGTAAAACTACAGGCGGTTTCTTAACACCGGAAGAGTCGTCATCGAACAATTCGCCAACTGAACGAACACCAGGTTTGTTTTCTTGAAAATATTAATCAATACGAAAAAAAATAACAACTCTCATTTTTCTTTTCGATTAGCTGATTCAATCGAAGAACATTTTGCTCGATCATTGGGCAAATTTTGGCCATTATCAACATCGACCGCACAATCCGATGTCGATGATCATTTCGCCAAAGCACTAGGTGCAACAGCCTGGGAACAATTAAAAGAAAAATCTTAGATCGATAGACTTTTGTTTAGTTTCATTTTTCATTTTCTGTTTGTTATTTCTTTTTATCTGATGACACTCGGTGTCAATTGTATATCGTGCCAAATATAACTGTATACATAAGAGATGAATGATTCATTCATGGTGAGAAATACGGATTGAATGTAATGCCGGGCGCAGGTCGACCACGAAAATCCGGCTGATTACGAGATGATCGACAGAGATAATCGCATTTACTCGAATTTACGAAAGAATGTTTTGCCCCTGGATCATATCTATTTGGTATGCCTATGCTAGATGAATCGAAGATAGCTGAAACGTTAAATATTTGTCTAATTTGATAAGAAAAAAAGAAAATGTATTTTTATATACGTTGAATAGGTGGTCCGATGGGTAGTCCCGGAGGACTGCATAACGATGGAGTTTGACGAGAATTTACGAATAAAGCTCGTTCTTGTTCAGTCTTAACTTGTACATGACCTTTAGCTGTAATTTCAAGATTATTTAACATAGAATAGCTAAAAAATTTATGAATCATTATTTCATTCGAAAGAAAAAGAAAGATCAAATCTACGGATTGATCGTGTTGATATTTAACTTAATTAAGATTTCATCTCCATCACGTACCTAAATCATTCGTATCAGATTATTTTAAAAATATGTGATTAAATCTACTGTTTGTAACTGTGCTTCTCGAATAATTTTATTCGAAGATGAATTCTGATGATCCATTTGTAATTGATATCGAACATCAGAAAGTTCTGCAACTATTTGTATTTTTTTTTTATTGAACAATAACAATATTTTCATTTCATATCAAAAGACTTGCCAGTTTCTTTTGGAGAATATGTATTGTTCGAAAATTGAATAGAAGAATTTAAATTCTACGATACAAAGATCTTAGACAAATAATCTCCATCTGTTAATCATTAATAATGTATTTTGTAACAAGGATTTATTCATAGGCGAAGAACTATATATAAATACTACTCTCGAGGAAAATCAATTAATCTTTGTTTATTTTTCTTTCGATTCTACGAACATCTATTTTTCTTCTCTTCCGGCGTGTTATTTCTTCTCATTAAAGTGATTTTAATTACCTTTCTAACGAGAATTGTTTTCCCATTCAAACTCATTCGAATGATAATAAAAAAAAATTCATCGCGCATATTTTTGTTTTGTTGTATTATTATTATTATTATTAATATTTATTAATAATGAGATCTTCAGAAGACAAAGCAGGAAGAAAAGAAGAAGAAGAAGAAATTGAATTGAAACATGTTGAACGCAAAAACTGACTTGAAATGTGTATGCTATATATGTATGTGTGTTAGAGAAATTCATAATCATTATAACAAAAACATATCCAGTGTGCAAATTGAGAGAAATGCTCGAGATAAGTGAAGAATAGATATTTAGAAGACACGACAGACAAGTAAAATGAACAATAGATATGTTGCGGTTGGGATTAAAAAAAAGAAAAGAAGAAAAATACCTAGAGAATTTATGTTGTGAGATTTGTCGAAAGAAAATGTACAGATATTCTGATCGCTTTTAGGTTTGTTTATGTTTGGTTTTCTACGAGGAATGATTTTTAATAGACACTGTTTTACATAAAAGAAGCAGAAGAAGACGACAAGAATGAAAGTACGGCGATTAACTTAAGATAACTGAAACAATCCCCCTATACATATTCATGTATCACAATCAGATATTTTCTTTCATTTCATTAATTCGTTCATCTAAAGATTTTTAAACAGAAGAGAAGAAGAAAACATTTCTATTGTGACGAGACACACACGCACAAGTAAAAGTATAAAATACAGAAAGAGAGAGAGAGAGAGAGAAGAAAAGAGACGACACATACAGAACCACTCTATTGTATCAATCATTCATCCATTAAGCTCGTCTGCACTGCTTTCATTACCATCCGATTGAATATCTTCATCATAATCTTCATCGGACATTTCTTCATCGTCATCATCATCATCATCATCATCGGATTCATCAGGATTGAAATTAACTGCACCATGCAAAATTTGTTCATGTCCAACGGCAGCC
>ERZ781398.1519-NODE-1519-length-21596-cov-4.511768_pt1 | contig 21596 bp, 29 predicted proteins | sample MGYA00433077_ERZ781398 | MGnify/ENA primary metagenome ERZ781398 (study PRJEB29847, sample SAMN06458254) | wastewater metagenome | isolation source: Wastewater bioreactor | place: South Africa: Cape Town | study: EMG produced TPA metagenomics assembly of the... | reverse complement strand
TCAATTACAGAATTGTTGAAGGGATCGAATCGGGGCAACGTATGACAACTATGGAGACGAATATGAATACTGACAGAGATATTGGCCCTATTGTTGGATACGCTGAAGTACCTTTGTTACCTTTGGCGAAAGCATGTACTCCACTTGTTAGTATCATTTATAATCTATTGTTCTATGTTCAATTGGCAATTGATGAAACTCCAGAAGTGCCACCTGATGGATTAACAATTGATGAAAGCGCCTCGATTCGTCTTTATACAATGGAATGGCCAAAATCACATCGAAGTCTTTACTCAATGCTCAATCAAACTCTCAACACAGCCGATCGTAAAACTCTTGAACCATATTTTAAATATTTGAAATTGTTCTTGACTGCTGTTGTTAAATTACCATGTATTCGAACACAAACTATCTGGCATGGCGTAACCAAAGATTTGAGCGGTGATTTTCCTCCTGGTACTCCCGTAACATGGTGGGCATTTTCATCATGTACACTCACAATGACTGTACTCAACAACAGCATCTATTTGGGTAAAACAGGACCACGAACACTTTTTTCCATCGAAACTATCAATGGTCGAAGTATACGTGCTCATTCACATTTCTCCAATGAAGATGAAATTCTTCTTCCACCTGGAACTCATATGATTGTTCAATCACAATTAAATCCAGCTCCAGATCTTTACATCGTTCATTTAAAACAAGTTATACCAGATCAAACTTTATTGGAACTTCCTTTCAAAGGTAATTCAATTATCTACTGTCTCATCATTTACATTCAATTGAAGTCTTCTTCTTTTTACTTTTAGATGCAAATCTTTACCCAAAAATCTTGTAATTTTCAAAGTTCTTTTAAATAGATTACATCATATATTTCCTATAGGCCGGCAGTTGTAGAGCAGAGACCAATTGCTTCAATTAGTACTATTACTGGAACACGACGAAAACTTCTTATATTTCTTGGTATTCAGCTGGTATACAGTTTTATCTAGTAAAAAAAAGATTACATTAGTTTTTCTTCATGCAGATTCTCACATTGGTGCGTGCTATCATCATAGCCATTCTGATATCCCATCCCAATCTGTAAGTGACTTGAAAGTTTCTTTATTGTCGAAGATAGTACAGGAGAAGTGCGCATGTATATACGTATGTGTATATATAACATTATAATAGATAAATCCGAGCGAATGCCTCGATGATCAATGATGGGTATCCTCTAGTGATTTTAGTTACTAAAAAATGAAAGTACAAGTAAATATGTTGAGCATTGACACAACTAAGTAGTAAAAAGACGATAAGATGCAATCGTTTGAAGTTGTAAGGGCAAAAGTTTTAGTTAAGTTGATAAACAATTTCTGAGAAGCATTTGTAACGTATCCACAATCTGCAAACAATCATAAAAGTGGACATATCTAAATTAGATTTCATTTTGTCAAATTAAAATTGAATAGGACAAAATCAACTGTTGATATTTGCATTATGATTAAAAATACGGTTATGTGCGATTAAGAAAGTTTGAAAGAGTTCCACGTATTCAAAAATGTGGAAACATCGGATTCTTTTTTATTATTATTTATTTATTGAGGTCATTTTGGCTCTTCAATGACATTTACAAGACTTTTTTCACTAAAAATATCTTAATTCGACGATGTCGTATTATGATTATCCTCTAAAAGTTGAAGCTAACAAAGGACAGTAATATTTAAGAATCAGAATACCGATGATGTTCGCGATTTGAGAATGTGTCGTAATAAGATGTCATCTCTAATTTTAATATTTCATTAACAATTATAGCACCGAAGATGATAAACCTGTTATATTTAATATTACTATCAGTAATGGTAATGTTTTTTCTGTTGTATAATTGTGTTGATCTTTTGGAAACTTAATTTTAGACGGTTGCTGCATACTTTATCTGATATGTTTGATTGTATCGGTATTTAAATGCAAAAATAGTTTGATTCTGATCGTAAGTTTTATATTTTACTCTATATTAAATGTTGTTCTGGTTTCTATCTGTTTAGTTCACTATCATTTCTATTATTTCTACAATGTTGAATGGTGCTGTGACTGTTCTCGCATATCTAACACTTAGCGATTTTTGCCCTGGCACTCGTTTTATTTGTGTAATTTTTATAGTTGTCGATACCTTGGCGTTTCTCTTAGAAGTAAATATTTTCTTGATGATTTATTTATTTTTATTTTCTAAAACATTTTTTAGTTTCCTGCGATTGTCTTCGGATACAGATTATCAATATTTCTTAAAGAAGATACTAGTCAACAATCTGGCTAGATCATCTATATTTATACTCTACAATGATTTTGTATGAACTAAAATTTCTAAAAAATTTGTAAAGTCGTTTTTAATTAAAGAAAATGAAGAGTAATCATCGATATTCTGCAATTAATATTTAGATTATGTAAGAGCGTCTATTGAAATCCGAACTCAAATATTTAAAAATTTGTTTCCAGAAATCAATTTAGATCCCTTTCAAATAAATTGGGTATATTCAAATCATTGTTTTTTTTTGGTGCAAACAAGTTAGAATTCGAAAAAAAACTATGATATTACGTTTTAACGTTTATTAGAAGAAGAAAATGAAATATAGTTAAATGGTTCCAGTAAATTTGTCCAATGTTAATCGACTTTTCCGATGCATCTAAAAAACAAAAACAAAAAAATAAACAAGGGAAAAGTAGAAGATAAAATGTGAGACATGACTATCTTGTGAAAGTCTTGAATTGTGTATTTGTTTGACTTGCATAATTCCCGAAGTAATCAACGGTCCCCAACCAGTTTCTTGAGAAAAAGCATAACTGGACCGTTGTAAACGTTTGGTTTTAGTTTTCTTTTGTTTGATATGTGTTATAAATGCAGCTCGTTCTTCATATCGATATTTGTGATTGTATCGAGCTCTATCTCGATCATTCGGTGTAAATCTCATTTCATAAAATTGTTTAGCAAATATTGGTAATAAAAGAACGACACAATTGATAAGTAAAACAAGCCAAAACATTGGATTTGTTAAGACTAATTGAGCAACGCCAACATACGGATAATTTTCTTGAAATATTCGAATAAAATAAGTTGAATAGAGAAACAAATGAAAGAGAAAATAAACGATTAGAGTTGCCCATAATGCTAAATGATAGAGTTTAGTCCAATACCATGTTTCCAATCCATTTTCCAAATTAACAACTACAATTAGAATTGTTCCAATCATAAAACCAAAAGATTGTAAATCAAGTAAATCAACATTTTGTAATGACAAATAACATACAAAAAAGATCACCAACGAACTTATCATTCCATGAATTATACTTTTACAAAGAACTTTCTTATTGAATAATTCATTGTTTGGACCTGATTTATATCTATTCAATTCAATTTCATTAGAATGACAAAGAAGAATGTGTAAACTTACAAATAAGGTTTATTTAATGAATATGTATCATTGACATCCTTGTGAATAAATCAAATGAAAATAAAATTTTACAAAAGAAATAAATTACTCGATCAGTAATACTCAAAAGAAGAACTGGAAATGTTGTAAATAAAGTATTGTAAAGTGCACCATAAACAGGATCATAGACAGTCTTTTACAAATACGAATGAAGAAAAGAGAAAGAGAAAAAAGAGAAAATCGATTTACTTGTGCTGAATAAGCTGAAAAGAATGAAAACCAAAAATGTGAAAATGTAAAAGCGAAATTCTTATAGAAGAAATAACGTAGAAATTTGGAAATTCGTAAATAAGATAATCGTCCATGAATTAATAATAATCGTTCAAGGTAACGAAATTGTCCAAAAGTAAAATCACTCGCTAAGACAGCTTGTTGTCCTTCTTGTCCACTAATTCCAACGCCAATATTGGCCTTTTGAATCATAGAAACATCATTGGCTCCATCACCAATGGCTAAACTTATTTGTTTTTCATGTTTCATCACTAATTCAACGACTTCTGCCTTTTGCATAGGCGTGACTCGACAACAAATGACTGATTTACACATTGTTGCAATTTCCAAGAATTTGAATTTGAGATTTTGATTGAGAGCATAAATCAATGATTGACCTGTGATTAAAATAGCAAAACCATCGAATGAATCTTCATTTGTTGATTGATCGTTGATCGAGTCGACACTAACTCGAACCGATCGAATTGTTGAATTAGTTGAGATTCGTTGTTGTTGTTGTTGATTATCTTTTCGATAAGCATCAAAATTCATTGGATCAATTCCGATTGTTTTCCAAGTTAATCTTTGATTTCGATCGTCAATAATCACATCGAATAATTCTTCGATTTTATCGATCATTGAATTTCGAATTGAATCCAATTTACTTTCGATTTCTTCTTCAGTTTTCTCTTCAATAGTTTCGATTTCCATATCATTCGTCAACAATTTACAAGACAAACCAATATTAAATGCTGTTTCTACATATACAAACATTTGTCAATTGAGAAAGAAGAGAAGAGAAAACGAACCAATTTTATCTCCTGTTAAAACCCAAATTTTAATTCCTGCTTGAGTCAATCGTTGTAAACAATCGGCAACTCCATCCTGAAGTCGATCTTCAATGGCTGTTGCTCCCAAAAGAAGAAGATTCTGTTCGATTTGTTCGTATAATTGAGCAACTTGTTCATCTCTCGTTTCCATCGACGTACTTTTACAATTCACAAATTGAAACAAGCATGAAATCAACAAACTGAAGTTACTTTGCAAGATTTAATTTCGTTGCCCAAAGATCATATTCTGATTTGTTTAATTTCTTCCAAGCTAAACATAATGTTCTCAAACTATCATTGGCAAATGTCTTCAAAAGTCAAAATAAAAAAAAAGAGAAAAAACAAAACTAATCGAACATTGAGATGTTGATCTGTGATTTGAATGAGTTCGTCTTGTGAATTGGCTAATCGTTCTTTGATTTTGGTATCTGCACCTTTACAATAAAGATAAATTTGTCCATCTTTCTCCACAATAACCTTTTTCAAATGAAATCTTGTCCATGAAATATATTCAATCAATCAGATACTTACCGACATTCGTTGTCGATCATTGTTAAAATAGAGAATATTGAGAAGATTGAATGTTTGTTGTTGATCTTTGATTTCAATTGTAATTGTACTTTGAGTTCGATTCTATTTTTACAAAAAAAAACAAAAAATGAAAGTGAAACAATTGAATCGAACTAGAAAAGCAAATTGAAAAGATCTCGACGCTGAAACCAGAGCATTTTCATCGGGTGATTGAGCTTGATAAATAACGAGTCCATCTCGTTGTTCAGGCATCACTGTATGACATAAACTTAATAAAGTAAAAAATCGTTCGACATCTTCATCATTATTTGCAATTGCATCGACTAATTTTTGATCGAACCAAACGAAATCTTCGTTTTCATTTTGTAGCTCAATGGCTTCTAATTTCTTTCGTTTTTTTTTAAATGAGAAAAAAATTAGAAAAAAAAAAGAGAAAACGAATTGTTTTACTGTTGGATCTTGAATTTCATTTCCATTTTCATCTAGAACTGATCCATAAATTTTGCCATTGATTGAACATTTACGAAAAGTCATTAGATTCTAATCAAATTCAAACTAAAATCAAAGAGAAATGATGAACAACAACAACAACAAACTTGAGTCAATGTTCCAGTTTTATCCGAGAAAATATATTGAATTTGTCCTAATTCTTCGTTGAGTGTTGTCGTTCGAACATGAGCTCGAATATGATTAAGTTGATAGAACATATTGACATCCCAATCGATCCATTTCGATTGTAATAAACGAACGAATTCAATACTTACATACAAAGAAATAGGAACAACTGTACTCAATGTTATTATATAAGAAAATAGACCAAGAAATCCCAATTGAATCGATCCATTGATTGTGTCTTCGGAAATATACGAGTCCCATGGAAGATAAACACGAAACTCAGATCCGATTTTCATTTCCCAAACAATCGAACAAATTGTCATAGTAAAACAAATGAAAAGTAAAAAGAGAAAAATTGCAATGATAATTCGATCAAGTAATCGATCGATATGTGATCGTTTAAATGTTGGTTTATTGATATTTTTCATTAGTTTACTATCGGATCCAGCATAACAAACAACTTCAATTCAAAATTTCAGTTTTTTTTTTACTTGAAAGAAAAAGAAAAGCAACTGACTTCCAACGATCCATTGAGTATTTCTTAATTTAGTTCCTCGTAGGAGAATATTTTGATTTGTTAATGGATAAATTTCATTTTTCCATTTGAGATTTCCTTCGAATTTATTTAAATTATTATTTGGACATTCACATTCGATTTCACCTGAATTCATTCGATTGCAAAATCAAACTTTTTCCAAATTCAAAAACACAAACCATCAAAACGAGATAATTGTTCAATATCATCTCCAACTGGTTGAATTTCTTTGATCGATTGACGAACTTTTAAATTTGTTTCTCTACAAATTCAAATTCAATCAAATATTCAATTGCAGAGAAGAAACTCGTTTACCCATCTAATTCAGCTGTTTCAATAAAACAAAGTCCATTGGGTTCACTGGTCGACAGAAGAACAACATCAGCCTTTTATATTTACAAATGTTAACATTAACGAAATGTGTGGTGGAGAAGAAAAACAAACTGTGATCAATTCTTCATTGATAATTTGAATCATATCTCCAACTTGAATATCTTTCCATTTCTTATCAACAAAATCATTTTGACTAATCACTTGAGTCATTCGATTGTTCACTATTTTGTCACTTCGATGTCTTCCCTTTGTACATTTGACATATTCAACAAATCTAATCGAATTCATTGACAAGTTAACAACTTACAAGATCATCGATTCCATCTTTGATTGCAGTTAATATCAATACAAAACAAAGTGGAACGATCGTTGTATACGCTGGTAACGAACTTATCTGAGGAATTAACTTTCAAAAACAAAAGAAAACGTCTTTGAATTGAAAAGAGAGAGAGAGAGAGATGAATATGTTTACTTGTAAACAAAGTAATAACAAAAAATATGCATTGGCTAAACGATGAAATTGTTCGAAAAGATTCTTTGGTAAAAATGTAAATAAATTATATTTCGATGTTGTCACTTCATTTCCCTTGAACAACAAAAACAAAAACAAATGATTTCGATTTACAAATGAAATAAATAATTCAACTGGATAATTGTGAATTGAATTCGATTGAGGATCATTGACTTTGATCTTACGAGTTCCTTCAACGATTGTCTTCTTTTCAAACAAATCTAATCTTCTCATTTCAAAAATCTAAATGAAAGTTTAACGAGTTCATACCAAAAGAAAAAAAAAACTCTTCTCTTTATCAACAATCGTAAGACAAACGAAAAAAAAATCGACATATTCCCGTTCTTTTTTTACATGACATTCTTTACAAAAGATAACAAACATTTTATATGATAAATTCAATCCAACGAACAAGAACAAATCTACCGCATTTTGCAAAAATATTCAAGGAATGATAGACACGCTTCTCATCCTCATTTCGAGTTTGTTTGTTAGTCAATTGGTTTCGTCGATACGTAAATGTAATTTATTCTGTTGACATAGAAGTTTATTCAAATAAAATTCGTTGATATTTTATCAAATTTGTCAAAATCGAACAATGAAACTGTAGGAAAAACATCTGGTGTCATTCATTGAGATCGTGATTCGTGTGAACAGAAGAAAAAAAGCAAATGAGTCTTATCAATCAAAATGAAAATGAAAAGAAGAAAGGTGGTATTGACATACGTTTTGCAAAGATTAAATAATTAAATATATTTGACAAACATTTGAAAAGAACAAAGAAAATTTGTTAATTAGAAAAAGAAGCGAAGTCTATAAAAATTGATTTGTCAGCAGAAAGTCTGTTGGTATTGCTCAATAATCAATTGACTTGCAAATGACTTCGTTTGTTGTTTTATTTCTATCTAAAGACGTTACTCGAATCTCTTTCTGTCAATGACAATTCTCATCGGAACAAACACATTTAGAATCTATTATCAATCTGATATGTGTTTTTTTTTGTTCAGTCTGTTTGATTAGTCTTTTTTCTCTGTCTGCGTTATCTATCGGAAGGCGCGTTGAAATGACAGTTAATTCATTATTAATTTGGCACTTTGTATGTAAATAAATAATGAGCTTTGCTCTCGTTGATTCGTTCTATTCGATGGCGTCGTTTTTTTTTCGATTATCTATTGCTCCTTTGTGTGTAATAGAAAGAATTCCCCACTGACAGATTGAAATCAAACAAAAAAGAACTAAACTGTGAACGAGTTAATGATCGTATAATAATGAAGCATCTTTTTAATGAAGATTTAATAATCTCGTAAAGCACGTTCGATGAAATTGAATGACATCATTAAATAATCATTCATTTACGCTTTAGTTTTTTTTTCTCTCTGCTCGAGACATTTGTCAATGAAATAAAAGTATTCGAATATTTTCTGTTACAATCAAAATAATACGATGAAGTATTCGATTTCAGATTGATATGTATGTCTCTTCACAGCTAAACTTCGATTCATTTATTTTATCATTTCTTCTCTTTTCGAAACCGAGTGAAGATAACAAACAAACATTGAAATCGAACAGAAAAAAAGAAGACGAATTGTGAAGATGTTGTTGTTGTTGTTGAGAGTTGAACATTCTCATCCGGATGTGAGTCGATTCGAGAGAAGAGAAAAGTGACAAATGTTAATTTGCAATTGACATGATATGTGAATAAGTGGTAAAGTAAAGCATTTGAAATCATTCATATCGACATCGAAATATTTCTTTTTCTTTTCGTCGTTCTGTGTTGTTGAAGGGTCAATATCGAAATTTGAAATCTGTATGTAAATAATCATTTTTGATGTTATTCTCAAACGATTAAATGGTCTGTACACATACACCATTGACATCTCCGACAGATTCTCTTAATTATATTTACTCAATTTTCTTTTTCTTTAGAACAACTTTGAATGTTGTTTTTTTTATTCGAATAACAACAAAAAAAACGCTGAATTTAATTGCCTCGATGTCAATTTTATTTGAACAACGACAAATTTGCAATGAAATTGAAAATGATTGTACTGCAATTCGAATTTGATCTTGAATAAGAATCTCAACGTGTATTTCGATTAAGAATATGTTAATACAAAAGATAGATTGACGATTTCTTCTTTCTCTTTCTCTTTTTTGTTGATTGTCGTGTATCGATTATTCAAGGCAAAATTTGTCTCGTTTTCTTTTTCTTGATCGATAATAAAAACGAGCCAATGAACGAGAAAAAGTCGAGAAATACGATTGGTTAAAATGAATTGATTTCTTTTCCTCTCTTTTTAATCACTCTCTTTCTCTCTCTCTCTCTCGTCGTTTCTCTCCGAATAACATCAAATATATTTTATTAATCGTCGTTTGTCTATTCAAAAGAGAAAAAGAAAAAAGATTATTAAGAAGTTTATTCATTTCTCGTCAATAGAAAAAGAGAAAAAAAGAACGAAGTTAATTGAAAACTCAAAGTGAAATTAATAATTTGTCAAATTGTAATGTCGACAAGTCCATTCAATCGAACTCCGAATGCGTCAATGTTCTTAAATCTTCCACCGAATTCATCGACGAATCACTTCTACAATTCACAATTTTACACGACCGCCCTTCGCAATCATTTCCTTTCACCATTTCTACTTCAACCATTGATTCCTCCCAAAAGTAATTCGTTATGTTTGTCAATTCAAAATGAATCTTCGTCACCAATTCATCTGTCGTCACCTACGTTAACAAATCAACAGAATTCAATCGATGAACACGATCAACAATCGAATTCAAGTGACGACGAAGAAAGTAGTAATGATCGAGATAGTAAACGAAGAAGAACAAGAACCAATTTTACGAGTGTACAAATCGATGAACTAGAAAAAGCGTTTCAAGATGGACATTATCCCGATGTTTACATGCGAGAAGCCTTAGCCATGAGACTCGATCTCATCGAATCCAGAGTTCAAGTTTGGTTTCAAAATAGAAGAGCCAAAGTAAAACCAACGAACGACAACCGTTTTTTCTTATTCGATTTTGTTGATTTTTTTTAGTGGAGAAAAATGGAAAATACGAAAAAAGGTCCAGGTCGTCCTCCTCACAATGCTCATCCAACGACATGTTCAGGTGATCCCATTTCCGAAGAAGAATTAACAAAGAAACGTTTAGAAGCCGAAGAAAAGAAACGTCGCAAACAATCGGAACGACAAAAACGACAAGACGCCAAGAAATGTTCGAGTTCGACGAATTCATCGTCGGATTTAATTGTGAAAACATCGACAAGTGATTGTAATTCATCATCATCGTCATCGTGTCTGTCGATATCTCCGAATGTCAATTCAAATAATAAATGTTCCTATTCAATCGATCGAATCCTATATCAAACTTTATCTTCTTCAACGAATCAACTCAAACGAAAATCTCTTCAATCCAACAATTCACTTCCCAATAAATTCAATAAAATTGACGATGGAAAAGTTCCTCAAGCCGAACAAAATTAATTCAATGAATCTTTTACAATTTGCCCATTTAACCCGGTTTTCTTCTTCTTCTTCTTCTTTTTAATTGACATCGAAAGAAAACAAATGACCGACTCGAAATAAAAATAATTATTATTCATTTTCACTGTACAAAAAAAACTTATTCAATGATTATTTTCTTTCTTCGTTTTTTTCTTCTTCTCTCTCTGTTCGTTTATTCTTGATGTTTCTCGTTTTGGTTTCTCATTCTCCTGTCTTGATTTCATATTATATTAAAACAGATAAATAAAATATCTTTTTTTTTCTCACAAACTAATTTCTTTTGTTTAAAGTCATTGATTAATCGGTCACATAAACAAATACGTTCTTTTCTTCATTCGAAATGATTTACTAAACTGATCAATCATGTTCTATCTTCTACATTTATCATACAAATCGAACAAAAGAAGAGAAAAAAAAGGCTGTCATCATCGAACGATTGAAAATAAACACTTCTACAGGTGAGACATACAACAACGATAATGTTCTACACCAATATTATACAGATGATCATCGATCACCTTTTACATATATCGATCACAACAAATGATATAAGATACCGTTGTGGCTCTATACAATCAACTCACTTCGTGCAATCGAAACGTTTTTCGTTTTGTTCTGTTGAATATAATATTTGTTAGATAATTGAAGATATGCCTTGAGGTTATTTCATCATTGAATTAATCGAATCAAATATTTTCTCTCTACACGACTAAACACGAAAAGCTTTAAGTGCATCATTACAATGACATACCAATGAACTCAACACAACGACAATTATTTTCAAACAACGCCTTTCTTCGTCAAATTCACTCAACTAAAGATTAAACAGATCATCACTTATCATTACCTTTGTTTTCTTTTTCTTTTTCTTTTTCTTTTCATCGATCGAAACGTTTTCCAAAGACAACAATGAAAATCATTGATTTGAAAGCGTGTGAAATGCACGGTTAATTTAAATGAACACATATTAGTTAGAAAAACAATTTTATTTGTCGTTTAAGACAATAGCTACCTACGGAAACTTGATTAATTTCCGTAACTGATGGTGGAACAATCGAGAGAATGTTTGCCGTTTTTTTTTCTTTCTCTCTCTTTCTTTCTTTGACTAAATCAATATTGAATACAAATGACGCGACAATCAAATTCACCAATTTTTTTTTTAGTTTTAATGAATAGAAGAAAAAAAAAGACGAATAGGAAAACACAAGACACAACCAACGTTTAATTAACGATAATTCCATTTGTGTCTGTTAGTTTTTGTTGTTGTCTTGACAGTTATTAAATGACAATGTTTTATTTTCTGTAATTATCTCTTCTCAACGACATTGATCATATTTCATTGAACATATTGTCACTTTAGTTTAACTCAATCAGATCAACTTTCGATCTCTCAACACAAAAAAAAAGAAAGAAAGAAAAAAAAGGCATCAATTACTCTTTCAACAATAAATTTACATTTATTTCAATATGTATTTTCTGTGTAAAAAAAAACGAAATAAAACTGTGTGTCTATTTGTGATAAACAGTAGTCAATGATTTGATTGCAAGTGTGTGTGTGTGTGTGTGTAGATTCTGTATTGACATGATTGTTTGTTGTTGTTGTTGTTGTCGATGAATCTACGAGGAGGAATAGTTATTCTAAGCGAGCAAAGGAAAAGAAGAAGAAGTAGAACAACAAACAAATGTAAAGAGGATTGATGTTGAGATGGTGTCTGGTAAAAGAAGTAGGATACCAACAAGACGAAGAAAAAGAAAAGGATAAGAGACAGTAGGAAAGAAGACATTATCATTGACACGTCCTTCTCAAAACAGACACACTCAACAAAAACCAATTCTTATTTATCCATCAACAACACACACACGCACACATATACATACGTACCAACTCATTACTTATACCTACGCATTTATTTATTTATTTATTTCAACAAACATCACATTCAGTGAGTATTCAAACGAACAAAAACAACGAAAGACAAAACAAAATCAAAATCTCTTTTTTTTTCGATTTCTTAATTTTCATTGATTCGAAAGAGAAGACAGCAAACGACGATAATTTCGTCGTTGTTGATGGTTGTTTCTCAATGAAGAAAACGAGTCGTAAAGGTTAATTTGTCCAAGAAGAAAAAAAAAGAAAAGAAAATTGAAAAGCCGAATGTTGTTGTTAAGGAATGTAGTAAGATAAATAAATACAAAGAAAAGTTGTCACATGGATAAAACATCGTAATCGTTTAGTGTCTAATCAGTAAGCCTAAGTAGTCGACAATCTCTATCTGTATTCAATTATGTCTACAGATGATACACTCGTCGTCTCTCTACACACAAATAACAATATGCCATATTAACATGTGTATTCAAGGTTATTACACTTCGTTTTAACTCGGTCTCAGATTCAGTCATGTCGTTTCCTTTTTTATTTTAATTATTCATTCAGTTAAGACGAAGACGAAGACAAAGAAGAAGAAGAAGTGTTTGTATGCAAATGAATTGTTAATAAGAAAAAGATTAGTTGTAATGTATTGTTGTTGGTTGTGTATTTTGACAGTTTTTCTTGTCCGATAAGAGAACTGATAAATGGATGAATTATTCGTCTTCGTATATATTTTTATCGTTTTAGAACAAATCCAATCAGTAATAATCATGTTTCATCAATACATATCGCATTTTCACATTTATTATTCTTAAGTAAACACAATTTCAAATAGAAGAACAAAATGAAAAAAAGTAAAAAAATCATAATTCGTCGTTCGAGTGATTTCTCCGGTGGTGGTTTTGGTTTTACACTTCGTCATTTTGTAATTTATCCTCCATCAGTATCAGTCAATGATATCTTACGAGTAAACCAATCAATAGACTTTGAAAGTATGCACAATGTAATTCTATCTATGTATGTGTGTGTCTAGGCCTCGTACAGTGTTGTCATCGATGAACATCAACAGAAACAAATGGATTCTAGTGTAAATAATAATAATAATAATAATAGTAGTAGTGGTAGTCATAGCGGTGGTGTTGGAGGAACAATGTCATCAGCATCATTATCGTTAACAGTGCCTGGTAATAGTGTATCATCATCATCATCATCATCGAACAGTCTCATCCATCATCAAGGAGAACAGCAACGATCGACATCATCTCCTCTTATGAAAAACATCCCAAACGGTAAGAAGAGAATCGATAGCGAAGGAAAAGGAAAGGAAAGGAAGAAAAAAAAAAAAGAAGATTCTTCTTCTTTTGGTCGATTGATTGATGAGAGATGTTTGATATTCTAATAGAAGAGATCTGTTTTTCTTCTAGATTCTCTCCAAGATGATGGAACAACATTTATAACTAATCCCAATCTAAATCTTCAATCGACTGATACAATCTTTGTTAAAGAAGTTCGACCCGATGGACCTGCTTATGCAGCTGGACTCAGACAAGGTGATCAACTTCTAACTATTAACGAACAATCAATTCATGGAAAATCATATTCACAAGTTATTGCTATGATTCAAAATACGTAAAATTATTTTTTTCTCTTTTCTAAAATTGTTTTCGTTGTTTTTGTTAGATCGGCTGATCTTGTTCTCAATGTTCTATCGAAAGATGATGAAAGCCCACAAACTGTAAACGAGATAAATTGCTTTAGTTTTGTTTTGATTTGACTTTTGTCTAATTGGTTAGAATCCCATGAAGTCTCAATATCGTCCAGCACCCCCACTATTACCACCACCGTCGTCGTCGTATCATCCATCGACGAATAACAATTCAATTGAATATAAACTACGAAACCTACAAATAAATTTAGCTCAAGGTCGAACTGAAGAAGAACTTGCTAAATCAGGAATCTATTTGCCATCGATCTCTCAACCTCAACAAACAAATGTCTTTTCAAATTACATTGATTCAGTTCATCGAGCTTTGGATTCAACCAAACAACAACCACAACCACCAACAACAACAACCAAATTAGATTCTCGAACTATTCTCTATGAAAATCCTTATGAAAATGATTTTATTCAATTTGATTATAAAAAACAACAACAACAACAACGATTTCCACTTGATTTCAATCCGAATCCGAATGTTTGTCGTCCGGCTGTTCCTCCTCGACAAAGTAAATCCAATCTTTGATTTTGATTTGTCAATCGAATTGATTTTTTAATGTTGTTAAACAGATATTCCAATGTTGAATCAATTTGTTCATATGGAATCGAATCGTTTAAGTGGATTCGATAATCTCGGTGTTGGAGATGAGACATGGTCAACTCGAAATCCATTCGTTTTTGAAGAAGAAATGAAATCTCCGTCGACTGAAGATTCGTGTCCTCAATCGCCAAAAGATTCGAATGAAAATGATATGAAAACAGAATTTGTTAATTTTCGAAAGAAACAATTCGAAACCGGTCACGTCGAAAACATCGTTCGAGACACGCAACGAGATTCGAAAACAAAGAAATATTCCGAAAAGAAAAAATACGAAAACGAATGGAATCGTTTGAATGCAGTTTCCGATCTCGAATCGGTGATGGAACGAGCTTCACATTTCGAAGAAGTCGATCCAGATAAATACGCTCGATTGAAATCCAAATTACCCAATTCACCACCTTCACATGAAAACGAACATTTACAAGACAATTTCGTCTATGATTTCAATTCCAATCATCCATTTGACAACAATTCACAAGTCAAATCAATCAAAACAAATCTACGACAAACATCGTTCGATTTTCCTAAAGGTTCTTTGAGTTCTCATCAAAAAATAGATCTTCTCTTACCGAGAATAGACACGTCTGTTTTATTTCATTGCGACGAACAGTTTCGTGACTTTACTCGTAAATAGCCGATAAATAATTGATTTGAACTAGTTTACCTGAGTTCAACTGACAACTTGAATGTGTCACAAATGTTTAACTATATAAACTCGAGTAGATTTGTCATTTTTTCTTTGTGTGTTTTCTAGCTGGAGAAATCAATTCAATTGAATTCAATTTTGATCCTCGTTTTGTTGTCAATCCAATTCGAACAACGAAACCAACTGTCAATCTTATTCGTCAACAATCTTATTTATCTGCTGTGCGACCGAATCATCATTCGAACGAACAAACAGATTTCGGTAGAATTATTTTTCCAAATCTTTCTTTTTTCTTAATCTTTCTATTCGACAATTGTGTTTAGTTTCTCAATTCGGACGAAGTAAAACCGATGAACATATGTCTCCGAATTTCTATCGAGATAATCCAACGAATGATCATTCATTTGATTTAAATGTGAAGAAAATGCGTTCATCCGATCATCAAAGTCAAGCGATGAAGAAACTCAAAAGTTTCTTCAGTGAAAGTCTTCCAACATCGTCATCGATCATTCATGAAAACGAAGCCATTTCTCCACCGTCATCGTCCGGTGGTCGATCGAAATCGGGTTCGATCTTTGATGGAACATTAAACAATCAAGAACGAATTCGTTTAACAACAATGACCGATAATATTGAAGCAGCGAAAGAAGGAATTCTTTATTGTAAAATGGTTTTAAAAGATGGACGCAGGGCTACGGATCGATCTTGGCGAGGAGCTTGGGCTGTTCTTCGACATGGAGCACTTTTTCTTGGCAAAGAAAAGAAACACGGTCTGTTGATTCCTTTGTCCATCGATTCATTTCCAATCAATCTTCAAAATGCTGATGTTGAATTAGCAAGTGATTACATAAAAAAACCTCGAGTTTTCAAAGTGACAACAGCCAATCAAAGTGAATTCTTATTTCAAGCTCCAGATATTCAATCGTTAAACGAATGGTTAGATCTTCTCAATGAACATTGTATTTCATCTGAATCTCAACAAGATCAACAACAACAACGCAAAAGTACAACTTCATTACCACCGATTGTTCCTCAACAACGTCCAGAGTAATTTCGACTTTTTGTTTCTCATTTTTTCATTGTCAACATTTGATTGATATTTAGTTCAACAACAAATTCCAATGAATCAAGAAAATCGAAATCGAAACTTTCTCTTCGAAGTCCTTCGTTAAAACGATCGCCAAGTCTTCGTTTTCGTAAATCACAAAAAAGTTCAATCACTGAACCGACTCAAATGGCGTCTCGTTCATCAATCAGTCAACCCACAACAACAACAACAACATCATCATCAACAACAACTCAAAATCCACCACAACGTCGTTCATTCGTGAAATCAATTGTTAAAAAAGGTCTTCGAACATTGAAATCATCGTCATCTTTGCTCACGAGTCAAATGAGTGGTCAAATCTACGATGAATCAAGTCAAGACACACTTTCAACAACAAACAATGTCAATGAATTCGATCATGGAATTAATTTTGGAATCGAATTAGAAGAATGTCAATCGTCGTCGTTGTCTCGATTTATTCCAATTGTCGTTGAAATTCTGACTCGTCTTGTTGAATTACGAGGAATCAATTGTCAAGGAATCTATCGACATGCCGGAGGTTTAACTGCGGTCAACTATCTTGTTCAACAATTGGATAAAGGAGCAGAAAATCTCGATTTTAATTCAGAAAAATGGTACGATGTCAAAGCAGTGGCGTCGACATTAAAAACTTTCTTTGCCAAATTACCCGATTCACTTTTATCATCAAGATTGAGTAGTTTAACTGTGGAATCGAGTCGAATTGAAAATCATTGTGAACGTTTAATTCAATTGAAGAAACTTCTCTTTCAATTAGACGACTATCGATTTACAACATTGAAATATTTATGTGCACATTTCCGTCGTGTTTCAGCTAAATGTCATATTAATAAAGTAAAAACATCGAATTCTATATTCGAAACGAACAATTGTAAAAAATATTGTTGTTGATTTAGATTGATGCGAGAAATTTAGCAATTATTTTCGGTCCAACATTGATTTGGGATTCTAAAGCATCGTTACAATCAAATCTCGTTGATAATCCTGAAAAGATTCGAATAATCGAATCATTTATTTTGTATTACGAATGGTTTTTCAGTGATCAATCATTTGAAACAATTCCAGGTGAAATCAATCCTCAAATGCCTCGTTTACCTCCGATCGTGAGTCCACATGGAACTGATTTCGATGTCAATTTAAATGCCGAAACGAAGCCAAGTGATATCATCGAACAAATCGTTCGAGCAGCGAAACGACGTTGGTCATCAACTTTATTTATCGACAATTTATCGACAACCGAAGGACAACCACCGAAACCGATTAATATTTCTCTCAAAAGGTAGATTTTACAATTTTCATTCTATTTTCTATTTGTTTTTTTTTCGTTTGTCCTCGTAGTGTTGTTCGACAGAATTGATCTATTTATGTCAGATGAAAAACAAATCAAATCCTTTATGTGAGTTCATTTTTTTTTTGTTTTTTTGATCTTATTTTCATTTTGTTTTTGTTTCGTTTAGTTTTAGACAAACAAAAAAAAACGAGTTGTTTTGATTTTAGTTTTATTTTGTGATAAAAACCGTTTTTGTTCTGTTCGATGTTTGTTTGTTTTTGTCATGTCAAAAATTGAATTAGTTTGACAAGTTTTTTTATAAAAAATAAACTTGTTAATTGTCTGATTTGTAATGTTGTTGAGTGACATCTATTTACTGATGAAACTGATTGAATTATTCGAATAAACCAAAGAAAAACACAGCAGAGACAAGACTCGATTGATTTTCTTATTTCTGAAAAAAAACGTTTTTTTTTTTTTATATTTGTTCGCGAAGATAAGATTATTTGATGAAAATAAAGAGACAAAAAAAAACGAATAAAATTTTATTATTTTGCAGATAAAACGAGTCGATTTATTTTGTTGGTTCGAATGAGGAAATCAAGAAGTATCAATTGTTCTCATTGAAATCAACTAGACTTGTCAATGTTTTCCTATTGTTTGTAAGAAATTCGTGATTAAATTAGTTTGACATTGTTTGTTGTCTTGTGTGTAAAAAAAAAGTCTTTCAAAGAAACTAATCTGTGTATTTGTGTGGAAATGTCGTTGAATGTGAGTGAAAAAGATGATACAAAATTACGTTATTTTGATGATGATGGTTATCGTCCTCGTGCTGCTTGTATTTGTGTGAGAAACGAAGCTGAAGACGAAGTAAGATTTAACAAATTGTTTTTTTTTCTTCACAATCGAATGTTTGACTCAAAAAGGTTTTATTGATAACATCGCATCGTGATAAATCGTCGTGGATTATTCCGGGTGGAGGAATCGAACCCAATGAAAGTGCGATCGAAGCAGCACATCGTGAGTTGTACGAAGAAGCAGGAGTCAAAGGCAAGGTCGTGAGAGAATTGGGAACGTTCGAGAATCGAGAACGAAAACATCGAACAACGGTTGTTGTTGTTTTGGTGGAAAAAGAATTCGACGATTGGGACGATAAAAGATTAATTAATCGACAACGAAATTGGTTTCGAATTCAAGATGCTTTTTCATTATTATCGATTTATAAACCATCACAAATTACTTTTCTTCACAAATTCATTTCAACATCATCCAATCATTTCAATTTACGTCGACAAATATCTTCTTAACAACATCGAGTCTTTGTCTTTTTTTTTTCTTTTCTTTTCTTTTCTTTTTTTTTGTATTATATTCTTCAGTCTCTTCTCTTCTATCTCTTTTTTCTTCTGTTTGCTTTCGGTTTATTCAAATAAAAACAAGCGAAAAGTCGATGATCTGAAAATAGTTTTTGGAATTTAATTTCAGATGATGAATGCTCTTCGGATTCGTTACCAACGTTGTTTTCTGTTTGTTTTCATTTTGTTTTGTTTGTTCGTCATTTTGTTCAATAATAAACAAAGTCAATCGATTGACCGAGAACAAACCACCGATGAATTTATAAATTTAATCGATTTATTTCAATATTCATTTCAATTAGTTCATCAATCGGGCAAATTAATTCAAAAAGTCCAACAAAATCAAATTAAATTCAATGAAATCATTCAAAAGAAATCCTTTGAAAATCTGGCCAATGAACCATTGACTATTGCCGATCTTCTGTCTCATTCCAATCTTAAAAACGGTTTACAACATAAATTTCCCGATGTTCGAGTATTTGTTGAGTGACAAGTCAATTCATAATTGTTTTTCTTTTTTCGAGATAATTTCTGAAGAAAAAGATTCGATCGATAGAAACCAATTAAATTCGTTTAAAGATCGATTTCAAATCGATGATCAATTGATCTCCAGTCCATCAATTCACGATCAAAAACAATTTCTCACCGTTCCATTATCATCAGTTGCAGTTTGGATCGATCCTTTAGATGCAACAAAAGAATTCACAGGTTTATTTCATTTGCATTTCTTTGACTTCAATCAATCAATAGAAAATCGATTTCAGAAGGTTTACTTGAATATGTGACTGTGATGTTATGTGTGACGATTGATAATCAACCAACGATTGGAATTATTTATGCTCCGTTTACTAATCAATTCAGTTTGTTTTTTTCTGTTTTGAATTGTAAATTGATTCTTTGTTTTGTTTTTTTCTAAAAAAACAGCTTGGGGTTGGGTTGGTGTTGATCGATCGAAGATTGTCGACGAAGAAAATGTGTTAAAAGAACATCATAAAAAAGAAATCGACGAAATCATCGTGTCTCGTTCTCATGCCGGACAAGTTCATGAAATTCTTCAAAAGATTTACAAAGATAAACAATATAAAATCATTCCAGCTGCTGGTTCAGCTTATAAAACAATTCAAGTTCTTCGAGAATATGCCGATTATTATCTTCACATAACTCCAATTAAAAAATGGGATGTCTGTGCACCTGATGCCGTTCTTCGAGCCAATTACGGAACAATGTCGACTCTACACAATCAAACCCTCGATTACAATCCACAACAATTACTTATTCGAGATGGCATTTTAGCTACTTATCAAGCAGATCATCAGCAGATTCTCAATTTTCTCATTGAAAGAAATCTCACAGCATATCTTTCTGCAAAACATTCTTAATTTCGTTTGTTATTGTTAATTATACGATAAAATAAATGTTAAAACACAATAGTAGATTGAATCTATTCAATTCAATTTCAAAAGAAACAAATTATTCTATAGAATTAAATTCAACACATTTTCCTTCGCGAGAAACATTTCTCAGCGTAGAATCAAAAAATGAGTGAAGAAATCGACAATCTTCGACATCGTTTTGAATACGTATCGAAATTTGTCAATTTTACGAATGAAGATATTTCGATATTAAATCTTCTTGGTAAAACGAGCGAAACTTTCGTTCCAATGATTGTCGATAAAATCTTTCAACGATTTCTCGATTTCGATGTAACAAAACGTTACTTTTTGATGCGTCATTTTGGTTACACAGGTGTTGTACCTGTCAACGAATCACAATTAAATTTAGAATCTGAACAAATGATTTTCCGTCGATTAAGTTTTGCCAAATATTTAAAACGAATTTTACGACAAAAAGTTTGGAATGACGCGTTTCTCGAATATTTATCATTCGTTGGAAAGATTCACACTCGATTTGCTGGTGCACATTCAGTTGATATCGATTATATTCATATGAATGTTTCGTTGGGTTACACTCAACATCTTCTCATCGAATCTGTTCTCGCCAATCAACAGTTCGATTGGACAACTAAACAATCGGCAATTCTCGCATTAAATAAACTCTTTTGGATTCAAAATGATTTCTTTGCCATGCATTACATCAAACTACACCCACAACCGAATAACAGGTGTGCTCCTTCTCCTTGTTTTTCAATGTAAAATCCGATTTTCTTTTCAAATAAAAAACAAAAAACGACAAATGATACGCATGACTAATTCGAGAAAAGAGAATAAATATCAAAATCGAATGATGATATTTTCGTAGATTGTTTCTTTTTGTTTTGCGTCGATTTACTATTTGCATCGAAATTTCAACTTGAAAAATGAATAAAAATCGAAAACACAATCGATTGAATGGACATGCTGCTCGTCGAGTTCATCATATCAATCCATTGAATAATGGACATCAAAGTATCAGCTTCTTCTTTTAGTTCGACTTTCTAAAAATGTTAATTTTGCTTTGTTTTTTTGTTAAGAACCTCCAGTTCAACATCGAGCACCTTGGGATGTTACTAAAT
>ERZ781398.1517-NODE-1517-length-21606-cov-4.219804_pt1 | contig 21606 bp, 30 predicted proteins | sample MGYA00433077_ERZ781398 | MGnify/ENA primary metagenome ERZ781398 (study PRJEB29847, sample SAMN06458254) | wastewater metagenome | isolation source: Wastewater bioreactor | place: South Africa: Cape Town | study: EMG produced TPA metagenomics assembly of the... | reverse complement strand
TTCATGGTCAGCAAAACACTATAAATAGATTGATCCATGTAACCGAAGATATTTCGTTGTTTACATTGTTCGACAATTTTCGAACAAAACACATTAATCTCATGAGGATCAACACTCGATTGAGGTACAGATAGACCCCAACATGAAAATTGAGATTCAGCATGTAAATGATCACCTGAACAGATGATTTTATGTTGACCATCGGGCTCAATTGATAGACAAACAGTAATGGACGTAACTGAGTCCGATGGTGGATAAGCTTCGACAATTCCACCTTGTGCAAGATAAACTGTTAAATAATCTTGCCAATTATGATATTGAGTTTTATTTACAAAAATCGTATGTTCTTCGAGAACCGAAGGTAGTTCGGAGAGAATTTTCGCGTATGAATGTTCCTGAAAGAAGAAAAGGAATATCGAAAATAAAATTTAAAAAAAAAGCTCGTTACTTGTGCCCATTTATGAGACCATTTATCACCGAATCGAGCTGCTTCTTTGAGAACATTTTTGTAGCATGGCAAAAAACTGACAATATCGCAATAGGCGATACCCAAACCGTCGTAATCATCATCGATTTTGAATACCCATCGTTGGACATCGAGATGTTCGACTATTAATTGTGCTAATGATTCGAATAAATGTTGTTGATTGTAGATATCATATTCACCGAATGGCATTGGAACTTTACTAGCTTCAAAAATTCGTTTTGAACCAGATTTTGTCGAATATAAATACGATACTTCTGGTTCACAGCCTAAATGAAACAAAAAAAAAGAGTTTTTCGTATCGAAGAATAAAACGTAATTAACCAACCGAAAATCGGAATATCTAGATATTCGGATATGTAAAGATCATCGGCATGTGTAACACCAGTAACAATATAAGCTTCTCGACCTTGGATTAAATTTTTAATTCTAAATGTTTATTTTTCTCACAAATGAATAATTTCGATTTCTATCGTGTTTGGTCCTACCGTTTTAAAGCTTGTGGACTGTATTTAAGTAGAGTTGATAAACACATATTATGCATCTAAATTCAGATATTATTTTTTAGAAAAAAGCGAAACCTAGCTTTTAACTTACAGGAAAACTATGCAGAGCTTCAGGTACAACAACCATAAATCTTTCTCGAGCAGTATTTGCCGCTGGAGATGGGCTTTGTCCAACATTCTGTTCAATTGATGCTCTTAAATTCATCTACCAAAGAAGAAGAAGAAAAAAAAAGAAACACTCGTGAAATTTTCATTTAAAAAAAAACGGATGCCTACTAATTTATTATAATATTGTAGAATTTCATCGTTGATATTCATTGGTGAAACATAGATAATATCAACATTAGGATCATCTAATTCGCATAGACGTCCAATTTGATAATTTTCTCGAATAGGTAAATTATTCAAATTTCTTCGTATACGTTGCGAAAGACCCATCGATGGTATATGAATAATAACTCGACGATTAGTCGAAATTGTTGGCCAACATCGTCGAAGTTCGTTTTGTTTCGTTTTAAATAGATCGATATGTCGATGACGAATAACTTTTAATTGTTTTCGAACTTTAGCTAATTTGCAGTAGGTTAACCAAGTGAGAGCAATGACACTTGCGCCCCATTTTCGTCGACGTAAACGAATATAAGCACGACGATCACGAAAACAACGCCAGTACGATTGAATGGCTACAGCAGCACGTTCTTTTCCACCGCTACCGAAAAATCGACGACCCTTTTTGTTTGAATTTGAAAGAAGATTTTTTTATGTGAATGAGAAATTGTCAACAGAAATTGATTTACCGGTCGTTTAACTAATTCTTCGACTTCATCTCGATTGATAACCGTACTCAATAGTTCTTCTACGGATGGTTTATGTTCAAATTCAATCGATTGTGCTAATTCAGTTACTCTAAAATCGTTTTAATAGACAAAATTATTTTCCTCATTCAGCGCTAAACTACTTTTCTCCATTGATAAATGCTATTGGTACGGCGTAATCATACATCAGTTTTTCTAATAACCGAAACACTGTAACAATATTTCCCCACATTAAACAATAGAATTGACGAAATTGTAGAAAATCTTCGGTTTGATCTTTTGTCATGCCATTTTGTATAACCAAACGGAATGCTTTCTTATATTCAAAATTCGATGCTGGCGTTGGTAATTGTCGACCAACCAATGTTCCCAGAGCACCACCACCACCACCTGTTCCTGTACTTCCTTTTTGCGTTTGATTTGCCGATGATTTACGTGATCCCATCGAAGGAACATCTTGAATCTTCGATTGAGTTATTAACACATTGAGATCTTGTTCACTTGGTTCAGTTAATAATGAACCACTCGACATATGATCGAGTACGATCGGTTGTGATAGTTTTTTATCAGGTATAGCAAGTATTTGAGTAGGAGCAGGTTCAAGTTGATAAATATATGCACTTGATTCGTCTAATCGAAACGAAATAGAAAACAAAAGATTGGAATTTATTTGTTTTGGAATCGAAAAAAAAACCTTTGACGAATGTTCGAGTGCGTGATGATGGATCATTGAGATTCGATTTTTTCGGTTGAATAGGCGACGGTTCAAGAGTAATATGTGCACCTTGCGGAATGATACCACGTTCGACTAAACTGATAATTCCTCGTTTAGCATCATCGGATGTTAATGGAACTGGATAATCCTATGATAAATAAATTGATTGAACGAAATATTTGTATTATTTTCTTATTTTCATACGATGGGATTTCTTCGTGTTCGAAGTGGAAGAATTCCAACAGGTTCAGTTGTTTTGCCTAACATTACATTTTTCGATGCCGGCTAAACAACAAAAATCATCGTTAAATCATTCAGCAACAACAACAAAAAACGACAAACCGTTCGTTGTAGTGGCTGTTTTTCAATTAATGGCAATTGAATACCGTAAGCATCGTGTAATAATTCACGATTTCGTCTATTAAATGGATTACGCAGAATTTTAGCTTCATATTCTAATCGAGCAACAGTGCCAGGTGCAACTAAACGTGGTTGTTGAGCACCTATGGATATAATTGGCATGCCTTCATTATGTCTTTGTCGACTAAATCGAAATAAAAACAAAAAAAAAGATCTTAAAATCAAACGGAAATGTTTTATTTACGATGAGCCAGCTGTTGAAATTGCATGTGATCTCGTACGTGACGTTCCAACCATACTCTCTTGTTGATTAAATGCACTTATTTCTTGATTTCGACTTTGTAATTGATTAAATGTCAAAGTTGCAACTGTATTTCCATTGAGCATATTTAAAACATCATCTGTTCGTTCCTAGATTAATGAAAAAAAAAACATTTTTTTTGCGTAATAAAAATTATTTGTAGTCTTATACTTTTATGGCATGTTCAGTACGATTAATCATTTCCGATAGACTACTCGTATCGCCAGTAGTTCCTTGTTTAGAAACGAATGCTTTGAGTGTACGAAACTCATCTCGAATCTAAAGAAAAATACGTTTTGGAATTATCAAAACAAAACAAAAAACAGAAATCTACTTCTTGTAACATATCGGACACTTTCTCCGCATTGGCATTATTCCGATTAGATGTTGGTGCTAAGGTTATCATTTTCCTAAATAAACAATCCAGATCATTACGCGCATAAAATTATTTTCTTCATTTTCTCAATCTTGCGCCAAACTCATAAAAACTAACAATTATGCAACATACTGGACATTCATTGAACAATCTTATTTCGAATGGATCTTATTCATTTACAAATCCTGTCTTCGCATCCTTAGCTAGTTATTCATCATTGGCATTGTTAAAAATGCTCGGCATGTCAACATATACAATGATACAACGTATTCGTACGGGCAATTTTCTTACGCCCGAAGATAATATCTACAAACAATTCTTCAATCGAATTGGTTTAACAGGCTCAACAACGGGCAATCGAAATGAAATTGTTGAACGTGCACGAAATAATCATTGGAATGATTTGGAAAATATCATACCATTTGTTCTCATCGGCATTTTTTATGTTGGTACTCGACCTAAATTTGACTGTGCTCTTTGGCATTTTCGACTATTTCTCTTTTCACGTCTTCTACATACAATTGCTTATCAAGTAAATTCTTTCATTCGAATAATCATTGTTCGTTCTTGAAATTAAATTTAGATTCCATTGCCTCAACCAACACGTACAATCTCATGGTTACTAGGTTATTCAAGTATAATTTCAATGTCAATTCCTATTCTTCGTTCAATTCAATTCTAATTACTTACCAAACAATAATATGATTCGAGCAAAAAACACTTTGACTCTTTTTTTTTTATTTGAAATTTTCAAAAAGAAGAAAAACCATTTGAATTGCCTGATGTCTCGGCAATGGGCCTCTATGAATTCATCATTACAAAAAAAAGAGAACGAAGAACGAACGAGCAATGAGGTAAATCAATGGCAATTTTAATGGACCAATAAATTGATTTGTCTTTGAACACAACACACGTACAATGAAATTCGATTGCTATGATAAATATTCATTAATTCTCCTCAGCCTTTTTGTAAATGTCTTTTGTTTAAAGAATCAAGGTCTTCCGAGCCGTTTTTTTTTATCATTTTGATTTAAATAACCATATGGTACTTGATGTAATCGGTAGGAGAAATCATTTCAAATGTTGAACAAGCGCGCGCACTCAAGAGAGAGAAAAAGAACTATGTTCGAATGAAGTTTACAACATCATTTGATTAGATTAAGAAAGATTTTGTTATGCAATCGAAATGAATAATAATAAGTCGATATTGTCGACATATTCGAGGTTGATTTCAGGTCTCTCGCGTTCTCAAGAAAGATTACGACTAAGTTAGCATCGTTGTCAATCTTGCTTTGCCTTCATCGTGTCAGAGTAAATAAGGTCATTCTCTCCGTTCGATTAAGATTTGTTTGTACAAATGATCTTGTCTATTTTGTCATATCATTAATAAGATATTTCATCATGCTTGTACATATTTGATAGATTCGATTACATGAGTGGTCGGTTTTTTTTTTAATATCAAACACATTCGATTTCTATCGAGTTCTTCGAAAAATCTGATTTTCTTCTGATTAACATTAGACGTGTTTTGTATAAGACCCGCCATTATTGATCGATTTATCATAATCTAATTATGCTGATTGCTTTTCTTGTCCAGACATAGTGAGTGAAATGTTGATGATCACGATCAGTTTTTCGTGATCGTTCACTGTCTAGAACAAACACTTGTATGATGATGATCAATCATCATTAGAGAACATCGAATAGAGAAAGAGAGAGAGAGAAAGAGAGCGAGAGGGCAAGAAAGGGAGAGTTTCGATTGCATCATCTTTACATTAGAGGTCAGCTCGCACAGAACGAGATCGAACTAATGATTATTGGATGAACAGAATACAACAGCTGTTACTTTCTACTGACCCTGAGACGCTTTTTTCTTCTTTCTCATCTCGCTTTTTAACATATTCGTTCCTTTGTAGATCCGAAAGTTGTCGATAGAAAATAAGAAATGTTTGACTCATATGAGTATCAACAATCTTCAAGTATGGCATCGACATGCGACATTGAATCCATGGATGACATTCCTCCACCGCCAACATCATCATCATCAATTCTATCACTCAATGATGATTTAACACCAATGCAAACACAAAATTCCGTTGTACTCCGATTTAAAGTTTGTTTTTTTATTTATTTCGAAGACAAAACGTCTTTTTGATTTTTTTGTTATAGAAAAAACGTAAACGTAAACTCGATGCTGACACCGTTTCACTTCGTTCACTCGAAGATCTCGTTCTTGATCATTACCAACAAAAGAAACGTCTCTCTCTTCCTCGTCTATCTTCAGTCTCGGAATTATTAAGTCCAATGTGTGATCGTGTTATAAATATGTTACAAACAACTAAACAAACATCATCATCATCAACGAATCTATTAAATCTACTCAATCATCATTCGAATCAGAATATCTATTCAATTCGACGTAAACCATCATCACCGGATACAGTGAAGAAATTTCGTGCGGCTTGGTCAGAAACATGCGATGGAGAAAAACTAAAACAAACGATGACAGCAACGGAGATCGAACGACAAAATGTTCTCTACGAATTATTTTCTGAAGAACAACAAATGATTGAAAATTTAGGTTTAGCACAACGAGTACATTGATCACAAGAAATAAAAATATTGAATTCAAATTCATCTATTTCCTGTAGGTCTATCGAAATGGAATGAAAACATTGAATATTCTAACGGATTTCGAATTGAAACAAATCTTCGGACCATTAGAAGATATTCTACCGGTACACGAAGGTAGATTTTCTCGATCTAGTTTGTTATTTCTTTTGAAAATCTTTTAGATCTACTGTATCGTTTAAAACCGAAAAATAACAGTTCGTCAATCGATGCTATTGGTCAAATCTATCTCGAATGGGTATGTCTTGTGTTGCTCCTCTTTTTTCGAGAGAAAAACAAAGTTAACTAAAATTTTACATCTTCAGTTTCAGCGTATTCGTTCGTGTTATGTTTCCTATTGCTCGAATCTAATCAATGCTAAAGAATTGCTCGATGCTAAACGATGTGAAGAAAATGGCCGAGTTGAAGATTATCTCAAGCGTTGTACGGATTCAGGTTTTAGTCGAAAACTTGATCTATGGGATTTTCTCGGTTCGTTCACGCAAACATAAATCAAATGATTTTATTCGAAATTAAACTCATTTTCTAGATCAACCACGAAGTCGTCTTATGAAATATCCGATTCTATTCAAACGTATTCATCAACGAGTAAGATAACAGTATTTCATTTTGATTTTCTTATCGAAGATCTATCTAGACAAAGGATGGACATGAAGATAAAGTCATTCTTCTCGAAACAGTAAGTGATATCGACCACAGGAGAGCCGAGATATTTATTTAGTTTTTTCTTTGATAGATTAAAATTGTCGAAGAATTAATCGATGATGTTAGTCAAGCGACGTCAGCACAACATTGTTCGAATGTTACTCAACGATTAGTTTATATGAATGATGAACAAGTAAAAAACATCTTTCGATAGAAAATTTCTTGAATCATTCGATTTGAATTTAGAAACATCCGTTAATTGAAAAACAAACGCGAATTTTGTGTCAAGGCGAATTGAAAAATAATCGTGGACAAGTAAGACGAATTTCAAAGTTGAACAAAAAAATATTTGGTATTCAATAGAAATTACACGTATTTCTCTTCGATGAAATTCTCGTTTTTACACGTGTTGCAACTCGAAATGGTTTTAAATCGTATCAATTAACAAATTATCCGATTCCGATTTCATGTCTTATCGTTGAAGATATTGAAGACGGTGTTAAAATTCCTGAATTATCATCGGGAAGTTTTTCTCGAACATTATCCGGATCGAAACCTGGTTTGTTCAACTATCTGATCGATCAACTATTTTCTTTTTCATTTAGCACGAAATGTTTTTCGCTGTTCATCATCAACAATCGAGAATAATAATAATAATACTCGAACGATTTCAATGTTATTACAAGCACATGATATGTACGATAAACAACAATGGCTTAGTGCCTTTCGATCAATTCATAAATCTTAAATTTGACCAATTTTTACTATTTAAACAAATATTCGACCTTTTTCTCTGTATAAATCGTTGTTGATTTCAATGCTAATATAATAGAATTATGTTTTATTTCTGTTTGTTTGTTGTTTTTATGGTTCATAGAACAATATGCGTTGATGAAGTGTTCTTTTTGTAGATATGTCGAATTACAAATTGATCTATTTTGCTGGACGAGGTCTTGCCGAAACCTCGCGCATGTTATTTCAAGCTGCTAATCAATCGTTCGAAGATTACCGATATCCATTTGAAATCAAGGACGGTCAATACATTCGACCCGAATGGGATGCTGATAAATCGAAATATCTCTATGAGAAAATTCCCGTACTTGAAATCGATGGAGGCAAATATGTCATCGCTCAATCGAAAGCGATCGAACGATATTTAGCACGAAAATTTAATTTCTTAGGCGGTAATGATATCGAAGCAGCCTTAATCGGTAAACTATCTATCGTTTGTGATTTTGATATATTTTGAATTTTCGAATAGATGCTGCTGGTGAACAGATTTTGGATATTAAACAAGCCTATAATAAAGCAAAAACAGCTGGTGGTGATGCGGTGAAACAATTCTTTGCTGAAGATTTAAAGAAAACATTTGCAGTTTTCGAAAAACAAGCAAATAAAGATCAATCAGGATATTGGATCGGTTCACGTTTATCATTATTCGATATTCAACTCTATAATTTAATTCATTTTTTTGATGATCAACAAAGTGTTCAACAAGCTTTAGAAGGCTGTTCAACATTGAAAGCTATTCACGATCAAGTCGAACAAACACCACAGATTAAAAAATGGCTTCAAGACCGTCCGCAATCTATTTTTTAAATAAAAAGAAAAGAAACCGTGATTTTTATGAGATTTGAAATAAAGAAAGATTATTTTTAAAGTTAAACTTAAAAGTCTTTTTCGAATGTCGATCGAGTTACTGTGATTAATAATCAATTTACCTTAGAATAAAATTCATTCGTCCTCTAAATTCTCAACGTAAAAGAACAACGTCAGATTTCTTTTTTCTCATTGGTAGTTCGCACGTACGTTGGTACAGCACGGATCTAAACATCATGACTCATGATCAAATAGTTGCTTGTCATTGTCAAGTAGAGTTCTCATAGTTTAGTTTTTATTTACCTTTGTTTTTCTTTTATCATTTAGAACGTTTCTTTCTCATATGTAGATAAGAATTAGTCAGTATTGTTTTTTTTGTGTTTTGTTTTTAAGCATAGACATTCAACGAAAAGATTATTTGGTTGAAAAATGTTTACAGTCAATCATTGGTTTCATCGAAATCCTTTAAAATCAACAGCTGTGGTCTCATTCGATCTTCGAACATCGCCATCGAGCATCGATGCGATGCAAATATGCCGGTATATTGCCTCTTTTGTCTTTATCAAAAACAGAAAAACGAAAATTTGTGCATTCGATTTTCTTTTCAAGAGACCTTCGTCAATTACGTATTGAACTTTTACAGTTACTATGTAATCCAACACTTGAACAGCCCGCTGTTCGTGATGCATTCGATCGATATATTTCGTTATTAAGTGGATTTATTACACCACCTGAAGGTCCGACTGATGATTCGAAATTACGTTATACTACTCGATTCTACTGGACTGATTCGTTGACGAAAACCGATGTTATTACGTTCGTCGAATTGTTTTCATCTGAAAAGATTTTCAAATATTTTTCTTTCAGAGATGTTCAAGATATTCAATTTGAAATCTGTTGTATGACAATGAACGTCGCTATGTGGTATACAAAACATGCTGCCTATGTTGCCTCGAAAAGTAGCACGTAAATGAATCTGAAATCCAACTTTATTTTTGTGGAAAACTGAAAATTTTCTCTTTTATTCTATTCAAAAATAGGCCAAGTGATAAAGATGCACTTGAGATACACAAATCACTTCGAATTGCTGCTGGAATATTTAAACATGTTCTGGTTTGTTGATACGAAAAAAAAACAATCATTTTCAGATTCGTTTTTCTTCTCAACTAGGATGTTGAAATTCGAAAATTACATGATGTTAAATTACCACCATGTTCAGATATGAATGATAAAATCATATCGGCTTATTATTACAGTTGTTTAGGAGAATTTCATGAAGGTTTGAGAATTAACTCACAGAGAGAGAGACGGTTAATTCAATGAATTTTAGTTACTGTCGCACGAGCCATGAATGCGAAACAGGATAATGCATTGATATCGAGTATTTGCTCTCAAATTTCGCAATATTTCGAATCGGGTGGTAAGAGATTCAACATCGAAATCAATTGTCTTGCAAAATAATAACTCGTGTCTAGGTCAACAACTTTCGTCCTTAGACGATAAAATTGTGGGACAATGGCGAATGTATTTTAATCTAAAATCAAAATTTTATTTAGCTGAAGTAAATATTTACTCTTGTATCCATCAAGTCGTATTTGTTTTTTTTATTAATCTCAGGCACGAGCATATCAAGCATTGGAATTTTTGAAAAAGAACGATGCACCAAATGCATTGAAATCTGCTGAAGAAGCCAGCAAAGGTTTGTTAAGAATGCAGATCATGTTTGTTTGTTGATTTTCATTTGTTTAGTTCAACAACAAGCTGCTAGCTTCTGTGAACAGTATTCGAAAGTCAAAGGGGCTGGTTCACCACAACGACATCCATTTTTTCTTCAACTTGACTCATTAATTCGTCGCGTACAATCAACAGTTGAATTCGAAAACAACGTTATGTTCGTTCTTTTCGTACCTTTAAAAGAAAAATAGAAGAAATTCTTTTCGTTTCTTTAGTCATCATAAACGAGCTGCTACGGATTTACAACCACTTGCTTCGAATGCTACACATGGAATTTTACAAGCTGAAGATTATGTTCCAGCGAAATTGAGCAGTCTGTTTTCGACACAAGCTTACAACGCTTTTGATCTCGGTCGAAATGTTGGCAAAGTACTTTTATCCATTTTCTCTTTCTTCCTCGGTCATAAACGTATTTTTCTTCTTTTTTTAGCCGTACAAGGAAGACAAACAAGCGCGTGAAATTAAAGAAGCCCGTGAAATGCCGATTCCATCAGGTATTCCACCCAGCGAAAGCGCGTGTATCATTGCTTAAACAACAAATAAAAACCAAGACCTTCATTTATACTGTACATTCTCTTCTTTTTCTTTTTCTTCTTTTTTCAAACAATTATTAACATTTTATGCATATGAAATAAAATATATATATGCGCATATAGAAAAACGAACGCAAAACAAATCAAAGTACTTCACATTATTATTATTATTCTTTGCTCAATAAAAGAAAAGAAAATTGGTCTAAAAATTTGCGGATATATATCTTCGTGGCATATAAAAATAAATAAAAAATAGTAGTAATGGTATACCAATAATTAATGCCAAAATTAGTAATAAAGGTGTGACAATAAATGTTAGGAGAAAAATTAATATGCAAAGACAAATACGTTGAACGATTCCAAATTCAAATTCTTGAGAATAATTGTAGAATTTTCTCGTGAAAAATATCGGCAGAAATATTAAACATACTGGAATAGCAATTAGAAGAAATAGGATAGCTATAAATGGCGTTAGAATCCAAGATAAAATTAGAAATAGAATAGATCGACGTTTCGACCAACGTTTTTGACCGTAAAATGTACAACCAGTCGGAGTTATAAAATGTAAATTATCGACTTCTTTCATACATAACCAACAAAATTCACAAGTACATATCGCACAACGAATATGATTACACGAACCATCGTTGAGTTTTTCAATTGGACTTTTGCCTAGAACAACAGAAAACGAATCGAATATCATGTTGTGTTCAAAAGAAAAGCAAAAAAAAATATCGAGATGAAATTTCATATATCCGGTAAACGGATACTGTGTGAGAAGAAAAGAAAAGAAAGACAGAAACGTACATCGGGGACATGGACGAATCAGACCGCCATTAGAACTCGATTGCATGAGCATTTCTAAAGTTAGATCTTGAGTTGCTCGTTGAGCAGCAGCCGTATCACATGTTAAATTCGGATGCCACACCTGCGAACAACGTTGACAAAACGGTCGTTGACAAACAGAACAATCGAATTTATTTGCTTTTCGAGAGTTTTCAACAAGTACGGCAAAATTACAATCGGGATATCTAATCAACAGACAAACAACAATCTATGCAATTTCCAATCGAATAAGAACACATACGGGCACCATCTTGTGTCGGGCATTTTCTGTAGGACACGTTTTAACATAAATGTTTCATAACGTTCATACATTTGTTGATCATTGAGTATACGTTTGATATCATTCGGATGAAGAATTTGTTTACATTCACTATTCGGACATTCTAAGATAGTAAATGAACCATTTCGAATTTTTCCGTAGAGATATGTTTGTAAACATGATAGGCAAAAATGATGTTTGCACATTTGAAGATTTTCACATTCGTTCGTCGAATAACATATTTCACATTCGTTGAATTGCGTATGAAAATTTGTTATAGTTGTGACAACAGAATGCACGCAAGTATCGTCAATAGTTTGAATTGAATTCGTATCATGAATAGCCGGTAGAATAGTCGATGATGCCGTCGTAGACAAAATTGGATTGATATTGAAATTATTTGACATTCGACGAAAAAATGTTTGAGGAAGAATTTCATCTGTATTTGACATTGCGCCTGACGGACTTGTTATACGTTTAATAACATCTGTTGCACGAATATCGATTATGGACGATGATGCATTCGATGTTTGAGAACTTGTTCGGTGACTACGTGAATTTGTTAGTTGATTTTCATCATCACGAGTTGGAAGCGAAAGAACAGTATGAGCTTTTTGCTGTTGTTGTTCATTCATTGATGGTGACTGTGGTTCAGTAATTGGATGTATTTTATGATGTTTTTTCGTGTTGAACGATGACGATACCTCGTTTGTGCTCATGATTTATTTCATCAACAAAATGTGCCGATGATACTAATCGAATTGTTTTTCTTTTCAATGTGTTGCTATTAGTTTTTTTTCTTTCGACGAATAAATGAAATAGGAGACATTCTATTAGTACTTCACTCTAAAAAACAAGAAAAAAAGAGAGAAAAATAACAATTTTCTTCACTAGTTTGTCGCACATCATGATGCAGAACAGATCTCATCAAATGTCGAAACGTTTCTTTCTTCTTCACCTGAAGCGAATGTTTTTTTCTTTTTTTTTTTCTAAGGATTTCTATTCATGTCATTTGACTAAAATAAACAATGTTAATAAACAAAATTTAAAAAAAAAAAAGCTGAGACTTCGACTTTATCACTTGATAACTAGTTTCGACTTTTTTTGTCAACAAGAAAAAAAAACACGCACTGTCAGGGGGAGAAATTGACCGATAACTAACTGACTGACTCATGGTTTTTCGTTCTGTATAAATGTTCTGTTCTTCTATTTACTCAAATCATTCGCGTCGGTTTTTTTTATACGTTTTCTTCTTCTGTGTTGATCAAAAAACGATTAGTCGACTAAGAATTGATAAACAATTTGATGAGAATATTTACTCATCATTTTTTCTCTTCTCGTTCTTTTCTCTTCTTCCTTCTTTTCGATTGTCAAGGAAATGAGACATATTCAAATAAATGTCTAGTCACTAATGTACATTCTTTGACAACAAGGGGACATATTTCTACGAAAAACAAAAACGCAAAACGAAATTGAAATTGTTTGATGCATTTATTTTCTACAATTAGTGAGATTAGTTCGATCACACTACGGAAATTATTAACAGATAAAAAAGATATCTTTGAGTAAATTTTGTTCTTCACAATCGACATAATTCGTTGTTGGAGTTGTTGTTAGTTGTCGACGATGTGATGACGAAGTTTTCTTCTCGGAAATGGACTCATTCAATGATGAAATCAAAAGATCTTCATCATTTGTCGGCATATTGAAACGCTGAGTTTGAATCGAACGAGTACTATTACTCGTTAGTTTATCAGGAATTCTTCATCGTGGAAAAACACAAGAAATATATAGAATTGTCGACATTTTGCAAAGAAAATATGTTTACTTGTTGACTATTGGCGTTGGTTGTTTGACAGGCGACGTCGCTCGTTCGACAACGGCTGTTTTGCATTCTCGTTTTATTGGCGAAGTCGCACGTGTTGTAGTTTGAATTGATGTTGACTTCGAAACTTGCTCCATCGATGAATTAGCAGTCGTTTTTTGATGAAATTCTTTCTCAAGTATTTGTTGCTGAAGATGACGAAGAAGAAAAACAACAACCAATAGAGCATTCAGATGGATATAAAAGCGTAAAGTTACTTGTTTATGAAGTAATTCTAATTGTTTTTCCATCATTAATTGTTTCAACTGAAGTTGTTCAGTGAGAATAGATGATATTGGACGCTGTGGAGCAGGTTGTTCTTTTGGAAGAACATTAATCGGAGTTGACGACTGAAAAAAGAAATTAAACTCAGGAATGACATACATATATGTATTTTTTTTGTAGAAACCTACTCGTTGAGGATTGGGAAACTCATTTGCTTGAGGCTTTTTCTCATATTGCGTTAGCATAGTTTTTGTTTGATTATATCGTTCAAGGAGTTCTTTAATAAGATTATTTCATGACTAGACATTGAATGTCAAACAAGAATAGATTTACTTTGATTATCTTTCATTAATTTATCATAATCAGTTAATAGACCTTTCATTTGTCCTTGGAATGTTTGTCGTTCTTGTTCGAGTTTATTTTCGACTAATTCTTTTTCATGACTAAGACTAAACAAACATATTTGAATATATGCGACGCGTATACGTATGTGAAAGAAAAATGTGTTCTACCGTGCGAGCTCTTTGATTAGATTGGCGATTTTTAATTTATCTTCCGGGTTTAAATCTTTGAAACTTTTGGGGATTTCAACTGAATTCGCTGGCGGAGCGGCTTGTTCAACAAAACGAACGCTATTCGACGCACTTGATGTCTAATTTTTTTCAAGAAAAATATATTGAAAAACTTTCAAATTCTACAAACGCACTTTTGTTCGAGGTTTGCTTATTACCGATGGAGCAGTTTGTTTATTAGTTTTGATTTGTACATGTTGAGCTATTGGCTTTGGAATAGTCGAATTTTGTTCTTAAATCAAGAGAATAGATAAAGAAAAACAATGGAAATATGTTTACCAGCCGCATTTAACCAACGTATTTTAACGGGCTCTTCACTAGGTGGAATGAGATTCTCTTCATTCATGTTTACAATCTACAAAAGAAATCAATGGATGGATGAATGAATAAATCAACTTGAATCTTTTTATTTTTGTTTAAAATTAAAAATGAAATCACAAAAATCATCAGATGATTTTATTGCTCGATTGAATCGTAAGCTTGTTGAAAATTCTCATAAAAACCCTAAAATGATCATAAGTTAAAATTTCATAGTTGTTGTTGTTGTTTTACTTTAAAAAATCGTAAATAATTTTCCAATGATTGCGTTGACGTCATTTCTCGAATCGAATGCATAGACAATTGCGGCGCACCAACATCAACTGTATACATTCCAAGACGAGAAGCAAGAATTGGACCAACGGTTGTACCACAGGGCATGTCGTTTCTCATGCAAAATTCCTTGACAAACAAAATTTTTATTCAAAATATTCAAATACAAATCACTCAACTTGAATCGGAACTTGACTTAATCGGGCAACTTCTTTCAAAATCGTTGCTGTGTAAGCTGTAGTAGCATAACGATTGGAACAATTTGTTTTAACAACAACACCGCCATTGGATAATGACGGTCGATGATCACGATCATGAAGCGAACTGTAGTTTGGATGAACAGCATCTACGTAGCAAAATTTTCAATATCGAATAGAATTAGTTTGTTTGTTTTTTGGAGATCCTACGAGCCATATCAGCAGAAACAAGGAATGAATTGGCAATTGACCGTTCGTATTCGTCACGTGTTAAACGACGTAATGTATGTTGAGTAAATTCACTCATTGCACCTTGAGCACTTTCAGAGCCAATCTAAAATCGAAAATACTCACGTTTTTGTCGAAATTCGAAAAAGATCCTGATGATAATTACTTCTTCGTTATCATATAACAAAGCAGCACGAATGAATCTTTCATTTGGTTATGAATCCAATGAATTGACCAAACCCTTTAGAAACAAGCAGATGTCTTTGATTTTCTCTCTCTCGACCTCGAAATTCTTCTACTTGAATAGCACAATAAGCGCTCATTTGATTGTCCAATCGACCGGAATAAATAAATTCGTTATTGAGTCCACCGACAGTCGATGGTTGAGTATCAGCAAGCATTAAATCAAAATTAATAATATCTTCAAAAGCACATCCACATTCTTCAGCAAGTAAATTTAATAATTGTAAATGATGTTTTTTGCTCTAAAAGAACGAATCAACTCAGAAACTTGAATAGAATCGATGAATATTTTGTGTACTTCATCGGATTGTTCGACTTTATTTAATTCGTTTTCGACTTTCAAAGCTAAAACTGGTTGTCTAAGAAGAATTAAATTCATTGAATTTCTTTATTTTAACGTCTCGATTTATTTACAAATTATCTTGTTTGTTGATTTCTAATTTTTCATTTGTATCACGTTTAAGATGAATAGCAATCGTTGGAATGCGCACAATTGGTCGATTGATATGCACTAATTTTTGATTAATCTTTCCATTCGGAGTCTTCTAATTCAAATTTACAAGAAAAATCAATCTAATTTCTGTTCAATTGTACAAACTCGAAAGAAAACTCGGCCAGCTAATGTCAAATCACGATCGAACCATGTATGCCAAATACCACCGCCGTAGCATTCAACATTGACTTGTAAATAACCGCTTTCTTCACGTTTTGAAGCCGGTTTAACCTAGAAGTATTCTTCATTGACTTTTCGTTTGTTTGCAAATCAACGAACTCGAAGATGTGGCGAATCGGTATGTGTTGCTGTCAAAGCAAAACCATTGCCATTGGTATATTTTCCTCCGACAGCGAATGCAGCAATACACGATGCATTTTTAATGACAAAATACTATTGAAAAGAAGAAAATTCAAATCAGTCAGTATCGTTTTCGAATTACTTTGCCCAATGGTTCAATATGCCATTTGTGACTTTCTTTTAATTCTTTAAAACCCGATGATAATAATGTTTCTTTGACCTTATCAACACCTGAGACGAGAAAGTATTTAGAATGCAAAATAACAACAAAAAGTCTTACAATGAAATGCTGTTGGACTTTGATTGATAAAATTCAAGAAACCTTGAACATTTTCCGATACTACGTTCGATTTAGTTGACATCTGAAAATGAATAAAATTTTTGATGATATCATCCGTTATCGAACTGATCATACCGTTCGAATGAAAAAATTCGATAGACTTCTTTTCATCTTAAAGAAAAGTCGATAACAACAACAAAACAAAAAAGAAAACAACGTTCTTAAGAATAGATGTGTATAACTATATGTATAATTTAGATTTGTTTTAATATAAAAACAAACGTAGCACGAGATTAATGAAATAATAGAAAAAAAAACAAAACAAAACCTAACCGTCGAGAAAAAGAATATTGCTTAACAATAAAATAGATGTTGAAATTGAGGAAGAATAAGTTTAGTAATTAATTTCTGTCCAAGTCCATTTTTGACCGGTATTTTCCGCGTCACATGGACTTAGTTTTAAATTATTGCCATCAGTTTCCATACAAAGTTTTTCTCTATTGCTTCGAATCTGTTGAGTAGCCTGAAAATAAAAACGATGATTTCCTAGGAAAATCATTTTCCAATCAACTTACTGCATCCCATTGCCATTCACCAGTGGGATTCCAACGACCTTGATGATCCAAACAGAATTTTTTCTTGACTATTTCATGATCGGATATATAACAATGTTCACCGGACGAAATCTCTCCGCCTTCATTTAAACGCCAAACTGCCTAAATAAATAAATAAACAAACAGAAAAAATATTTAGGCAAAAGCACGCCTTCTCTTACCTGTCGATAACAGGCACCTACACCGATTGGTTGACCAAATGAAGCTCCTCGATCATTTAAACAAACTGAATGTTTAACATTTTTACACTAAAAATCAATCAATCTCTTCGTTGTTCATCGCTTTTTTTTCTTATTCATACTTCTCCCCAGACGATATTTTTCGGTGGCGGTGGAAACTTTTGCAGAACATCATAAGCAATCGTTTCCATAAACCATTTAAATGATTTACATTGTAGTTTTTCTCGTAGTTTCTTTCGATCGGATACATCTCCATAAACTACGAATACTTGGCTCACGAATGTAATAATATTCCGCATATTCATCCATCCAAACTTCAGCTACACGCATGTGATTAATCGATGTCTGATGGCCACTAGTACCGGGCACGTGAGACGAATGACTTCGAGGACCACGATAGGCATGAGCTACATGAGAACATGGAACCCATTCGACAACACCACCGCATTGCCATACTCGAAATGATAATTCGTATCTAAATACGCAAAAAAAAACAAATTATTCAAGAAGAATATCGTTGATTTACTGTTCAGCACCCCAGACTTTAATACCGGGATCGTATGCGCCCAATTCGAAAAACCACTGACGATCAATGGCAAGGAGGCCACCAGCATGCGTCGGTGACCTAGAAAATAAAATTCAATTGATTTATTCAATAAAACTAAATCATTTCTACCAATAAGGTTCCGATGAATATTTTCGTTTTTTTAATTCTTGTTCAGGAACTTCCGTTTCCTTGTACAAAAATCCCCACTCCCAAATGCCTCGAAAATTCGATGAACCATAGATATTCGTATGTTCTAAAGTTTTCCATTCGATTCCATCGACAATCGGCACAGCCAATGCTTTACGATTGATTGCAATACGCGTTAGCAATGGCGGTAACCAATTGACTATGCATTCGCAATGCGCATCGAGAATAACAATAACATCACCAGTTGATTTCTCAGCACCGAGTGTACGTGCAGCGATTAAACCGACACGTTCGCCCGTTCGATAGAGTTTAACAAGACCATTCCAACGTTGGATATACGTTTCCAAACGACCTTTTAAATCCTCTAGAAGAATTTTGAATTTGATTATTTGTCGAAAAGAGAAATGCAATTTGATTGTTTACCATCTTCACTACCATCGTCAATGAGAATAATATCTTTGAGTAATTCTTTTGGTGATGTATTAATTATACTATGTACTGTTCGTAGAAGAACACTCCAACCTTCGTCAAAAAAAACGAGAATCACAGATGCTGTTGGAAGATATTGAACATCAGGATAGATCCAATTTTTACATCTAATCAATTCATAGAACGATGAATTCAATTGGAAAATTTATTCAATTTACTCGGCTGGTCGTGTGTCTTTGATTTGTCTGTCCAAAGAGATTTTATCCGATGCAACCATATTGAAACCGTATCGAGATATAGTTCGCTCTGCTGCTTTGTCTTCTTCAGGAGAAAGTATGACAGGCACACCTCCTTCTCCTGGACCATTCGTCGTTATTATTTCTTTTGGTTCATAATTTCCTAATCCATCGCTCATAATTGGTTGTAAATTATTCGCATTTCCTGGATGATTCTTGACGGCTGAATCTACTATCACATTCTGTTCAAAAGAAAAAAGTCGAACTACTAATAAATCAATCCGAAAATAAAAGTAAATAGTCTACCGAAGGTTCATCGATAATTGTCTGTACACTATTGGAATCTAATTTTGACAATAGAAATGGTACAGATAGAACCAACAGAGCGAGTCCGATGAGAAAACGAATCGTTCGATTAATTCGACAACGCATGATACTCGAAGACTACTTTCTATTTATCGAGGCTCGAAAGTAACCACGTCTACCACTTATGTGTCCATGCAGTTGTCGCGTACTTGCTTTTGATTGATCGAATCTTTCAGACAAATCCGTGAAATACAATGCATCATCAGATGGCGTTAGTTATTGGCCACTGATTTCATCTACAGACAATATTATATGTAAATTATTTTCTTCTACAAAAGTATTTTCCTTCAAGGATTGACAAGTTAATAAATTACTCAAAATTCGTGTTTTTCTTTTCTTTCGTCAATAAACATCGCTGCTTTCTCGAGCACAAGCAGTCCATAGCCATAGATAGGCACACATCCCAGTCACTATTGAAATATCGGTATGACGAAACAGACGAAGAAGAAAAAAACGAACGAAAAAAGGCACATGAAAAGAAAAATATCTCAAGCGTAAATAGAAATCGTCGTCATTTACTGACATAAAAATGGCCTCGACAATCATATTTTGCCTAATAAAACTCGTCAATCCTTTCGATTTATTTTTTTTTCTTTATTTCTAGATTATCGATATCAACTAATTTTTTGCTTCACTTTTATCATGGGTAATACCATCAAATCACGTCTTCATCTACGTAAAAAAGGTGATCGACCGGATCACAACGGTAATTCAAATACAGCAGCAACATCGAGTTCTCATGCTGCTGCAAACGATATCGATGAACAGATTATGAACGCACCGAATCGTGCACGTGCCGCCGAAACTACACCATCAGAACCTGTTCAAGAACCAGTAACATTGACACGAGGTCGACCATAACGCAATCAATCTCTCCACAACAAATCACCAATAATAACATTCCTTCTTTTTACTTCTTTTCGTTTGTAAAAAAAAAACTCTTCTTCAATAAAATATCATCTGATCCAATTTTTTTTCTTGAGAAAAGCAACATAGTACTACGTTCGTCTTCTTTGAAAACATCTAATCAAAATTAAATATCTACTATATAACGTTAATGAAATGCATCTGTACCGATTACTTACGATTTTTCCAGTCCTTGATTAATTTTACTTTTTTCGATTATCACCTTATGAAATCAAACATTAGTTTCAACCTAGTCAACGTGAAACACGATAGTTTGTTTGACATCAACGTTAGCAAAAGCAACTCGATTTTTTTTACATTGAATAACAAAACGTCATACACGACGAAATAAATATGGGCAATCGAACATCTCGCAAAAAGAACGCTTCAACACAAACAATTAACATCGATCGACAATGTGCATCCGAAAATCTTCTAGATATTCATTATAAAATGGTTGAAAACGATTTACTTCGGCATTATACAATCATCGATTCCAAACTTAATCCACATCAAAATTTAGTTAGTATGCATAAGAATGCGGTACTCATCGCGCTGAACAACCACAAGAACTTAACTTTTCAGAAAATACCCAACTATCAGCAAGCCCAACGTATTGTTTATCATTTGTAATGATATATTTCATTTCTGTTTTAACTTTTTCATTGAATAATAATAATAAAAAAGAGTACATGATGTTTGTTCTTTAATCTCTATTCATTAATTGCCCCTAACTTCAAAAAGAAAACAACTAATTAATATGATGAACATACTCCTATTAATCAGAACAGATAAACGAATAGAACGTCGTATCAAGTTAAATAGGAACAGAATTTGAACGCAAATCATTCACTTTACAATTCAATATTCACTAAACATTATGGATCCATACACACAAACTTATCAATATTATCCAGCATCACCATCAATGTCATGCAATTATACAAATTATCCACCAACTCCAACTCACACAACAACATCATATTGCAATTGCTGCTGTTCATCAATGCCATACTATCAACCACCAGCATTTATTTTCTCTCCTCCAACATCTCCTTTTATTCCACAAATACCTCAAGTAAGTTCATCAACACCATCGCCGCCAGCATCTTCAACAACAGCGAAATCTGCTCGATTGCAATATTCAAACAGAGATCGATATGTTCTCAATGAACTTTTCAAACGAACACCATATCCAAATGGTAAATGTTCTTCTTTTTTAAACTTTTGTTTCTCATTCGGTTTTATTTAGCCATTCAACGTGATATTATCGCTCGACAACTTGGCATTAGTCAAGAACAAATTCGTATCTGGTTTCAAAATCGTCGTCGTCTACAAACACAACGTGACAACCGCGAACGATGAGCAACGACCAACGAACTTCT
>ERZ781398.1512-NODE-1512-length-21625-cov-4.177561_pt1 | contig 21625 bp, 13 predicted proteins | sample MGYA00433077_ERZ781398 | MGnify/ENA primary metagenome ERZ781398 (study PRJEB29847, sample SAMN06458254) | wastewater metagenome | isolation source: Wastewater bioreactor | place: South Africa: Cape Town | study: EMG produced TPA metagenomics assembly of the... | reverse complement strand
CAAACAAAGGCAATATTCGATTGCATCTGATTCAGCTGTGTATGTAGGAGGAACGTTTTATTGTTAATATTCATTGTTACCACTAATCAATGGTTTTAACAAAAAAAAACTAATTATGAAAGTAGAATATCGAGTCATTGTATCGTTTTCTGATCTAACCTCGACGCGGTTGTTGATTGTTTAAACTAAATATACAACAAAAAATGATCGAAAATTTTATTTTAATAGATTACTTACTCTATTCATTGAAAGCAATTCTAAAATAAAAATCAAGTTCAAGTTCTAAATCAATACCGATAAAAAACAAAACACTCACCATTGTTAAGAAAATCTGCATGTCGCCTGCTGACTTCATCATCTAAAGAGAAAAGAGCACGACAACATATCTGAAACCATATATTGACAAATGCATTTACCCGTAGGTAGATCTTGGATATTTCTTATTCTACGAGTATGTTCTTTATAGAATTTGCGTGTATTAATTGACGATATGTTACCCATATTGTGATAGATTGTAGCCAGTTATGAATGAAATCTGTATGTGCCATTTTATACATGTATGCGTGGGCGGTTTTCAATCATTGGTGGGCGAGACTGTGGGAGATATCGAATCAATTATGCTTCATTTCAAATGACGTCGTGTTGATCTCTATTACTATTGAAAAAATTATTTACAACTCAACTCACCTTTCTCTATGCGAGAATAATTTATTTTTATTAGTATCAAAGTACCATCAGAAATGGTTGTTTATTATCTGTAGAAGAGTATGGTCGTCCAAATAGGTAGAATACGTATGTTTTTCGTTTCTTTGTAAACAAAAAAAAACACGCTTCATTAAATGTTCGTAAAGTTTATTTTTTTATTTATCATCACGTCGTACAATAGGACGAGTAGTGTGAGCAGCCCGATATCACCTCATTTGAAAATTCGTTCGTTGTACCCGCTCGATTTCTATACTCCATAGTCAATGTCTAAATTAAAACACGTTAATTAAATACTAATAGAAATGTCCATCAATTACTTACAGTACGTAAATCTTTCAAATCTAAAAACGCAAAAGAAAAATAATTAAAATGATTTACTGACGACGCAAATCGAAACTATCTTACCAGCTTCACTGAGTCTACTCTCATTATTTTTTCCTTTGTCGGTGCTATCTAAAGAACATATTTTAGTTGAAATCTTTCGAATAAGTTTGTTTATAATTAACTCACTACGTACACTGTTCGATACACTTTTTGAACGTAAAATCTTTTTCTTGGCTGTTGCTTCGTGTTCATTAACTAATACATCTTTTTTTGCCGATTTATTACCCATAATTTGTATTATTCAAAGAAGCGAATATCACGAGTTAAAATATGATAACCGTCGTATTTTATTTCTTACCTGAATTATTCTATGTTTTCGAAAAACAGAACAGAAAAAAAGTTTTTTTTTTCCGACGGAAACTATTGATGCTGATCGCCTAGAAAGTGATTATTCATTATCACTAACGTATGATATATGTACGCACGAAGAAAAAGGACAAAATATGACGAAATAGTTTATTTCTTTTACTTTTATTTACGAAAGACAACAATCTACATATTAATACACACGACAAAAAACAGGATAAAACGGAGTCATTGATACGCGACGCGAAATCTAATTGAACAATCGATAGAAATGAAGATTTAAAAAAAACTAACAAATATCAACTCACTTCTTTTATCCTTTGAAGTTCTACAAAGACAAAAAAATAAAATATATTGAAAAGCTTGAAGTGAACTCGTTTACCTTTTTCACTAAGATCGAAATACTCGTCACGATCTTCCCGATGACTTCCTATCAATGAAAAGAAAATAAATCATTTTTTCTGTTCATGATAAACTATATAGTTTTCTTACGATCGGAACTGTGACGATGGAATGAAAGCTTTCTCTTCGTCTTCAACAGCTCACCGTTGTCACTGTTTAATGACGATCTTCTTGACGATTGATTACCCATATTTTTACCAATATTTTATGTTTTTTGTATCATATCAGTGACTATTTATATTTAAAAAGTCTAACTACGCACAAACGTCATAGTCATTTTTAAAAATAAATTTCTATTTACTGAATATACATACGTCAATACTATTCATGATACAATCAATACAGTAGGTGTACACGAAAAAAAAACCAAAATGATTGGTTTTTCTCATATTCGAAATGTTTTCTATGCAACGAGTCATCCGCTATGGCAAAGTGATTGAAGTCATTCGAGCGACGACAAATAAGCGATATGCATCACTAGAGGCAATTTTTTTCAGCTCGATATTTTCTTTTACCTAGTATTCACGTATAGAGGTCGTATTACTCTTAATGAAATAATAAAAGATATTAAACGAATACGACGAACATTTTATTATGAAATATTACAAAAAATAAATAAATTATCAAGGAACACTTTGGAGCCATTTTGCCGATTTATGATGCGATGCGATGACTGGCTTCAATCATCATCTATCTATCGAAGAATATAGCGCTTGACCGCGAAGTCGCTCTAATAGGTAAAACACGTTTCATTAATGTTCCTAAAGTTTTTATTTATTTCTCTATTAACGTGCTACACAGAATTAAGAAAAGTATGAACATCCAGATAACACCTCGTTTGAGCATTCGTTTGTTGTACCTGCTCGAGCTCTATATTCTCTCGTCAATGCCTAAATTCAAATAAATATATTAAGCGAACAATCGAATGTTATTAATCACTTACAGCACGTAATATTTTCAAATCTACAAAAACGAAAGAAAAAAAAAATAATGAAACGATAAGTAGGTTATGTACATCGAAAATAGTTTACCTTCTTCACTGATGTCAGTCCTTTGTCGGTGGTCCATAACAAAATCTAAAGAAAATATTTCATTGAAAACCTTTTCCATAAGTTTATGATGAACTAACCAGATGAAATCTTCGATAGACTTCGTGAAAATTTCTTCTTGCGAGGTAGTTCGCCTTCATTAACTAAAACGGTTACTTTCGGTGATTGATTGCCCATGATTTGTATTGATTTATAAAGTCAAGAATCACGAGTAAATAATTATGAATAGATATTGATAATATAGTCAACGGCTGAATTGCTTGTATTTATATGCTTTTAATGACAGAATAGAAAAAAATATATTGACGCTGATTGCCTGGAAAGTGGCTATTGATTATAACTAGCGTATGCTATACGTATATAGAAAAAAATTAAAAAAATATCAAAGGAAAATATTTTTCCTTTTATTTTTTTCTGCACAAAAACAACACGAAACAGGATCATTGATACGTAACGCGAAGTCCAAACGAGCAGTGGATACATATCGAGGTTGAATTAGTAAAGGCGTATGGAATTATGATTCAGCGTAAATGACATTTTTCGTCTATTGGGTTAATCGTCACGCGTATCAAGAGAGAAAAAAACGATGAGTCTCTTTGTATTTTAATTTAGGCAGGTGATTGAAATCATTTGACCGAAGATAAATGAAAAAATATGCATCACTTGAGACAATTTCTTTTGTCTATAGTATACTCATGTATAAAGGTCGTATTACTTTTTTTTAAATAGCAAAACGCACGCGATTATATCTATAATTGAGTTTTATACATAAATGAATATGACGAGCATTTTATTATGAAATATTACAAAAAAAACATAAATTATCCACGAACACTTTCGAGTCATTTTGTCGATTTATGATCCGATTTCGATCCGATGCGATGGCTTCATTCAGCGTCTATCTATAGAAGAATGCAGCACTTGAACACGAAATCGCTCTTATTGGTAAAATATGTTTCACTATTGTTCCTAAAGTTTTTTTTTCCAAATTTATTTGTTCACGTGCTGCACAGCATCAAGAGAAATATGAAAATCCAGATATCATGTCGTTTGAAAATTCGATTGTTTCACCAGCTCGAGCTTTACATTCGCTGGCCAATTTCTAAATTACAATTCAAATAAATATATTAAGCGAACAATCGAATGTTATTAATCACTTACAGCACGTAATATTTTCAAATCTACAAAAACGAAAGAAAAAAAAAATAATGAAACGATAAGTAGGTTATGTACATCGAAAATAGTTTACCTTCTTCACTGATGTCAGTCCTTTGTCGGTGGTCCATAACAAAATCTAAAGAAAATATTTCATTGAAAACCTTTTCCATAAGTTTATGATGAACTAACCAGATGAAATCTTCGATAGACTTCGTGAAAGTCTCCTCTTGAAACTTTGCTTCTCTCCATTAACTAATACGGTTATTTTCGTTGATTGGTTGCTCATAGTTTGTATTGATTGATTGCCCATGATTTGTATTGATTTATAAAGTCAAGAATCACGACTGAATAATGATAAATAGATCTTGATAATATAGTCTATGGCTGAATTGCTTGTATTTATATGCTTTCAATGAGAAAATAGAAAAAATATGAAAAACTATTTTTTGTTTAATTAATTTTTTAGTAATGCAAATAATGTGGGGCAGAGTCATTGACACGAAACGAGAAGTCTAGATCAACTGTGAATACATATCGAGATTGAATTAGTAATGGCGTAACGGGTCATGATTTACTGGAATTGACATTTTTCTTGATCGTCACGCGTATCACGAGAGAAAAAAAAGAATAATAACGAGTGAAAAAAATCTAAATTTTTATTCTGTTTTTTTTAATGAAAAGAGATTCAATTGCCATGATGTAGTATTCGCTTAGGTGGTTTTCGATAAACAGCGTAGTTTGGCTAATTAAAAGAAAAGGAATACAATAGCTACTGGCCAAATGAATTAATAAATGAAACTTACACTCATGGACCATTGTACAACTACAAAGAGAGAAAAAAGTAATAAACGGACTTTAATATAAATTAAAATATCTTACAATTTTCAGTTTTCATTGGTGATTCTACAATATTAACAATGCATGAATTAATTTTGTCGAAAATTAATTGAATGTCAAACCTCGTGAAGTAGAAATGTCCTTTCTGTTAGAAACCGGCATCTCTTGTTTCTTCTGAAAAAATTTTGATATTTTATGTCCCATATTACTAATTGAATGCTGATTTCTGTGAGTAAATACAAGCTTATTATATACACGATTGAAGTGTGTTTGAATATTATTTACGTTTGATTTTGTTCCGTTTTCTTTCGAAAATCATATTTTTATTCAAAAAATACAAGAAGTCAATTCAATATCTTCAATAATTTTTGCATCATTTTTTATCAAACAACTATCTAATGTTTGAATATATCGATAAAGTCGTTCGGTTTCCATGGCCGATTTCATCCAACTTTGCTCGTATTCTCGATGTTGTTTATCGGTCAATTTCAATCCTTGTTTACAAGCAACTAAATATCGAAATGATTCACTATCAAAACAGAACGTATTCGCGTTCGAAAACATAATCCGTTCGTCTGGTATTTGTTTGAGCATCTCCTCGAGTAAAGGCACAGTATTTCCCGGCATGTAAAGTGTCGATCGAGCATTCGTAAAACAAAAGATAATATTCTTGCGAACATTCGAATGAAGAATGTGAAATAATTGTATGAGATAGAAACGAAATGATGCATGTAATCGTTCGACATTCGGCTTCAAAAGAATACAAATAGCATTTATATGCGTGAGATTTTGAACGAATGATGATAGATGTTCCATATTGATTTTATCTTGTTCAAGTCCTCGTGTATCGCCGATGCCCGGCGTATCGATAAGATTCAAATTGGTTTGATCATTAATCGGTATCGAATAGGATCGACATTGTTGAGTTACTGATTGGCCTTGATCATTATGACATTCGTTGGAATCGGGCTTGCCGAAATTAATTCGAATCTCTTGAAAATCTGTACGTACGGGACTTGTTGTTGAATGTTTAACCGTACGCATTGTGACGAGAAATGATGTCGGAATGAGAACAATTGGCTCGTTTTCATCGAGTTTTGGAAATGTTTGATATCGAAGAAAATTAGCTAAAGCATTGATAAACGTCGATTTACCGACACCTGTCTCGCCTAGTAATAGAATATTGATTGTCGATGAATTCTTGAGAAGTTTATTTGTTCGAATATTTTCAATGAATTGATTCATTTCAGCAACTAACTGATAGAAATCATTTTGAAGAAAATATTCGACAAGTTCATGTTCATGTTTTCGTTCGTGATAAATATCGAATAATAAATCACTGAATGTTTGTTGAATAAGAAAGTATCTCTGTCGAATATGATCATACTGTTGAGAAGATTTCGATTGACGAATATGTACATCGATTTCATTTAATAATGTACGAATGAGAATGAATTCGGTTTGAACATGATAAAGTATTTCATTTGTTATTTTACGATAAATTCGATTGATTTGAGGATAAATCGATGAGATTACATGTAAATAATAAAAGATCGGTTGAACATCTCGATAAGTCAATTTACAAATTCGATCATAGACAAAACTCATATTTTTTATTGACGAAAATTTCGGTACATTCGTAAAAACAGCGACTATTTTCAATTGATCAAAATATTGCAAAAGTGTATCATTATCCGATAGTTTTCGTTCAGTTCGTAGGATCATACATAATCGATGTAATTGTCGATCAACATCATACATTGGCAATTCATTTGGTACATCGAAAATAAGTAAAAATTCGAGACCATACATGATCGATGTGATAATATGTGTTGTATTCTTATGAAGAGAGTTTTTTTGTAAAGAATTCCATCTTGATTTCAATGGTATCGATTCTTTGTCGACAATTTGACGATAGAATAAAATTCGTCGACGAGTATTCATCCATTGTTTGTAATTAAATATCATCGTTTGTGTGCCACCATCGTTGGATGATGATGATGTATTGAAAAGAACGTTTAATATTGATTCATCATCAATATCGAGAATTTTTAAAAGTACATCGGAATTGATGATTTCGTTTTTGATAAATAAACAGATTGGTTGAACGTCGAGAGATGTTTTCAATGAAGTATTTTCAAGTAAACGAAATGAACTGACAATTTTATCTTGACATGCATCGTACTGATGACCGACACGACCAATTAAATCAATTGCCTTTCGACGAAGACTCGAATTCGATGTTCTCGTCAATGCGTTCGGCATTTCACTGTGACTTCGAGGATTTCTCGTCATGATTTTTAAAGTTCGTTCACGTTCACGATGATATTCGAAACCTTGAACACGTTCTTTCTCTCGTTTAGACATGAGTATAGATCTAGTGCGTGCGTATGTCAATAAGAAAATAAGTCCTTCTAACAATTCTCTCTTTTTTTTATTCTTATCGTCTTTTTTTTTCATACAAACTGATAACGAGAATGAATAGTCTTAAGTAAAAAAAAAAGAAGAAAGAGAGACCATCGAAAATGGCGTCAAGGATTGACGATAATAGTTCATTAGAAGATGATCTCAATCGTCTATCATTCGATTCTGATATTAATATTCTTCTATTAGGTCAAACAGGCGTTGGTAAAACAACATTTATCAATGCATTCACTAATTATCTTAGTTATGATTCATTTACATCTGCACTTCAAGGTGAAATAATAAGTCTCATACCGGCATCATTTCATGTTATGAATCCGAAAACATTTCAATCAACTAAAATTCACATTGGAAATCCTGATATGAACGAACATGCCGATGATCGTGGTCAATCGAATACTCAAGCTTGTCAAAGTTATAAATTCATATTTGGTAATCGAAATTTACGTCTCATCGATGCACCTGGAATTGGCGATACACGTGGTCTTGAACAAGATGCCAAAAATTTCGAACATATTCTCGCTTTTATTAGTCAATATAAATATTTAAACGGCATTTGCATTCTTCTCAAGCCCAATGAAGAACGTTTAAATATTCTATTTCGTTTTTGTATCAAAGAACTTCTCACACATTTACATATAAGTGCACGAGAAAATATAATGTTCATTTTTACCAATTCTCGTTCGACATTTTACGCGCCTGGTGCAACAGCTCCACAATTACGTATACTTCTCGATGATCTTCGTCGAAGCACGCATGTTGACGTACCATTTTCAGGTGAAAACACATTTTGTTTAGATAATGAAGTCTTTCGTTTCATGGCTATATACAAACATGGCATGGCATTTCCATCGGAACAATTACAGAACTATGCCGAAAGTTGGAATGTTTCATCGACGGAATATATTCGTTTATTTTCTCATATTGTTAATTGTAAACCACATCATGTTCAAGATACATTATCGATCAATGAAGCTCAACAATTGATTCGCAAACTTGGACGACCTATAAGCGAAGTTACACGATTGATTAATAAAAATCTTGTTCTCGCTCGACAATACGAAGAACAATTACGAGCGTGTCCATCGAATGAACGTGATAAATTCGAATTTCTACCACAGAAAAGTGCACGTTTCGTTTCACTTCGATATCCTTGTACAGTTTGCACGAGTGATCAATGCACACGAGTGATATTCGTTGACAATGAAGTCAAACTTGAATATGCATCGGAATGTCATCGAAATTGTCGATTGAGAAAAATCGAACAAGAAGTTATCAATCATCCGGCATTAATCTTTTGCAGTTCAATGGATCGAACGACAGGTCATTGTAAAAATTGTGGTTGCAAATACGAAAAACATATGCATATAACATATCGTTATCAAGAATATACAACTTATATTGAAATGAAATCGAATTGTCAACAATCGAATCGATCATCGATTACTTATGAAACATGGTTATCAACAATTCATAATCGTATCAATGATTTAAAAGAAGAACAACAATGTATGATGAATATTGCCATGAAACTTTCATGTTATTTACATCGAAATGCTATATCACTGTATAATGATGATTTTCTTGCCTATTTGGATTTATTTATTCATGAAGAACAATTAAAACAAACGGTAAATCATTCAAATGAAGTTCTCATCGATGATTTACAACGTTTAGCCAATCAATACCGACAAGAAATCGATTTATTTCAAAATACAATGCCGAGATTAACTGTTGAACAGAAAATATCAATATCAACAACCGAATCAACAATGAAAGGTGTCAAAGAAATTTTCGATCTTGTCACGAAATTATATTCGTTACCAATCAATGGTTCATTAATACGTGAACAAGTCGAAGGATTAAAAGATAGTCAACGACGGAAAATTCAAGATCATGAGATTGTAATTAAAGTACCGTGTTCGGGTACGGTTTGTTCGATTGTCGAACAATTAGATTTTGTACTTTCTCCAACCATTGTAACTAGTATTTAATTAAGATACGTATATATAAATAATAAATATCGGGAGTTTATTTAAAAGCAAAAACAAAAAGTTTCTTTTCATCGACGTGTATAACCTCGCGAATAAGATTGTTGTTGTCGCTGTTGATTTTTTAGACGTTGATCATAAACTTGATCTTGTCGTTCGGCATCTGACAAAATATTTGTGTAGCCTTGTTGATTCGATACTTTGACAGAATTTCGAATGAATTCAATCATAGCTTCAGGTGTTTTGATTCTATCACTCATTCTAATAGCTTGCATGAAATCACTGTATCGATCTAAGGCTTTGATGGCTTTTAATCGTTGTTGAAATCGGTCAACAACGGTATTCGGTGGAAAACCATATAATTGATCCAGGCGTCTGAAAAGTCAAAATCATTATTATCATTTTACATTCAATCGAATTATATTCTTATTTTTACTCTTTAACGTCGGCAAAGATAAATGTTTGTGCCATTTCTAAATTGAATACAAGCAAATGATTGGAGACTTTCGAAGCATTGAATACGATCGATAGATCTTGTATTCGAATATTCAATAAATTGTTTATAGCACCATTTTTTTGAATCCAATAGATTTGTCGAGCAAAATATTCTTCATAAACCCATTGTTTAATGTCATCGAATTTGTATTTATTCGACAAAGCTATTTGAATAAGAAATTCACCGATATCAGGCACCGATTTTTTATTCCGATTCTTTGAATGTTGAATAAATTCATCGATGGTTTTATTAATCTGTACATTTAATTGCGGATATAAATCAATAAAATGCATTAATAATCGTAAAAAATGGCAATATGCTTCGATTGCTTGTGTCGATTCGAATAATTGTCCATTGAATAATTGTACACCGGATTTATTCATCAACGATGTCAAAACACTCAATGCCATAGACGGTTTAAAATCACGGTCGACAGTACCGCTTGCCGTTCCACTATAGATTATACTAATACTATTTTCGATTAATGTTCGACTTTGTTCGAAATGTTGTGGATTGATATAGATTGGCAACCAATGATTATAATCTTTGCCTGTAACTGAACGAAAACGTGAATGTTCGTAGAAGTCTAACTTATGTCCACCGGATTTTTGTATTTCACCGACATATGCATCGTAAGAAATCAATTCGAGAACAATTTCCGACCAGAGACGACCGTATTGATCGCGTCGGATCAATAGCGGATAACCTAAACAGATTTTATCATCGAAGATATTCTGTTTTGTTACGCCACACGTGAGTTTTTCGGTTAATTCTCGTTTTATTTTCAATTCCTTTTCTTCGGCTTCACTGAGTTTAGCCTGTTGATTTTGATTATAATCAATAATCGATGGAACTGGATGATCATACGAATGACCACATGTTGAACAACGAAAATTCTTGGCCATAGCATGTAAATTATCAATGAGTGCCTGTGTTATAGGTCTGTATAAATCAGGATCAGCAAAAAATGTAACTATTTGCAATAAAGCAGTCGAAAGAGTGTAGCCTGGACTCCAGCCAGTTCCTTGCTTTGAACCACCATCAATCATTCGAAAATGGCTCGCATAATTTGTTAGCAAATCATTACACAAAGCATGACCATATCTAGAAAATGACAAAATACGTATATCTATATGATTTATGATTTCATTCGGTTGCATACCGTCCATCTTCATGGATATGTCCATGATATCGTGAATCAAATTCGAGACCTGGTGCAATGTTACCGGCAGGTCCTGTCAATGGGTAATCTTCAGGTATGCGAAGAATTAAATGAATTAATGCTCCACGATAAGGACCATCGTTGATTAAAACCTGAAGAGAAATTTATTCATTCAAAAGAAGAAATTTAAAAACGAACATACATTGCAGTGAATGATGAATGGATTCGATTCATCGGGACAGTGAACATTTAATCCTGGTATTGGCGTTTTATCGAGTTCTCTCAGATCTCTGAATAAATGAAATCGAATTGCGAATCATTTTTTTGAAATAAATAAACTTACTTCATCAGCCGTTTCGTGGCTGATGCTTTCGTATTTTGCTGCTTAAATGTTACACTCATGACGATTAATCTGAAACTAGAGAAAAACGCTACTTATAAACGATTCCTTTTGGGTTTTTTCCGGGGAAATACAGTTTACAACTATGTTGTGAAAGTTTTAATATCAAATGACGTCATCAAAAAGGAAGAAACATGTGGCTTTTTCTCTTTCTTTTTCTTTTCTCTATGAATGTCATGAACAAAGTCACTGATAAAAAAAAACGTCGAGAGAATGAATTTAATTTTTCATGATTTTCTGGCGAAATTTTTAAAGCTTAATTGAGAAATGCTTTTGTCAGTTGATTAATTTTTTTCTTCTTCGTTTTAAGCAAGTGCGAAATTTCTAATCTAGACATGAGAATATTAATAAAGTAGTTGAAGATGTCAACGACATCGTTGGTTGATCTCACGAGCATTTTGAATTCAATTCTATGGTCTTTTTATTATGTTTTCTTGCCGATTTGTTTCATCTTCGGTAATATTGGTAATTGTTTGAATCTCATTATCTTTTCTCAACGATCATCACGTACGAATTCTTGTCTTTTGTATTTCCTATCTGCATCGATTATCAACATATTCATTCTTAATTTCAGTCTGGTTCTTCGTATTCTTCGTGGAGTATGGAATATCGATCCAGCCGTTCAATTTGTTTGGTTTTGTCGTTTACGAACTTATCTCATCAATGTTCTATTTCTAAGTTATCGATGCAGTATCTTATTTGCATGCATTGATCGAATGTGTGCCAGTTCTCGAAGTGCATGACTACGTTTAGAAAGTCGGTCGAAAGTAGGCTATCGTTTGATCGGCATCAGTTGGATTCTATGCATCATCTATTTTATTCCAACTCTAATTTATTCGGTAATTATGTATGGTCAATGTTTGTTGTTGCCTGACAATGCTTATGCGACATCTTTAACAATAGCAGCATTGGTTTTAGGGCTGCTTATACCGTTGCTAATGATTATCTGTGGAATTCTTACCGTTCAACATGTAAAAACAGCTCGAACACGTGTAGTACCGGGAAATCCAATCGTTTCGAATGAACATCGGGTAACGAATCAATATTTAGTAATGTTATTAGTTCAAGTTATTGCTGATGCTCTCGGCAATATTGTTTATCCAATCTATTTAATCTACAATCTCATTCATCCACTACCTCAATCAGCTCAAATAGCAGCAATTAGCACATTTTTAATCAATCTCTCATTTAATGTACCTTATTTAAATTACAGTGCTGGATTTTATCTGCATACATTGTCAAGTCCAACGTTTCGTCGCAAACTTATTCGTCTTTTAACGCAAGTCTCATGTTTACAAATTCATGTCCTACGAATGGCAAATATAATACATGGTAAACAAACAGTAAGCTCATGATCGATCAAACTGTTCAGTGAAACAACGCTAAACCCTAGAAATTCAGTAATTAAACTAATTATTTTTCGCTTGTCGATGCTTTGAAAAATAATAAAACATTCTAATGGATTCATCATTTCCTTTTTCTGTCATTGAAAAGAAAACATTCAATTGTCATATAGTCAATAAATAGACACTAATAGTAACATACGCTTTTGACTTGTGATGGCTAAGCATTTAGTCCAAGCAATTCAAGATTTATTTTAAAAAAACTAAATGTTGTAAAAGTAGAGACGAGATCTATAGGCTTCTTAATCGAAAATAGAAAAACTAATAGAACATTCTAATGGATTCATTATTTTGATGATCTACTACTCTATAATAATTTTTACTCATTCAGACTGAATCCATGTCGTCAAACACATTGGAAACAACTGCAGTTCTCACATTAACTTCTCTCACAAGTCTATTCAATCGATATTTATCGATTGTTATTCTACTTTTTGGTTCGATTGGAAACATATTAAACTATCTTGCTTTTTCTGATCGAGTTCTTCGTACAAATCCTTGTTCATTTCTTTTCTTAACTTTATCCATTACTAATCTAATCACGTTGATGTCAGGTGTTACTGTTCGTTTACTCAATGGTTGGTTACTTGATCTTACAGATACGGTTAATTGGCTTTGTAAGATTCGAATTTTTATCTTATTCACTTGTCGTACAATCACATCATGGTTGATTATGTTAGCAACATATGATCGATGGTTATTAACATCGCTCGATATTCATCGTCGTCAAATGAGTACATTGAAAAATGCTCAACGTGGTTTATTCATCATTTCTATCGTATCTTGTTTTGCCTATGTTCAAGTATTTTACTGTTATGAAGCAAATTTAACAAATAACACACCGTTGAAATGTTACGGTCATACAGCATGGTGTCGATTATTAATGGATTCAGAATTTGCTTTAATAAGTACTTTAATTCCGTGGACTTTCATGTTTATATTTGGTTTATTGACAATTTTTAATCTTCGTCAAGTAGCTGTTCATCGATCACAATTCGTAACTATAACGAATATAAGTGACGGATCGAAATCAAGTCAAACTACTCGTCGATTGCAAAAAATTGATCAATCATTACTTCGAATGCTTTGTACACAAGTCGTACTCTTAGTATTATTTTCACTTCCACAAATTATTACTAGTCTCTATCTAAATGGCACACAATTTCAATTGAAAACTTCTCTACAAACGACGATCGAGGAATTAGTCTTGAATCTTTCTTTTCTTCTAATATATATCACAAATGGAATGCCATTTTTTATTTACACATTAACAGGTGGTGATGTCTTTCGTCGAGCATTGAAACATGCAAGTAGAGATTTATTTCGAAAGATAATCAAATGTTGTATTGTCTAAACTAAATTAAATCAAATCGAATAAAAAACAAAAAAAATATTTTATAAATCTTTTGCAGCATTTTTATCCAAAAACCAAATAGGATTTTTCACTTGACTTATTGGATAATTAGGATTCTTGTTTTTCAGAACATCTTTCACAATCGATGATTTATTTGCACCGGTTACAACAACAAGTTTATACTTGGCTTGATTGATTGTTTTCAATGTCAGTGTAACACGTTCAGCCGGCGATTGAGGTGAATCTTTAACATATGTCACAAGACCTTGATCATCATTCTTCAAAGCTGGATGATTAGGAAAAAGACTTGCAGTATGTCCATCAGGTCCCATACCAAGCATAACAATATCAAATACCTAAAACACAATTCAAAATTTATGTCATGAGAAGAAAAATCATGCACACAAACTTCATCTTCATTTAACAGATTTTCTAATTGCTTTTGATAATCTTCTGCACATTGTTCAACTGTCGATAGATTTGGATTGATTTTAATTATATTCTGTTCAATAATTGGTAGTTGTCGAAATAGTTTTGCTTGATAATTTCCATATGTTGACACGTCAGATGTGAACGGAACGAAACCTTCATCAACAAAAAATATTCTCAAACGTGCCCATGGTAACTGTAAACGAGGCAACATCAATGCTAGTAAATCGATCATAGACCCTCCGGACACACCTATCGTTATCACAGATTTCGAACTCAATTTTTGCAAGATTAAATCTTCAAGACGATAGCCAAGTTTATGCGATAGTGTATCATAATCCTCGCCAATATTAACCATTGATGTTAACGACATAATTAAACGACTCAAAATATTTACAGTATGTTTTTTTTTGTATTGATTTGAGTCATATTCTCAATATATTATAATCATTGGATCAAAGCATACGCGTCTTATCTTTCGCCGATAAACAGAAGATGGCGTTTCTCATCGGTATAATTATATATTTTTATTTTATTTATGTTGGTCGAACTCGATTGTTAATGAAACTTGTTGTTGTAAAACTAAGAAAGAAAGAAAGAAAGAAAGAAAATAAAACAAATTGTTAATCCTATTACCTTAATGTAATCGGTCGGAAATATTTTCGAACATTCGCTTGATACAAATGAATAACTCGTCGATATTCTTTTAAATAATATTTCGATGGTAGAACAAACACAACAAATGTTAACACATGCGGAATAAACGATATGAAATATCCGATCAGATACAACCATGAATCACCAATTGATTTCATACATTTCCATGCAAATATAATAACTAAATGAGGCACAGCAAGAGTTATTAACATAGCAGGTGCAATGAATAGATGTTTATGTTGACAAATATGTCGAATAAGAAGTTGTCGATATGTTAGATCCGTACGAATATTTGATTGTTGATGAGTTTTTTTAATTAGAAGAATAACAATCGACATGAGATTTAATAGAAATGGTGCAGTAAAATGAATGACATTGATGGTATAATTATATCGTTGCCAAAACGATGAATATGAAACAATACACCAAACTCGATTTTGTTCGTCAGTTTGTTCATCGATTAAACGTCGATGAATAGGATCATGTAGATGCGAACAAATAACAATGAATGTCAATAAAATGACAACTGTCTTAGCTAATTGTTTGCTTTTCGTTTTATTGAAACGAACTTTTTTTATCATTGTTATTGCTCGTTCGATGGCGACACATGCTGTTAACCATCGATCGACATCGATTGAACATCGAAGAAAATAATCTAAGAGATAACATTGAATATCGAGAAATTGTCGATTTGTTATCGAACCCATTTGAGCAAGAACAAGTATCCAAAATTTCAATGGAAATAATATCGCTATGATCAACGTAACAATCGATGATGTTAGTAAATAAAATCCACAGCCGACTTGCCGTAAAATCGAACCTTTAAATGTGATCAATGCCGAAAGGCTATTGATTACACCGATAAAAAACAAAACAATCGTTAGACTTGCACTCGTTCGAATGATGACCGGTTGTTGATCGATGGATAGATGTACTTGAATATGATATCCAAGAATAGCATCGAGTGAAAGACCGAAATTCGTCGTACTAAATTGACAACGTGTGCCATAATAACAATCACGACAAATGCACAATGATCGTCGTGGACAACGAGCTGAATCTTGAAAACATTGTGCATGATTTTCACAGACACTTTGTCCTTGACAATCGAATGTCATATTATAATCGAATTCGAAACAATTGGCTACGCGTTGTTGTTGTTGATGAGATTGACAAACACAAAAATGAATATCATCGTAGAAACACGCAGGTTTTAATGTTCGATTTTGACATGGTAATTGATAGAATTTAATACGTTGAATAAGATGTAGATTAAGAATCGTATGATTGAAAAGTTCATTGATATGATAACAACGATCGATATGCTCGATTGTTTTATTGATACGAATTTGTTTTTTATAAGTTTTCTGTGCATCGACAAGATAGTATCTTCTAGTTAACAATTCGATAAATACCAAATGAAATGGATCTGTCCAATGAACAGTTATTGAATTTTGTTTGTAGGGCAATGTTCGAAATGTAGTTGCACGTCGTTGTGGTTCGTGATTGAGTACTCGAATAAAATGAATAAATACCGATTGTGATGACAAACGAACATCATTGTCGAATGTAAGAATAACTTGATTTGCCTTTATTTCACATTGTTTACCCATGAAACCCTCGGGACAAATGCACGCAAATTCTTGTTGAAATTTTCCAATCAATTCATCTTTTAGAATACATTGTCCATCATTTTGACATGATGAATTCGAACAAACACTATTCTGTAGAAAACATCGAGGACCAAATCGATGCAGCGGACAAATACAAATCGGTTGATTCGTAGCTGTCATGCCAATACAAATCGAATTGGTTGAACACGTGCATGTATACGGAATAGTACAGTATCGGCCAGACCAACCTCTGTTACATTGACAGAACGTGATATTAGTTGGCTGATTGGAATATGTTGTACATTTACCATGGATACACTGATGATCTGTACAATCATGAAATCGAGATTCGATTTTTGGTATACTGATTATTGTTGATAGACGATAGACAGGCAGAAAGGAAAATTCAATTGGTAGCAATATACTACCTCGATAGTTGAGAGTTGTTTTCTCGTAAATATCGATATGTATACTATAGATATGTGTCGAATTTTTCGGACGAGTTGAATAGATTAAATAGAGATGAAATTTCTTGGTACAATCTCGAGTTGATAGATAAGTAAATTGTTCATATGAATGAATGATCCGTTGATCTGTATTATCGATTAGTAAAATGACAATAACAAATGGCATTTGCCAACATTTCGAAGCTGTTTGAAAGCCTAATGATAGACTAATACGTTGATTTTGATATTGACATTGACTACCGTAATAACTCGGTGGACAAAAACAAACGATTCGTTGTTCGAATACGAATTTTACACCATATCCACGATGACAATATGATGTTGGTTCTTGAAGTCGACGTCCCTTGTATGATTCCTCATCAGTCTCGTCAATAAAATCTACCAAACGATCCAATGAGAAATAAATCTGTGGACGTTTATATCGATATGAGAATGCATCACATATGTAACGCTCAATATTCGTTTGAATTGATTCGTAATTCTCCCAGCAAATAGATTCATATAGTTGACCTGTTCGATTTTGATTACAAAATAATTCATCACTGCCATCAATACAATCGATAACACCATCGCATAAGGAAAGTGCATCCAAACATGTTGTTGAATTGTCAATGAAACAATAGAAATTTCTGTGATAATTTTCTGATTGAGTACGTGAACATAAATATGGTTCATCGATTGCACCTACACAATCGACAATATTGTCATTTCCATTTTCTAATGGTAGACAACGTAATTCGTACGTTTCAATTGCTAGACAAATATGTTCATTTGATGAACACTGAATAGACGATAATGTAGTACAACCAATTTCATCTTCACCGTTCGGACAATTCCAATATCCATTACAACGTGTATAAACATTATCACATAACCAAAAATCACAATCTGTTTCATCGGTATGTGCACGTTCATCGAGAATAATAGGCAATAATTCCGTATATGAATCACAAATAGTTTGAAATGAAATATGTTTTTTAATATAACTCATTTTTAAATCTTCATCTTCACACCAATCGATTCCAAACCAACCGCAATCACATGTATCATCGACTACGCGTAGTAATGAAATATATCTATCCGATGCCGTACATTTCATATGTGATTCTGTAAGAAATTCGAATACATTATTATTATTATTATTATTATTCATTCGATCGTGATCTTCATCATCATCGTATGGACAATCATTGACACCATCGAAAAGTCGATAGATTGAAATACATTTTGTTGAATTTTGACATTGATACATATTTTTTCGATTACAAATCAGAAGCGAATAATTATAAGGTAGAGTGTATTTTTTCAATGCTTCGTACATCGGTTCAATATAGTTCAAGAATGATGGATATAGTATACATGCATCTGGCGGTCGAGTATCATTAAAACGATAACATTTCATGTTATCAATTATAAGCACAGAAATATTAACAAAATAATCATCATAACGAGAATTATTATAACAAATATACGGCAGTAACAGTGTTAGACATCGAATATTATGTAATTCTTCTTTTGTATAAGCAAAATAAATCTCATTGAATAGAATAGGAACAGCTGGAATAAAAATAAGATCTTCCGTATGTATAATATCAGTATCATTATCACATTCGTCAAAACAAATTAGGTCACCTTCATATAATTCGCTGAATTTCTCGTTTAATTCCGTCCAATAATCATCAGATAATAATGGACTTTTAACTGAATAGAAACTATTGATAAGCAATTGTTCACGTTGACTTTCACAAGAACTTGTTAATGCTACATCCGTACATATGATATCTTCACTGGAAATAATTGGTTGAAAACCTTCAGTAAATCCATGCGGATAAGGTCCCATACCGTACGCATCCGATTGATCGAGACAATCGGGAAAATATGGTTCATCTTGATAAAAGATTTTCGGTATACATTGACCATTGATACAACGAAATTCATTTTTTTGACAATTATTTACTTCTAATTGCCAACAATGTTGTTCATCGAGTGCATCATTGAGACAATCGATTTTTCCATCACAAATTTCGCTCCAATCTAAACATGCATTTACAGATCCACGAATACATTCTAAATGTGTGTAACATGTCATCGTTGTTGACGTATAAATATGATTTCTGTAGAAATCGTCCATGATTTTATGTATGGTCGTCGAAGATGAATCGTACGATTCCAATTCAAATTCGCATTTAGGACCAAATTGTGGAAATGTACAATTGTAAAATTGTTTCTTTCCAAACAAGGAATTATTTACTTTCGATAGATGATCTAAATAATATTGATAGTCTTCGATAAGATCGATTGAACCTGACCAAAGATATAATTGTTGACTTGTTATATTTTGTTCTGCAAGTTCAGCAAATGAATACTGAGAATTAGTAGTAACCTCTGAACTAGTATTATGAAAGAGAAATTCCGAAAGACAATAAGATAAAATTTGTTGATTCATTCTATCGTCATTGAAAAAATCATGAGCAATAATACGAATACAATAAGATTGAATTAATTCTGTTTGATTATTTTCAGAATTAGTAAAATAAAGATTGATTTGTGGTGTCGAACAAATTACAGGTAGAAAAACAGAAAAAAATAGTAGAATCAACGCCATCAACTGTCTTCTTTCAAATAGAATTTCATGTAAAAGAGATCTAACAGTTTTGCTCGTGATAAATATTAAATTTTCACTTTATGTGAACTAAAGTTTTTTCCGGGAACAAAAACACGATAACATACGCTTAAAAGCGTGGTTAACTTCCTCTGTAAAAAGGACAATATTTAAACGCGTTTCATTGCGGAAAATCATGTTTATAGAGGATAAATAGTGGTAAAGGAAAGAAAAATGGTTGAGAGAAAAAACATCTCGATTACTAATCATAAGAATAAGGATGTCGAGTGAAGATGTTGGAACACGGAAAGTATCGAAATCTTTTCTCTGGATGGATCCGACGTTTACGTCTGTCGTCGATGTACAAAAACGCATTCGTAGTCAATCGTACGGCAGACGAACGAAAACAAGACAATCGAATCGAGAAAGAACTTTATCAAATAAGTACGCTGATATTTTACGATGTAGTTCGTCTGAATTGAACATATTCTTCAATCAATCAAACAACCAAATGATGCGAATGTCACGTAGTCAAACATTGTACGGAACTAACAACAGCATTCAAGACGAATCGGATGATCCGCCTGTAACATTAGGAGATATTTGTTCTGTGGTTTCACATGTAGCAAATAAAATAACCGAAAAGAAAAATAGTTTGGATTTATTGCGAGGCTTTCGTTTGCCATCGACGAAATTAGATCCTATTAATAACCAACCAAAGAAAATGTCAACAATTCGAAAGTTGTTTCTTCTTTTCGACATCATTTTTAGAAAATATCGATTTCATTATTTCTTTTCTTTTTGTTTAGTCCAATACGATTAGTTGATATATTACCGAAGAACGAAGAATTCGAACATTATACTCAATAGAAAAAAGAAAAAGAAAAAAAACCGTTCGCCTCCGATACGATAATGAGTCGGTTCTTTTTTTCCTTTTTTGTGATTTCCTCATAAAAAAAGAAACGACATTCATTATTTAAACCTTATCAACGGCAAAATAACGTCAACATGAGTGAGTATTATAAAGTTTAGCATTGAGAAATATTTATTTTTTTTGCCGTATAATTAGATTATTTAACCAATAAAATCGAAGAAAAAATCGGTTTAGATTTAAATCACGATGGACGTATTGGTGGACCTGGTGCAATGGCTCGAATTGAACAAGCTACACATATCGATTTGAATCGTGACGGAGTTATTGGTGGATATCGACCACCGGCAGATGGAGGTATAAAATCTATATATGAACCCTCAAGAATATCGCAGTACACTTCTAATTGTTGTTTAGGTCTTATCGGTAAAATCGAAAGTGCAACACATATTGACATCAATCGTGATGGACGTATTGGTGGTACCGGTGTTTATTATGGTCCTACACAACCGAGACATTAATTCAATTAGCATTTTTATTTGAAAATAAAAGAATTAAGCATGATAACCGTACAGTTTAACTTCCGAGTAACTCACATAGTCACTAGTTGTACTTCGTCTGCTCGTAATGAGAAAACGATAGCTTAAATAACTGATAGAATTGTTAACAATTTGACGATCACCTTCATTTGCACGATTAGTCGTTCGTAAACCTGTTGGTCCACTGTAGAGCAGCTGCCAACTTGTACCTTTCGTAAGTTCGTCACTATTTGAACCTTCAATTGTAACAGAAGTTGGATCTCGATTCGATCGGCTAACGTCAGCAGAGAAGCTAAAACCAGTTAATACTGCTTGACAATCAGCAACAGTGACATAGAAACCCGTATTGATACCAGCATTGGCACCTGTTCCACTG
>ERZ781398.1490-NODE-1490-length-21795-cov-4.672815_pt1 | contig 21795 bp, 21 predicted proteins | sample MGYA00433077_ERZ781398 | MGnify/ENA primary metagenome ERZ781398 (study PRJEB29847, sample SAMN06458254) | wastewater metagenome | isolation source: Wastewater bioreactor | place: South Africa: Cape Town | study: EMG produced TPA metagenomics assembly of the... | reverse complement strand
ATGTCACACTCGAAGTTGAACTGATTGCCGAACGAAATAGTGCTTTAACCGGTTGGCTTCAAATAAGCCGTGGACTATTGTTTTTTTCAATCATAAATATTTTTCTAATGAAATCTCTCTATTGGATCGTTTGAAATCATGATGATTCATATGTCTCTATATTTGAATATACAAAGAAACGAGTTTTCCTTCTTTTTGTTTCATCATTTCAAGAAAATAAATGTCGACTAAAGAATGCGATAGTGTTCGTATAATATTAACACCGATAAAAATCGTTCGTGATACAACAACTGGTCAATGGTCAACACCACGACGAAAAAATGATTCAATACAAAATGTTAAATATAATCTTCGTGTTCGAACACCATCGACACCCGTCGTTTCTTTGTCATCGCCTGCGACAAAAAAAGAAACAACTAATCAAACACCACGACCAGTGACACGAGCAAGTCGATTGATAAGTTTCGACAAAGATGAACAAGAATTTCAACCGAAACATTTCTCATCGAGTGAAGATGACGATGATGACGACGATGATGATGACGATGACGATGAAGATGATGAAGAAAGTTCGTCAAGCGATGATGAAGAACTCGAAGAAGAAGAAAAAGTCGTGCCAACCAGCACTCGAAAGACAAATTTGGGTAATAAAGGTACACCAGCTACGAAAAAAGGCCGATCAACATTTTTACCACGAGTAAATTTCACTATTTCAATTCAACAAATGAAACGAGTCCTTCCGTCATCATAGATGAACACAATGACATTATCAGATTTACAAGATGATGATAGTTCATCGTCGTTTGATATATCGAACGATGTATTTGCTCAAGCTCGACGACGGTTCGATTTTTTTAAAAACAATTTCAAATGTTTTCTCTCGGTTATTTTTAAAGACTTCTACCAACGAATCTGCCCGAAGCACCACCATGTCGTGAACAAGAATCGAATTCAATTTCGGCGTTTATTACAAATAAACTTGATGCTCAATCGGGAGGGTAAATTTATTTCTTCATTGAATTCAACTGAAATCTTTTGTTCTTAGAGCTTTATACATAAGCGGTGTGCCAGGCGTTGGTAAAACTGCAATTGTCAATAAAGTCGTTCGAGAATTGATGTTACTATCAACTGATTCTGATCTACCGAAGTTTAAATACGTATTTCTTAATGGAATGAAATTGAATAAACCTGAGAAAGTCTATAATCAACTTTTGCAAGTATGAATTTTGTGTGTGTTTCATGGGATTGTGATTGTAATTTTGTCTTAGGCGATTAGTGAAGATGAAATTCATCGAAAACGAAGTTCGAAAATGGCTTGTAAATTACTCTCGAAATATTTCACCGATCGAGTTAATAAGAAAAAACAACCGATTGTTCTCTTACTCGATGAAGTAAAATCTCGAAAAACTATTTCTTATTTTCACTGCTCAATTTTGCTTTTTAATAGGTTGATTATTTATATACAAAAAATCAAACAATTTTATACAATATGTTAGAGTGGCCACAACAACCCTATTCGAAATTAATTGTTATTGCTATTGCAAATACATTAGATTTACCTGAAACAATGTTTAAGAAAAAACTTCAATCTCGTCTCGTATGTTAAAGATTTGTCTTTTAGAAAAGACACATTGTTGTTTCTTTTTGTTTATGAATATAGGGTTTAAATCGTGTTATATTTCATCCGTATACATTCAAACAATTGAATGAAATTGTTCTTGCTCGTCTTGGTTCTGATCTATCGTCATTATTCGATAAAGATGCATTAGATTTAATCTGTCGAAAAGTTTCATCGATTTCAGGTGACGTTCGTCGTGTTCTTCAAATCTGTTCACAAACATTAGACATGGCACAATTAGATAAAATAGCAAAGAAAGTTACACTTGAACATGTACAAAAAACTTTCGAAAGATTATATACATCAACACGAACGATATTCATTCGGTAGATAGAAGAATTTTGTCCGATTTTCTTTTGATTTTTCTTTTTTTTTCTTTATTAGAAATTTAATTCCAATTCAACGTCAAGTTCTCGAAGCTATTCAAGATGAATTATCCTATGGTAAAGGACGTGAAATGACAACAATTACTGGCATCTACGATCGACTTGGTTCGTTCCAATCAAATATTATTTTCGTCTACGTTGATTTTCTTGTTAATTTTAGATAAAAAACAATATACATTTACAGATGTTCGTCGTATTTGTGCACAATTATCAGCCTGTGGTTTATTACTATTAGATAAATCATCGAATAGTGTTGCTCGGCAAAGTGTTCGATTGAGCATGCCTATTCATGTACTTATATTTGCTCTCAAAAATAATAACTAATCAATGAGATTTTTCTTTAAATAAAACTAAAATGCAATATGGATTGATTGATTGACATTTGTGTTCTCAAAGTTGTTTACTTCAGTCTCATGCATAAATTGTTCTTATTCAAGAATTAACAAATTCATTTAGTACTTAAAGACCTAGCTGATAATACAATTGATGTTTTTTTTCACCCCTTTCTATTATTTCTCTTTTTCTCTTCGATTCGCACTCATTCGCATTTGATGTTAGTATATGCACGGGTTGTGCCTCGTGACCGTCATTCGACAACTAGTTTCTATTTCTACTGTAAGATTTTACTCTACAACATTTATCACAACGAAACGTTCTATGTCGATAAGTTCGTTCTGATAGTTTCGAACTAATCACTTGATTAGTGTTGTGTTTTTAGCACGTGAAAACAGTTCAATACCACGAATTGATAATGAAGATGGAGCTTATTCATCTGGATGTACACTTTCGTATTGGCTTGATTCAATTGAACGGCCCAAATTTCCGAAATTAACCGACAATAAAACATGTGATTTTCTTATTGTTGGTGCTGGCATCGGTAAAAATTGCCGATCTTTGATTTGAAAAGAAAAAGAAAACATATTTTATGTTCTCTAGCTGGTATAACGACTGCCTATGCTCTCGCTGAACACGATCCATCGAAACAAATTATTCTTATTGATGATGGTGAAATTTGTTCAGGTGAAACTGGACGTACAATTGCACATTTACAAATTGAATATGATGATTATTATCATGTTATCGAACATATGTTCGGTGAAAATAATGCTCGACTTGTTTGTCAATCGAATCATGAAGCCGTAGATTTTATTGAAAAAACCGTTCGAAAAGAAAATATCGATTGCGAATTCGAACGTTTACCTGCCTATTTAATTCCATGTAAAGATAGTCATATAAAAGATCTTATTGATAAAGAATTTAAATCAGCATCGAAAGCTGGCATGACGGTTGAATTAATTGAAGATTCATCAAAACTACCGAAATATCCAATTGATTATCCAACATCACATTGGCTTCGATTTCCTAATCAAGGACAATTTCATCCATTGAAATATTTATATACTTTAACACAAATCTTAACAACGAAATACAAAAATGTACAAATTTTTACTAATAGTCATGTTTCAGAAATTAGTGATGATAATAAAGAAGATGGATCAGGTGAAGTTTATATTATTACATCGGAAAAGAAAAGAATCGATTGTAAAAAAATGGTCTTAGCAACGTAAAACCTTTTTATTATTGAATTGATTCGATTTTATGATTTATATAGAAATGTTCCTGTCAATGATCGTTTTACAATGTATACAAAAATGTCTGAATATCGAACATATGCAATGGTAAATGAATTCATATTTGTGTCACATATACGCATATAGCTGATGTAAATGTATAGGCATTTGAAATTGAAAAAGGTGCAATTGAACGAGCACTTTATTGGGATACAGATGAACCGTATAATTACTATCGTTTGACATCAGATGATAAACCAAATTCATTAAAAGAACTTTTAATTGTCGGTGGAAAAGATAATTTAGTATGAAAAAGAAATAATGATGACACATTTTTGTTTGATTTATAAATGATTTATTTCTAAGGTTGGTCATGAATTAGAATTTTTTGAACAAACGTATGCCTCATTAGAAGCATTAGCACGCACCAAATTTCCACAAACTGGAAAATTACGTTATCGTTGGTCGGGTCAAGTTGTTGAACCAATCGATACTTTACCATTTCTTGGTCTTAATCCAGGAAATAAGAATATTTATATCATTACTGGTGATTCTGGTACTGGCATTACCAATGGAACTATTGGTGCATTACTTTGCCGAGATCTTTTATTTGGCTACGATAATCCCTATGCAAAAATCTATGATCCAAGTCGACAAATGATTCGAAATCCTTTTGGTTATATTAAACATAATCTTGAAGCAAGTGCAGCACTATTCGATTATATCACAAGTAGTAGTTGCCCATCGGATATTGAAGATTTACAATGTGGTCAAGTACGATGTTTATTTATCATAAATTTGCGTCATGATAAAAGAAAAAACTTTCGTTTCTTAGGGTTGCATTCAACGTGATGGTTTACATAAAATAGCTGTTTATAAAGATACCGATGGAACTGTTTATAAATTCTCTGCCGTATGTCCACATTTGAAAGCACTCGTTCGATATAATCCATTGGAAAAGACATTCGATTGTCCATTTCATGGATCACGATTTGATCGTTATGGAACGGTAAATAGAATTTTTGTTATTTTTTGAAATTGATCTAATTTCATTTCGTTTTCTCTTAGGCTATTAATGGACCAGCAAAACACAATTTAACAGATAGTTATAACGAAGTCATTCGTCCTGGATCAAAATCAAATTAAGATGATCGATTATTTATGTATTCTAGCAATTTTTGTTTGTTTGTTTATTTGAAAAGATTTAATCTTGCTCTACGTATTATTCGAAATAAAAAAATTCGTTCCTTGACATTGTGATGTATCGATATATTTTTGTACATACGTAATCAACATAAACAATCGAACAACAATTTCTCTAAGACAACATCAAAAAAGAAGACGAAGAAAAAAAAATAACAAAGATATATCTATATACATTTATATATATAAAGAAGATTTGTGCAATTAAGAAGAAAATGTTCGTGCTCGTTCACGTAATTTAGCTATTTCACTTGATATAATCAATGATGGACCTAATTTAATTTTCATTGTATCACGTAAATGTTCTTGTGTCATTAACAATAATGCTTGTCCATCCATTTCACTTTCATAGAAAGCTTCTCGAATCGTATCATTTGTTAAACGTGCAATAAATTCTCCGACTTGATACACTGTCCATTTGCTTGGATCGTGAGGTAGACCGTGATCGGGTGGCAATTGAACAGGTTCATCGTATTGCATGGGCGTTGATGTTGATGACAATGGTTGAAAGGAATTTTCAATCGTTCGTGTTGGTTCAATAATTGGTGGCGTTTTTTCATGTTGATGTTTTTTTCCATTGACAATTTTATTTGCTTTGGCAGATTTAGTTAAACACGTTTTTGAACAAATGCGTTTATCTTGATTATAAAATCGTTCTGAAAAATCGTCTTTTTTACATGATATACAACGTAATTGATCGGAACCAAGATCGCTATTATTATCATTGAAACTATGATTTTCTTTTTCTTTGCCATTGGTTAAATGAAAATCTTTATTGTGTTCATCAGGATCGTCAATTGGAAATGGTTGACTACTTTCTCGTATGACGAAACCACCGATATAATGAACAACAACATCATTATTATTTAGTGTTTGATTGAATGTTTTGATTGGTGATGAATTCAATTGAACAACACTTGGAATTGTTGTTGTTGATGATGATGATGGACGTGGTGAACTTGTTGTTGGAGATGATGTTGAAGATATTTGAAGATTTTTCAATGGAATTGTTGCTTGATTTTCAACAGTTTGCGTCATGGGAGCGAACGATGAATGTGAAAGAAGATTTGCTGTTGATGCCATCGGTTGTGAAGGTTTAATAGGAGGAACAGAAGGTGGCTGCGATGATGGTGGTGGAAGAATAGTCGTTGTTGTTGTTGTTGTTTGAGATGGATAAGAATACGAAGTAGATGAAAGATTCGATGTATTAAGATTAGTATTGGTATTGTTATTATTATTGGAAAAAATATTTAATGTTGGTGCTGTTAACATGTTTGTTGATGATACATTGCCATTAAGTAGAGAAGGATAAGTATATGGTTGTTGTTGTAATAACGAAGGATGAGCAGTTGCAACAGGAATTGTTGACTGAAAATTAAATTTCAATAAAGAAATCAATACAAAACAAAACCTACGGTTTGATTTGGAAATATTAATGAAGTACAAGTATTTGTCGAAGGCATTATATTTGCAAATGTTGTTGGTGCAGGTCCAGGCATTAATAATGTTGGTGGATTGTTTGTATTTGGAATGGTTTGTATAGTTAATTCTGTACCTTCAGGCATTGGACGACTTTTTATTGGTTTATTAGTAAATGGATCGCGTTCATATAACCTAAATTTAAAAATGAAACATGTCTTTTGTTTTGTTTTTTATTTGTTGTTACCTAGGACGTCCACGTTTCTTCTTCGATAAACTTGAACTACAAATGAATTGGAAATATGAATAGTAAAAAGAGAAGATTTTTTTTTAATAACGAACCTGCTCGATCGTCGATGACGATGATTCGCTTTTGATGCAAGTTGTGACAATGATAACGATAAATTAGGATCAGCTGTTGAACTATCTAAAGTTTCGTCAAGCGACGAATCATTATCATTATTAACTGGTGACATATCTCTTTCGTGTGTGACAATTGAATTTCCATTTAACATTGATGCAGGGAGAATAGGTGTTGGTTGAAGAAGTGATGGTTGATGTTGTACTATATTACAACCTATTAGCCAACAACAATAACAAATAGTCTAATCAAAACAAGATCTGATCAATTACCATTTAATAAAGATGTGTTTGCAGGAAGTTGTGTAATACCAGTGACTTGTTGTGTTGTCATTGTTGTCGTATCAATTGATGAACTCGTACGAACTGTAGTGACTGTTTGAGAGGAATTTTGTGTAGCATGCGCAGCTTGTTGCGGTTGTTGAAAGTTATTTAATTGAGAAATATTACATATTGATGAATCACTATTTATTGGAAATGTGGATACAGAAGGTTGAGTACCATTCGAAACAACAGTAATTGGTGTTGCTTGAAGTATCTGACCAGCTTGATTACGAAATGTCACTGGTTTGGATCCATCATTGGCTACTTGTACTAACTAATAAATTACGATTGTGTTTGAAGATGATAAAAAAAAAAAGAAATAAGTTCACATACTTGGCCTTGATTACCATCGACAACAAGATAAGTAGTAAATCCAGGCGTTTGATTTGTAGAACCTGTTTTAGCTATTTGACCATCTGAGAAGATAAAAGAAATTGTTCGATTGAACATTTCGGTAAATATAATCAGTTACTGGTTGTAATAGGTTTTGGAACGAGAGGAGCTACGAATGGAGAAAATGAAAATAATTGAATGCATTCTATTTGATCGATTGCTTACTCATTTGATTACTGACTACGACAGATTTTTGTGGTTGTGGTAATATTGGTGATGGTTTACCAGTCGATGGTTTCGCAAGTAATAATGGTGGTTTACCAGGTGATCGATTGATTGATTTGTGATGTTGAGAAGGTCGTGAACCCTACAAAACAAATAGAATTTAACTAAAGATACAGTTTACAATTGAGCACAAACTCGTTTTGTTTGTTTTGTAGTTGTTGATGTCGTTGGTGTTGGTGTAGCCGTTGTTGTAGATACTGGTGTTGAATTTGGAGCTATTGGTTGTTCTGATGTCATTGGAGCTGGTGCAAGTGGAGTCAGTGTTGTCGTTGATGCATCAGCAGACTCAGTAGAAGGAAGCGAAGAGGAAGGAAGGGGAGAAGCAGCAGCAGGAGCAGGAGCAGCAACAGAAGCAGGTTGTGAAGGTTGCATGATATGAAATGTTTGTTGTTCTGATTCTTCCGATGTGGAAACTTGTGGCGCAGTAAGAGGTTCAGCTGGAGGTGTCGGTGGTGCTGTCGGTTGTACGATTTCCGAGACAGGCACTACAGATGTTGCAGGTAAATTTTCCACCTGCATCCTTCGTGTTTTTTTTCTTGAACAATTCAAGTATCTGTAATCAATCAAAATTCAACTGACTTTATCGCACAAAGTAAATAAAAATGAGAAAAAGAAAGAGAAAAAAAGGTATGCAAACGAAAAGCAATGTGTAACATGTTGAACAGATTAAGTAAAGAGAGAAAAAAAGACAGAAGTGAACAATTTTATTGGTTGTTGAAATGTGTTTTATCTCAGACAACCAATAACAAAAATGATATTATCGACCAATCGTAGATTTAATAAATGACTTGTGCATTACGACCTCTATGCAAACAGTTTTATTTTCAACTATCTCTTTATAAAAATGACAATCAAAACAAAATATGCGAAGTAAAGTAATCATTGAAAAGAAGCCGATTAGAGTTCTTCTTTTCTTTCTTTTTTCAAATATTGAATAAATAATAATATTATTTAAAAAAAACAAAACAACAATGAGAAATGAATCACAGAATCTCTCATCGATATTATATTCGTTTTTATTTAGTTTACTGTTGATCACTTTGAATTGTAAGTGACTTTAGAACTGCACCAACTAAATAAAGACTACCAGTAACAAGAACGGACGGTTTCGATGATTTCGTATCGTCAATCCATTGTAAAACTTGTGGAATTGTATGAAAAAAATGAATCGATGGCATTATCGATTGAGTTTTGGTTGTTGCTAGCCAGAGTTTTTCAAATGCAGCAACATGTAACGAAAGACGACCTAATTCACCACTGAAATTGACTGATGCTCGCCATTGATCTAGCAAATCAATTGATCATCAAACAATGAGAACGTTTGCGAGTTTTATGTTTACCATTAGCTGGTTTGGGATCTTTTTCCGAAGTGTTATCGATGACTGCTGACGATGCTAATGGTGAACAAAAAGCAACACAATCGAATTCACATTGCTAAAAAAAATATAAAACTAGATCGATATTTTTCATGAACGATTTTCTACCATTAATGGTGGAAGTAATGTTTCTGGTTGACGATCATTTGAACAATAGAACAGAAGAATTTTTCGTTTTGCTGGTTGTTTTGTCAGAGAATCAAGAAACCATTTTTGACATTGTTCAATCGATTCAATCGTACTAACAAAATTTTCAATCGACTATTCATGACAAAATCCGACAACAAATTCAAACATACTGAGCACCATCAAGATAATATGCCGCATTATCTGTCGTAAAGACTTCATTTCGACCCGACCAACGACATGTACTTAAACCTTGTAGAATTTCTTTGCTTAATGGTGATTCCATGAGTTTATCATAGGATTGAACTGAAAATTGAATACGAAAATCGTTGAAAACATTTTTCATCATGCGAAATATCACCTCCTTGTGCATGTAACCAACGAAAAACTAATTGTACTGCAACTGATGCATTTATTTCTTGAATATCACCGGCAAGTGACAATTGAAATGGATAATTCGAATAATGATTTAATGAAGGTGCGACAATCAATTGACACTAAAGCAAAACGAAGAAATCAATTCGATTTCGAAATTCAGTTTTCGTTTGTACTTCTCTTTCTTTCGCTCGTTCCACTAAAACATTCATAGCTTCGGGTACTTGTGGCGCAGTTACAGCTGTAATATTCTTCTTGAAAATGCCGGCTTTTTGCCATGCTATCTGTTCGATTGTATTTCCTAATATACTGACATGATCTAAACCTAACGAGGTAATTCCACATACAGTCGGTGTTCTAGATATTCGAGTAGTTTTGATAGAATAAAAATGACAGATTCGAAATCAACAAACTGAATTATATTTGTACAATCATATTCTCCACCAATGCCAACTTCTACGATGGCTACATCGACCTGAAAATATTCATTTCGATAAACGAAATTTTTCACATAAGAACAAACTTTTTCATGAATGAATACATAGAACATCATTGTAGTTAGAAAAGCGAAATAAAATGGCATTTGTGTTTGTTCCTATAATCATTATCATTGATTCGTTTTTGTCTCAATTGAATTACTTTATCTAATGATCGTTGAATTGTATTATAGCATATCCAGAAATATTCAACAAATTTCTCTTTCGATAATAATTCACCATTGATTCGAATGCGTTCACGAGCTTCGATTAGATGTGGTGAACTGAAAATATTCATCAAAATTAAAACCAAATTCAATTCACATCGTACCTAAAGAATCCAGTTTTATAACCGTATTGTCTTAAAATCGATTCAGTGAATGCACATGTCGAACCTTTGCCCTTAGTACCTGCGATATGAATAATATTTAGTCGATCGATATCATTTAACTAAAATCAAACAAACAAACTAATTAATTAAAACTATCGTCTAATTGATTCGTTTTACTTGAACATTTAAAAATGATAGATTAGAAATAATATTTTCCATAGATCTTTTTCCACGTTGATCTGTGGATTTTATTGCTGTTTGATTTGATTGTAGGGTATTCAATGCTGATATGGTTTCCTTTATAAAAATACGAATAGTTTTCGGAATAGACAAATTTGATTTTCAATGACAAACTTCATAGCGTTCGGTGATCGTTTTTGAATTTGATAACATTCGTCGAATTTGAAAAGCTGTTAAAAAACGATATGAGATTAAACGAAATGAATAATTTGAAAAAAAATTCATCTAGAAAAATGATTCAGCGGTAGATATTTACATTGCTTGAGAGGATGTGTACGGGTATCTTTTTTTGGTGCAAGAGGAACTATTTTTTGTTCAATATTGATGTGTTCGTAGTTATTTATAAACAATTAAGAATCTGGACCGTGATTTAGATAACAAGTAAATGATATGAATATCTGCTACGTTTATTTAATCAAACTTTTTGTTCTTGAAAATGCGTTTAAGAGATATGTTGTTATGAAAAATTAGAAAAATATTATATAAGTTGGTTAAATAAACCAGTCGTTTTTAGTTTTCAAAAAAAGCGAAAGGGCAACAGTAGATTCGTTTGTTTGTCATTTGGATGCTTACTCCATCTAGGGATAATAGACGAAAAAGAAAATAAAAGTGAGTGATAAAATTGCTTTAAATAAATCAAATCGAACTATCCATACGTTTAATTAATCACAATTATTTATCATCAGTATTTACCCTTGGCATGTCCTCGCTATTAGTGTCCCATGCGAATAAACAAGTGTTCGTTTTACATGTGGTATAATCTCTGTTTCTCTTTTTATACATACAGATCTTTCTTATCAATGATTACTCAATCCCAATTGAGGACACATTGCGCATTATATACTCTCTTTTAAAGATAAGACAAACGAAGATTTCTTTTCTTTTTCACATTATTATTAAAGTCACTCTATATATTAATTTTTTTCTTAAAATAAGAATGACACCGATTGACGAACAGTTAAAAAGCAAAAAATAGCTATTGATTAAACTGGAAATAGGTGTAGGTATTCGATATACATGAATGTACAATAAGAATAATTTACATGAAAAGGAATTTCTAGATGCATAAGAATATAAAGAAAAATAAAAACGGAAGAAACTTAACAGAAGCTACGCAAAAGAATAATAATCATGTTAATACTAAAAACAAATCAGCAAGTTATATATATATATATGTAACAATGACTAGACACAAAAAAAACGAAGAGAAACAACAGAAACCAGAACATTTTCAATTGTAACATCACTGTTTATTATTTTTGTGTTTGCACGCGGGTTAATCAATAGGATATTCTGTTTATTTGTTCGTTATTTGCTTAGATTTTCATCATCCCAACCATTGTCTTTAATCATATGTACAAGTTCGATGATATATTTGCCTTCTTTATACTTCTGACTGGTTTCGAATGCATGTTCCTTAAATAAACAAAAGAAAACTATCTATCAAATTGATATTCGAATTAATTATGTTTACATATTTCCAGCCGAGTAAGGTTTTGCAACATTCACAATAAATATCAGCAACTTCATGTAAACCAGTTAGTAAAACTCGTTCTTCAGCAGCACTCGTATTTACATTAACACTACAATCGAAAACAAAAAGACAAATATAATTTAAGAAATCTTAATTCGCAATTCAACATACACAGAATTGAATAGATACGCTCGACCTTGACTACCTTGAAATGACTATTCAAAAAAAAAAACAAGAAAAATGATGAGTAAGAATTTCATTTTCGTTTGAATTTACTTTTGAGATGAGTTCATCGTGATTAGCCAATTGAGCTCGACAATGAAGACACGAATAGGTCCGATGTGTTTTAGCTGGCAAATAGAATTGAAATAATTTGCCGAGCGTTTTTGAACCACTATGTCGACTATTTTTCACCATTTTTTGGCGAACCTAAAGATGAACAAAAGAACAACAATGAGTAAAAATCAAAGAGAAATAAGTAACAGACGCCACGTGTGCTTTGCTAGCGTTGATTTACATTTCTCATCTTAATTGCTTTTTTTCTCTTGAGAAACTAATTGCAGAGTCAAACAAAAAAGGTACACATCTATTTATACAGAAGGCCATGTGCTCATGAATGTGTTAACATCAAAAAGAAAGATTTTCAAGACGAGACATAAGCACTTATCAGTTCCTCTTTTTTTTTGTTGTCTCTCTACACATCACTTCGCATACTCATAATAAACATCTTGAATTTTGATGACTATACACATGTGTACACGTGTGTGTCACCAATCTATTGAAATGTAAGTAGTATTCGTTGAACATATATCGATCTATGCTAGTTCTTTTCTTTTTTTTCTCTTCTCTTCCACTGCTACTATCGAACACCATTTCTGATCTCTATATATTTGTATTTCTTGCGCAATCAAACAAATACAGATGTGTGTGTTCATCAATATAATGCACGCAAAAGTTATTAGATGGATATTATATTTGTTGTGTCTCTTTATGTTTCTTCGAAGTACTCTTCTACTAATCCGATAACGATGAAAATACTTGCATAACTTCAACAGAGCAAAAGAAAATCGAGAGCAAACTGATAATTCAACTAAAAAGAATTAAATAAAACAAGACAGATGTTAATTTTTCTTTGTAATCATGGTAATTATTGACTTGTCGGTACTGAAGGACATATATCATGTTTAGATAGTCTAAACATCTGATGGTAAGAAGGAAGAGAGAGAGGAAAAAAAACGTGTAGTCGACATTTACTCAAAGTTTTGATAAAAAGAAGACTTCATCAGTTGTTCAAGCAGGAGGCTAAATATACAAATATATCACTGACGCGACGGAGATATACATTTATTTTGAATAGAGATCACTCATGTGAACTTACAGTAGAAAGAAATGTCCAACAGGTTGCCACTACGAATGTTTAATGATAAATATAAGTCAAAGTGTAATTACATAGAGAAATCTGAAAAAAAAGTCGAGAACAAGATTTATCTTATGATTTAATAATAAAAATCAAGGATTTATTTCTTGTAAAGCAGCTAATATATTTAAAACAAAGTTAAATATTTGCTTCGAAATGCGTTTTTTTTCCTATTACATAATCGATGATAAGTATACTTCGACAAGATAAAGGAGATGGTCGAAATGACATTTATGTGATGCTTCGAGTGATTCTGTATTTATTGTCCCTGACGTATGTTTCTTCTGATGAGAAGGAAAAGAAGAAGGCAAATCAACCATAAACAAAACGCAGACAGACAAATTGATGAAAAACTAAGCTGCAACTATTGCGAAGGATAAAGACTAACCTTGATTTTTGTCACGATACGATGTTAGTTCTTGCACTATTTTTGATGGTTACAGTGACAGAGTTTTTTTTAAAAATAATGTTCGACGAACGGACTCATTCATTCTGTTGGGACAATGCTCGACCTTTTTTCTTTTGTATTCTATAGAATCTATCCCATTTTTCATTTCCGCTACTCATCGCAGGACATCTCGGATGATGATTATGTGTAATACTATTGTTTCTCGTTGGTTGACTAATTTAACTGATGATTTTTTTGTTGTCTCTTGTCATCGTTAGTCAAGAAGAAGATGATTCTAATGTGTACAAAGAGTAACGCAAGTGATTGCTGACAAATGACAGTCACTAATATTTTCTTGGATGATTGAGAAATTCTATTGACTTATTTTCCTTCAGGCAACTCTTTATTATTATTATTATTATTCGTATAAGAAACAAAGATGTTGAGAATTTTCTGGTGACTATATATATGTGCGCACACGCAAACGATTATGATTAGAAAAAGAAAGAAGACGATGACGACGACATCGGCAATATCGTAGTAGCAACGACGCACAAGCAAACTAACGACAGAATAGGATTGACACTGTCCCCGTGTGTATGTGTGTGTGTACGCATGCTTACTTGGCTCTCTTTCTCTTTTCTCGTTCTGTCTTAGTTTTTTTTCACACTGCCTTTCTCAATTTTTTCACCTTCTCAAGCAGGTTTTTTTCATGACAACCCAAATACGCAAAGAAATTAATATAACCAACTCTATTAGTACTATTCCCATAGCTCTTTTTAGCTCGTTGAATTCTGTTTGTACTAAACTAATAATAGAAAAAAGGAGAAGAAGAATGTGATTCTGTTAGGTTTAGTTGATTTGAATTAACAAGGTCGATTTTAATCTCAAACTTCATGTTTATTCAGTAGAACTGGCTGGAATATTATTGACAAAATTCAACGACCTTCCATACGATGCCTACTGACACTTCGATCATTTTTTTTTCAAGTGCTGTAACATTGTTGGATTTATAGTTAACTACATACACCTTTCGAACGAAAAAAAAAGCGATTTGACCTTGCTAGAATTCATTTACGGACAGTCACTAGATCAGTTCGAGGTGAAACAAAGAATGTATGATATTCTAATTAGTTTTTTCTCTCACTCTCTCTCTCTCTTCGTTCTCATAGAAAGCTTACTTACAAACAAAATGTCGAACAAATTTTAACTATCGAATATCGGGTACATTCGTAGTCGAGTCTCGATGAATGATTCAATAATAGTAGAGTACTTGGCGCCGAATCAAGAAAAAAAACTACAACTAAATGGAATGATTAGAAAGCATTCTGTGTCAGAACTCAGAATTCTGTCGTTGTCGTCAATATTGCTTTTGTTGACGATGGCCAAAGCTAGTCGAAGTGAATGGAAAGAGCTTGTGTGAGCATCTGAAACGCAAAAAACAACATTCTCGTCTGACGTTTGTCGCGCAGAAAACTGCGCCAACGCATTGCTCACATCTCGAAAAAAAAAACGAGAGAAGATGCATTGCGCGCACCCACGCTTTCTCAATCAGCTGCTACTATTTTCCTCTGCCGTTTTTCTTCTTCTCTTTCTTTCTGTCATTTCTTTCTTTTTTTCCCTTGTTCTCGACTTCAGTCTGTAATTTTACTCATGTGATGATGCTCACGCCTGTTTTCAGACGAAGATAGTAGTATTATACTTACACAATTGTATTAATTCAACAAAAAAAAATTGTTCCCGAGTTTGATCTGTCGCATTTTTTTTGTGAATATTCATAGAATAAATAAGAAAAATCGTTCAATGTGTCACAAATCACTATAATTAAACAAGCAAGAAAGCCTAAAGAACAATGATGATCGATAATGGACAACTTATGCCCACTTGAGACACTTCGATGTGCAGTATAGGAAATTACTCGACCAATTTTCAATAATTCTCGATCTAATTTCTTGTTCTTTGTTTAAATCTAACATAAACACTGATGATCATTTGCACATATATCGATTGAAATAGACGACACAGATCTATTGATCACTCACTATGCTATTTATTCACAATGAAATTGAACTTTAAAGAAGTATTATGATGGGACGATGCTCATATATGTATGTTAGATCACGCTTCGGTTCATTTTACATCAATCTATGCATTACTTTTTCTCTTCTATTGTTATTGATTGATATGTATATATATACATATCGATATACAATAAGTAATTATGTGACGCGACAAAATGATGCAATTGACAGCATGTTCTGTTCTTTTTTTTCTCGAAAACATTCATATGTATTGATCTGTCACAGTATGGTAATTTTTTTATAATTTAAGGTATAGAAAAGATCAAAGGAAATGTAAATTTCACTCTTCTCTATTGTACTTTCACTTTCAAATAGTTTGACATATCTGCTAACGAATGCTTACGGCCATACCACGTTGAATACACCAGTTCTCGTCCGATCACTGAAGTTAAGCAACGTCGGGCTCGGTTAGTACTTGGATGGGTGACCGCCTGGGAATACCGAGTGTCGTAAGCTTTTTATTTTCTCTTTTTTTTAAATTTATTTATTTTGAATTCTAAATATTTTCATTTTGTCGTTTCGATGAATGTATCGGTGGCAATGTCGAATTAAGATTTCGTTGTGAAACATGGGGTTTAGTTTTATAATTGATAGCAGTTTGATAGAGATCGATCATGTATTTTGTACGAGGCGTTAGCATTGATGAAGAACTACTTTGATTGAATATCTTCGATTGAGTGATCTAAATGAATTTCCAAATGAAATGAAAATCAATGTTTTGAGTAGAAATTTACACGAAGATTTGGTTTAATTTTTGGTGGAGATTTCGTTCGTCGTTGAATGACCTTTTGATAATTTGGATCGTAGAAATAAACTGAACGAGATACTGGCGGTGTTTTATACCAATAAGCCGGCGTATTTGATTGATGTAAGATTCGTGAATAATTTCGTTGTTGTGTTCGTTGCATTCGATTTTGTACTAATTGTGTTTGCAGTTGACCGATTAAGTGTTGCTGTTTGGAATCTACTTTTTCACTTAGTACGTCACTTTCAATACTTCTCATTGTTAATTCGGGTGTATTCACATGTAAAGTTTTAGTCATATCAGCAATAAGTTCACTTAATTCATCTCGTCGAAGAAGTTCTCTCGAAAGATCACTAGGAAATATAAAAAATCAATTCTTCTGCTAAGCTTTATTTATGTTTTTTTCTTATAATAAAGACCACCTGAGGAGGAGAAGAAAGAAAGGAACGTATATTTCAATCAATTTTTTCCTTTGTTAGACAACGATACAGTTGCTAAGACAAAAATTCTTCTATTCGATCGCAATTTGATGAGGGTGTTGAGTACAACTTACATCGGTGTATAACAAAACGATTCAACAGATAATTGTTGTTCAATATCGTCTAATACCATTTTTGTTTCTGAATAAAAATCGATCGAGACTACTGTCAAATGAAACTCCAAAAAAATAAAACTATTATTATTTTTTTTTTGACACTTTTAAGTGCATTAACAAAAATGTTTGTTTTTCTCCTTCTTTTGTTTATTTTTTAATATGTGTATGCGTTCGAATAATAAGACGAACGAGAAAAAAAAGATTTATTCGCAAAAATTAAATCGTATGAAAAGCAATCATTATCAATGTCAGAATCATTGAAGGAAATGCCATTTCACCTTGATTACATTCAGATGTTTGACAGCATGCATTACTCAATGCTGAATTGCCTTGAAATGCGATTGTACAACGTTTATTTCCGCATGAACGACGAACAGTTCCAGCGAAAACACCTTTCTGTTTAAAAAAAAATTGAGTTTTTATTAAATCAAAAACAAACATATTAATCTACCCAACAATTGTATTCGCATTGAATCAATTGAGCACCACGATCTTTATCAAATGGATCACGGCACATATCACCTTCACATTTGTAACATGTTATATTTCGAATAGGATCTTCTTTTTTCCCGTCATCTTTTCGATCTTTCCTTTCTCGTTCTCGTTCATGTTTGTCAAGTAAAGATTCTTGTTCACGTCGATGTCCACCACGATCTCGATGAATTTTCAAAGCCCAATCTAGTTTTGTGTTTTGTTTGTTGTCAATCAAACATAAATGTCATTTCTTTTTTTAATCTATTGACATTCACTCACCATATTCAATGATTGTTAAAAGAAGAATACCTCCAAGTAAAACAGCAATTCGATGCATCTCGTCGTCTAGCAAATGTTCGAATATTTATCTTTCTTTTACAGTCGAACGAAGAATCATATTTCGATTTGCTAAATATAATACTTGACATAAACAAACAAACAATTATCTAACAGCTGTGAGAAAATTTTCAATTGACACTTCTATTTTAAGGATGATGATAATTGTTGTTGTGTTTTTTAAATGAAATTTATACAGAATATATTTTGAAAACCCAAATATAAGTCCAAAAAACAAAACAATAGAAACTGAATCGATTTGTTAAAAAGATATTCATGTACAATCGTGAAAAGAGAGGAGAAGAAGAAGAAAACGAGCGAAATTTCTATCTTGTTGTTGATGTATGATATAAAATCGATTGACTAATAATCGGTTTTAAGAGGAGAAACGCATCCGAAGCATATGTTTGAGAACTAGACGATTGAATAAACATTTGATTAAGAAGTTTTTGTTTGAATTTGTCATCGCATTTCAATGGCATATTAACGCCAGTGGCTGGTGGAGTTGACATTTGTTTCATATATTTCGAAAATAGATGCGGAATGACAATTAACATATTCACGAAATCTTTTTGTTGTTTTTCATAAATTGATAATAATTCGATATCAATTGAAAATGACGTGAGACTTTTACAACCGACAAGAAATAATTCAGCTGTTTTACGATAATATTCAATGATTCGTGCGCAAAGAATGGCTAAGGAATCGATTGCTTCATCGGCGAGAGTCTAAATAAGAAATATTTGTTTTCTCTCTATTCATTGATTGAGTTTTACTTTTTGGTCAAGTTCTGTATCCATCCAGTCCCATTCTTTAAGAAATTGATTTGCTGATTCATAAACTTCGAGTAATTTATCGACTGAAACCGTCGAACGTAATTGTGTTTGATAGGCTGTAAACTTTTGTGTAAGATCATCTAAACTCGGTACTAAATTATCTTCGTTATGATTCGATTGATCGAGTTCGTCATTATCGTTTTCATCGGGCAATTCGAAATATTTATCGATTTGTTCGAGAAGTTTTTCATTGCCGAAGCTCATCGTTTGAAGAACAGTCGACGATTGATTCGATAGTAATTCTAATGCTTCGAAATGTGCAAGACCTTGATGTTTTTCGAATAGTTGTAGAAATGTTGCCATTTCGTTTTTGTTTCCTGTTGAATTGGCGGTGGTGGCAGCAGTAGTTGGCTGATTTTCCTTTTCTTTTTTTGCTTCACGAATAATCTGCATAGAAAATAAGTTTTTTTTCTTCTGTGTCTCTTTACAAAAGAAAAACGAACTTCAGATAGTGTTGGTTGATCCTTTTTATTTAGTAAACGCCGTGTACTTTTCAATTCAGGATCAGCTTCGTTAATCACCTAGATATCAAAAAAGAAAATCACGAAAAAACTGAAGTACTTTTAATTGAATATCGTACGTCGAATGTTTTTTTGCCAACTGTTTCAAGAACATCGAGACTACCGGCTACGACTTTCATGCCCTTAGATATATCAAATGAGTTATGAATATGCTTTTTTTTAAAAGATCAATTATCATACGGTTGTTGTTAGTTTTTCAAGACTTAATGCATTGAGCCAACCATCTTGGTTAATAGCAGATTCATCTTTTTCGACTTGTGAAGACGATGATTCAGGTTCTGCAAGATTGAAATCGATTCATTTTATTAAAAAATATTGAAATGTATTGGTATCGAACAAACCATCTTCACTGTCTGATGTTTCTCCTTTGATTTTAAATGCCATTTGATTCATTTCAGCTAGTTTCTGAGGATCAGGAGCACCGAGACCAGCTTCAACAGACTCGATTACTGCACTAAAACCTTCACCTAAATACCAACAACAAAACGCGTATTGAAAAAGAAAACAAAGAAATGATTTCTATTTGATACGTACTGACAGTATTAGTCAATGTTGAAACACTCTGTTTAGCTGTCGATAGAAATGAACCAAAGTTACTCCATGGATTATGCCAAGTTGGCTATAAGAAAAAAGGAATGAAATGATTTTTCAAAATAGAAATTGAATTTACTGTTTGTTTCGGAGCTTGAGCAGCGAGTTGATCGAGAAGAAAATGTGCATCTTTTGGTTCGTGTTTAGTAGTAGTAGCTGCTGTTGCTGTTGTTGTCGGTGATGGTGTTTCTTCCTGATGTAAATTAGTTTCCAGAGGTTTTTTTCGATATTTTTTTCTTTGTAAACGTTGTTGATCAGATGATTCGGATAGTTCGTCTTCATCAGAACCGATATGTGATAGACTACCACTAGTTTTCGACGGTGTTGAAGATCGAGAAGATGTTGAATCTTGTTGTAATGGTTGTGCAGATATCATATTTGTGTTGATTACTTCGGCTACTTTATTTTCACCATCATCATCACCACCCTCATCATCGTCATCATCATCGTCGTCTAAATTCCAATCACCCCATCCATCAGATACAGGTTTCACAGGACGTGGTGGAGATGGTGGAAGAGAAGATTGCACCGGTTTCGCATCAGTGATTATTGAAGGCGAAGGAAGAGGAGAAGTTGGGGGCTTAGTTATCGAAGGAGATGCTGATTCACCTTCATCAGCACTTTCGAATTCATCGTCGCTTTCGTTTGCTTTGAAAGAAGACATTGATGATAAAGAGCGAAAAATTTATAAATAATTTTCGAAATTTGTTAGTTTTTCTAGATCAGATGACACGTAGACAAAAAACGAAAAAAAATAAATCGCCTGGTATTTATAAACCTATGATTCACCACAGCTGTATTTTCAATCACGAGATTTTTCTGTTTTTGCATAACCTATAGCAAAACATTCTATTGGTCTTACAGAAGATTTTCACAATATTATCGATTGTTTGTGACATCTTTTGAGTCATTAAGTGCAATAAAAGAAAACTTTTCTTTGATTCTGATGTTCGCACCTTGTTGAAGTCAATGACATCTATGGAAAACTATTTCCATTCGTTTGAGAAATACACAAATATCATTCATTCATTGATCTCTCTCTCTCTTGTTACTCTGCAGAATTCGAATCAGCACCAAAGATCATTTTGTCTCATGTCCTATTGAATGACATGAATCTCGTTAATGTAAAATCTGCTAAAAATGGCCTTCTATTCGTTGGTTTCAATCAAGATGGCAGTAAATGATTTGCTGTTTTGTTTTCGCTATTCAAAATACGCTATTTCTTATCTTTCGCCAATTCAGATTGTTTTGCCAGCGGTTTAGAAAATGGCTTTCGAATATATAACACCGATCCACTTCAACAAACACAACGCCAAGGTAGATAAGCATAATTTTCTGAATCAGTTGTTTCCTATTCGAAGAAAAAAACGTTAATTTCTACAGATTTTCTTGATGGTGGTATCGGTCAAATAGAAATGCTCTTTCGTTGTAATTATGTTGCACTTGTGGGCGGTGGTAAATCACCGAAATATTTACCATCGAAAGGTAGTTATTCGATATCATCGCACAACGATGATGAGTAAATTTCGAATTGTTTGAAATCTGATGATTTTTTTTTATAAAATCTACACATTGATCTCTGAGTTGTGCGAAAGTAAAAACAACAATAGGTTTGTTTTGTTTCGAATTTATTTAGTTATGATTTGGGATGATGCAAAAAAACGTGTGGTTATCGAACTAGAATTTTCTACTGAAGTTAAAGGCGTTCGATTACGTCGAGATCGGTAGCGAACAATAATGGAAGAAAATTTTTCTTTTAATTTTCAAGTTTTTCTTCTAATAGAATAATTGTTATTCTTGAAACAATGATCAAAGTCTTTACATTTACACAAAATCCTCAACAATTACATGTTTTCGAAACATGTACAAACACTCGTGGTAGGAAAATAACGAACTTTTTTTATTAATAATTTT
>ERZ781398.1454-NODE-1454-length-22090-cov-3.936056_pt1 | contig 22090 bp, 20 predicted proteins | sample MGYA00433077_ERZ781398 | MGnify/ENA primary metagenome ERZ781398 (study PRJEB29847, sample SAMN06458254) | wastewater metagenome | isolation source: Wastewater bioreactor | place: South Africa: Cape Town | study: EMG produced TPA metagenomics assembly of the... | reverse complement strand
TGAAAATCATAAATAAAAACCGATGTCTTTCGACTTCTCACTTGCTGAAAGAAAGGCAACATCGCCTCGTCGCGTGATCGTTTGTTTTGTTTTGTTTTCTTATCAGATTTTAACCTTAAACCGATGATTTCGATGTTTTTATCTGTTTAAATGTCAATATTAGGATAAAGTAACTATTTAATCAACGAAAACACAAAACATAATTTCATAACTAAATCAGTTAGAAAATATGCGTTATCAGTTACCAACGCGTTTGCAAGCTGCGATACTCGACTGGGCTGGAACCGTAGTCGATTTCGGTAGTTTTGCACCAACACGTATTTTCGTCGAAGCGTTTGCGACGATGGGCATTCAAATAACTTTGAATGAAGCACGTGGTCCTATGGGCATGGGCAAACGTGATCATATTCGTACGCTTTGCCATCAACCTGAAGTTAGTCAACGATTTCAACAACGTCTCGGACGTTTACCAAATGATAACGATGTCGATGAAATCTACAAACGTTTTATGCCTTTACAAGTAGCTAAAGTCGGTGAATATTCAGCACTGATTCCTGGCGCTTTACAAGCCATAGCCGATCTACGAAAGGCCGGTTTGAAAATAGGAACAACATCGGGTTATCCAAAAGTTGTTATGGATAAACTTGTACCGTTAGCTGCAGCAGCTGGTTATTCGCCGGATTATACTATTGCAACTGATGAAGTACCAAAAGGTCGTCCTAGTCCAGCTCAATCGTTAGCTAATGTTATTGCTTTTGGAATTGATGATGTAGCTGCTTGTGTCAAAGTTGATGACACGTTACCGGGCATTCTTGAAGGTCGCAGTGCGGGAATGTGGACAGTTGCATTACGTTTTTCAGGAAATTTACTTGGTCTTACGTGGGAAGAATATCAACAACTTTCAACTCAACAATTAACTAAAGAACGTCAACGGATTGATCAAATATTTGCTCCTAGTAAACCACATTACATCATTGATACAATCGCTGATCTACCATCGATTGTTACGCAAATTAATACACGTTTAGCTCAAGGTGAAAGTCCTACTAATTCTTAAAATCAAACTATTTGCTTTCGTATAATAAAATACAAATACATAGATGGAGTAATATAGTTTATTCAGTGATTATCCAATCGATCGATCAAATAGAATTTGGTTTTTTCCCAGTAAAAAGAAACGATAAAATGAATGTAATTGACTTTTCCCTAAACAGTATTAAGAATGTCGCGTTCAAATTTAGAAATTCTACCTAATGAAGTTGTTGCCTCAATTTTTGAATATTGCGGTGATGTTACAAGCGTCATGCAATCATTTCTCGGTTTAAATAAGAGATTTAATCATCTTGTTCTTGATCAACATTTACATTTACTGACGAATTATTTATCATTGAAACCATTGAAGAAATATTATGATTCGACCGAATTTCAACAAGTAATATGTCAACTTTTAACAGTAAATACGAGTCTTAATGAAGAGAAATTAATCGAAATTCTTCGTCCATTAATTGGTTATGGTCTTCGACAAAGATATTTCGAAGTAACAGAACGATTTCAATTGTTACGTAAAAAATTCGAATGTGTTCGTCAAACAATGTCAGAAGACGAACTTAAGCAAGTCGATGAAGAAATTAAAAAGGCATTTTCTCCACTTAAGGATCGCCATGTGATAGTGACAGCGAATGTATTGGAACGAATAGAAGAACTTATTTTTACTTATGGAGCAAGGCTCGTCTGTAGAAATGGTCCTGGCTGGGATATTTTTAATCTTGCTTCACTGATTCAGAAAGGTCATTCCTATCGTTTTCAGCTTTACGATGCAAAGAATTTCGAAATGAATTTAAAATTATTAGTGAAAATGACTGAATTTCTTATTGTATCAAATCCTGATCTTCTCAATAATAAACTTGAGCTTTCGGACAAACCTTGCAAAATCGAATCTTTCGTGTTTCATTATATCTTTGGTTCGCGGCATTATTACAAAAATGCTTATGCTCGTCAATATGTTCTAAATCATCGACTGATTCGAGTAATATTAGATTTACTTTTTTTAATTTTCAACTGTTGTACAACGACGATCGATGAACAAAAACATGTTCTTATCACCATGTTGGAACGATTGAATGACATTCAAACAGAACCAAATGAGTTCTATAGACAAGCTCTTAAAAACGAAATAATCAAATTTACATTAGAACACTATAGTGCAGCAGCTGATTTATTAAATAATCAAGATATTTCCATTTCTGGTTTAGTGGAAAGTTTAGTTCGAGAAACACAATTTTCTATGATTGAATATCTTTTACATCAATCATTCATACAAAATTATTTTCGAAACGAAGTCGATATTCGATTGTGGCTCAAGAAAACGCTTGGAACTGGCGCGGGTAGACAACTATTTGATGGTATTTTGGATAAGCCAATCGCCAATTCATTATTTTCGAAAAGAAAACTTTTTTTCGCGTTATTAGATTTACGTGAACAGAAATTTTTAGAAAGAATGTTGATCATATCTCCAGATCTGATCAATGAATTAGATGACGAAGGAAATGATCCATTATTATACATGACTCAACAGAAGTACACGCGTTATTATCATCGAATTGTTGAACTGTTACTCAAATATGGTTGTGATCCGCAGAGAAAAAATATTCATGGACAAACATTTCAAGATCTTCTACGTCTTCCACAAAATCTAAATTTACTCAACGATTTGATTCGATACAATATCTATTCTTTTTGAATAAATCTTACTTTTGAAGCTATGCCCGAATAAGATATTATTTTGTTGTTGTTCTTCTTCTTATCTTCTCTTTTTACATATTTAAAATAAAACATAGGACTTCGACACCATTATTTCGCACTTGTTGATAAACATGAAGTCGATCGTTATTCTTTTCAATTTATTAGTCCTTCTTGTTGATGCTGCTCAACATTTGAATTCGAATGGTCCTTTTGGTAAAAAACACACTGTCAACGATGAACCGAATCCGTACGCATGTAATAGACGAGCTGGTCTTTCATCTCGATTTCGAGATGTACAACCGATGAATGTGTCGAAAACTCTCTATGCAAATAGTGAACCCATTCAAGTATCCTGGACACCTGTATCACAATCGTGTAAAGATGATTTCGTCGGTGTTTTCTATAGTGAAGCAAAAGATGAAAGTGCTTGTGATTATTTTGATTTCGAATTTGTTCAAGCAAATCAAAGTACTACTACGTGGGCTATGACAAATCTTCGTCGTTCATTAGATTTTCGTTATTATTCACGTCAACCGAAATGCACTGAAAATTACACACTTATTGCTCAATCGCCTATCGTTCAGCCAGTTAATTATAACGAACCAACACATATTCATATTGCCTATGGTGATGGAATTGATCAAATCTATGTTTCTTATTTAACAAATTCATCACAATATACACCCAAATGTCAATATGGATTATCACCAACATCATTAACTATGGTTCAAACTGGAACAACAACAACATACAAAGCATCGGATATGTGCGAAGCAAAAGCAACCATCGTTGGTCCACAGAATTTCATTGATCCAGGATTTATGCATACAATGCTATTAGCAGATCTTCGACCATCGACAACTTATTATTATCGTGTTGGAACTGATGAACATGGATGGTCTCAAGTTTATTCATTTACTAATCGACCAGCTGACAAACAAGAATCAGTTTATATGATAGCTTATGGTGATATGGGTTTAGCGCCAGTTCAACCTGGAGCTCATTCTACAATTCCTCGACTTATCGCAAGAGTCAATTCTACGAATGTTACCAGTGTATTACATATTGGTGATATTAGTTATGCTCGAGGTATTGGTGCTCTTTGGGATGCATTTATGACACAAATACAACCGATTGCTGCTCGAGTTCCTTACATGGTCAGTATTGGTAATCATGAATATGATCATGAAACCGGAGGTGATAAAGATCCAAGTCATGCACCAGGTCCAGGAGGTTTTCGACCAGGATGGCAAGAGATTATTCGATTCGGTTGAATGAGATGTATGTTCGTTTCATTTTAGGGGTGATTATGGTCTTGATTCCGGTGGTGAATGTGCTGTTCCAATGGTTCATCGTTTTCATTCACCATCGAATGGAAATGGTCTATTTTGGTATAGTTTCAATGTTGGTCCTGTTCATATTCTTTACTATTCAACAGAACATGATTTCCGTGCTGATTCAACGCAATATAAATGGATTGAAAACGATCTTCGTTCAGTGAATCGTACGCTGACTCCATGGCTTATTGTTACTGGACATCGACATATGTATACATCCGAAGAAAATGCAAAAGGTGAATTAGAAATTATGGAAAAACTTCAACTCTATTTAGAACGTTTACTTTATCAATATCATGCCGATCTTAATCTTTTCGGACATCGACATTCCTATGAACGATCATGTCCGATGTATAAAAGTAAATGTGTATCGGATGGTGTTACTCATGTTCTACTTGGCATGGCTGGAGCTGGTTTAGATTCGGGCAAATATTCCGGTGCTGCTTGGAGTAAATATCATGATCAACAATTTGGATATACAACAATATTTGTCAATCAAACGTATCTTCATTTCACGTACTATCACGATAAAGATGATGGTATTGCTGATCAATTCATTCTTCATAAATGAAAGAAAAAATAACGTCGTCTGCTTTCTTGCTTTTTTTTGTATTTCAATAAAAATACAGTTTCAAAAGATAAGAGAAACAGCTCAAATAAGTTTTTTTTCTTTTTCTTTCTACGTTTGCTTCTCGCGTTATATCGCACGATCTGGTTATTATCAAATAAATACGTCTTTTTTCTCTTTTTCTTACCTTGTGATATTTTGAGTTATAACAAACAGACAGTCCTCGACAATCATGATTAAATTTGATGTAAACAAACTAAGCTTTGATCAACAAGGTAAATTTAATGATGTTTACGAACACTTAAAGTACGATTATACGGATTATATCGATTATAAATTAAATAAATTAAAACTTCCACATTCAAGTGAAAATTATCGTTCAACAGATGATTATTTACAAGATGAAGAAAACGAATGGAAATTTATGATCTGTCGTTATTTACGTGCACATAAATGGAATATTGACGATACTTTAAAAGCGATTCGTCATACGATTCAATGGCGTATAGAAAATAATGTTGATCGAATTCTATTCGATATGCCACAAAGTCAGATTGATCTTGCTCGACAACATGTTCCCTATGGAATTCATGGTTTTACACAACAACATAATCCAATTTATATCGAAAAAACAGGCAAAATAAAATTAGACAAATGTCTTGAACGTTTTTCACTCGATGAAATCGTTCAAGGACATATTTATACATTGGAAATGAATTGTCGACGTGCTCGAGAAAAATCACGTGAATGTGGAAAGTATATTGAAACGATTGTTACGATTATGGATTTGGAAGGATTAGAAATCATGGCTGGAAGACAAGCTGTTCCAATATTAAGACAATTCATGTACATAGATAATAATCATTATCCTGAACGAATGGGTCTTCTATTTGCTTTGAATACACCATTTTTTTTCCCAATTATTTGGGGTTTATGTAAGAATTTTATTGATCCTGTAACAGCTGGAAAAATATTTATCTTAAAAAAAGATGAACAAACAAAAATACTTTTACAATATATTGATCAAGATCAATTGCCTCGTGAATATCAAGGAACATGTCAAATATGTTCGACCCTATTAGATTGTATTCCTGTTTATGAATTAAAAGAATAAATTCTCTTTTTTTCTCTGAAATTCGAGTTTATTGATTAAAAAGAAAATCGGGAAAAAAATATTTATAGAAGTTGTTATGATAGTGGTGGATTATTTTCGGTAAAGTATTCATGATTATCGGCGTTCATGATTGCTTTACTTGGATCGGTCTTAGCCAAGGATTTGCATGAACTTTGACCGTAGGCGTAATCATGTGTACCAGCCACGATCGTAAAATGTGAAGTTTCATGAACAATCGTACCACCCTTGGAGTCGGTGCCTGTGACGGGTGCTGACCAAAATGCAGGGCATAAATATATTTTGTAGGGTTGGTTTGCATAAACATAGGCAAATACACCTGATTCAGTGCATCCACAGTCGAATGACATGGATTTGGTTCGAAAAGTTGAATCGATATTACTGAAATGCGTTTTGACTTTGTTCAAATTCGTTGTCGAAAATGTGCCGAACCAAGTAGTGTAACGTGGTTGACCTATAATGAGTTTTGTCAAATAGTGTACGCTATTGAGAGCATAGGTTTTAGCTGCACTCAACGCCGAATCAATCGAACTTTCTTGACTTGCAGAACAACCGACGTAACTATATGTCGTTAAACTCCCTCTTGAATCCACAATACGTGGATTAGAACGACCTTCAACAAACAATGATGCTGCAGGTGACTCTAAAATAACTTCATTCTCCATCTCAATGGATACATTTCGTCCCAATAAACTAGCCGATGTGCTCAACATTGGACCAATGTCGTATTTGAACATCACAAGATAATTGCCGGTCTTAGTCATATCATACTCTAACGACAATTGAACGACACTGCTCACACTTCGGCCAGGTTTTAATTCAAACATATCTTCAAGAGTTGGTACTCGTCGTTTGACTAGACGGCCCACATACGGAACGGATGTGCCATCTAAAGTCACTTCGAATAATGGATCAGATAATTGTTGTTTTGGTATATAGTGTTGGTAAATCAATACAGTATCCGAACCTTTATTTGTATATTTCAAAACTATCTCGATGCTTTGATTTGCATTAAATTTCGGATGTTTCGGAATTACACTGACTTGTAAGTCTTGAGCATAAGCATAAGCAACAAAGACAACAAGTGTAACGTAGACAGCAATGAAACCGTACTGCATTATCACTCTCTTAGCTTCGGTAAGTCAAAGAAATGAAAATCTAAAAAAAAGACTATGTTCTTATAAATAAAAAGTTAAAAGTCGATTTACGATGACAGAACTTTTTAAAATGATAAAGGCTATCTTTGTAAAGTGCAGCATCACGACACCGAGCAAGCTAATATGTTGCTCAAGAATTGTTGACTTTTTTTCTCTGATAAGCATTATATTTTGAGTATGAAAACAAAAATAAAGACAAAAAACGAAGTTTTCTACTGTCACTGTGATAATGAACAGGTAGCTGCTCGTCGATTTATAAACATATGTCAAGATGCGTTCACAGTCTAATATGGATATTCTAACTGGAAGAAAATATTCCGAACCGTCGATGTGTTTGTTATAAAATATATCCAAATGTCAATGTAATTCGATTCTACTGTTACAAGTTTATGACATGTTGACCAAAAATAATCATTATAACTTGATTCATTTGATGCATTTGAAGATGTTATGACTATAAGACAAAGAAAGAACAATATTTCTAACGTTTTTTATGTAAGTATTTTACTGAATTCATGAGGTCGAACTTCGGATGGATTGCGAGATTATTAGTATAATACAATGAGATACAATAATCACTTGCATACACAAAACTACCATAACGTGTGATATTAATACGTTGAGAAATTGACGCATTATTTCGTCCTTGAATATAATTCACATTCGAATTTGGAAAAGTTTTCATTGAAATATTTCCACTTATGTTCCAATAAGTGAATTCATCGTTAAATTCACCGTTAATAAGATGGTTCTTTTGATGATACATTGTACCATTTGGCAAAATTGTATGAATAAGATAAAGTGTTTGTGAGAGTTGTTCATCAGTTATTATTGCACCTGTAAAATCTGCATATTATAATTGTGTTTCATCAAATGTAATACAACCCATTTGTGAATAACTAAAATTCACATTCATCATTAATAAATATAGAAATGTAGCTGTTCTTAAATTACTTTTAACAAATGATGCGTTTATAAATGATGTCGATTGAAACATAATCCTAGTTAAATTAACATTATTGAAATCAACATTATCAAGAATTGCATTTACGAATATTAGTGCAGCTGTAAATTGGTCTAAGGTAAGTAATACATATAAATATTCTATTAAAGTACGTTTGTTATCCAAACTTAACCGTGGTAGAGCTGTTAAAGTGAATGCTTGAATAATCTAGCCTCTGTATACGAAAAACTAAACGATATCAATAGAGCGCTTTCTTTTTATATTGAAGCATCGAAGATTTATCGAAATTACGAACGTTGTGACTGGCCAGCTTATCAGAAAATTCAACAAAAAATTAAAAAACTTCAAAAGAACAGAACATATTATCCTCATCGCTATCATTGACTACTATATTTTTAATGTTGTTTGAATGTAAGAACAGAATAGAAAAACTATCATTTCTTTATTATTTTCTTCATATAAGTCAGCAGTGGGAGTAAATAAATGGTAAAAAAATATTCACTATCTTATCTCACATAAGAGTTTTTGTTTTTATTTAAACGAAACATGGCCACTGGGAACATACAAAGTCAATGCACATCATGCAACAAATATATAAAAGCTGCTTTTGAATGTAAAGGTTGTTCAAAACTGTTCTGTTTAAAACATTTAACTGAGCATAATCAACAATTACAGAATGAATTAGATCAAATTGAAGATCAACGAAATGAAATTCAACAAATCATTTCGGAACAAAATATTAATCCAGAAAAATGTTTACTATTTCAAGAAATTAATCAATGGGAAATAAATTCGATTGAAATAATTAAAAAAACTGCAAATGAAGCTCGACAAGCACTGCTCAAACATATCAATTCAACACCGAAACAAAATCTAAGTCTAAATCAAATAACTAATGAAATCAAACATTTACGAGAAACAGAAGATTTCAATGAATTAAACTTAACAGATCTAAAATTAAAATTAAATCAATTAGAAAGTCAACTTCATCAACCAGTAAATGTTATACTTCGACAAGATTCAACATTAATTAAAAAACTTTCTCTTACTTCTCGGAACATCAAATGGGCACAAAACGGTATAACTGTTGCTGGAGGCAATCAGACAGGTAGTCGATTAAATCAATTGGATGCGCCGTTAAGTATCGAAATTGATAGTAAACAAACAATTTACATCGTTGATCAAGTCAATAATCGTCTTGTTCAATGGAAGAAAAATGCAATCAATGGTGAATTAGTTGCTGGTGGAAGTTCAGAATTATATTATCCGAGAAATCTAGTTATTGATGAAAAAAACGATTGCTTTATTATTTCCGATTTTGAACATAAACGAATAGTTCGATATTCTCGTCGCATTAATTCAAAACCCGAAACAATTATTTCTGATATTAAATGTTGGGGCTTAGCAATGGATAAGAATGGTTATCTTTATGTTTCTGATCATACTAGACATGAAGTAAGACGATGGAAGATTGGTGAAACTAGTGGAACATTAGTTGCTGGAGGAAATGGAAAAGGAAATGGTCTTCATCAATTCGATGAACCTCGATATATTTTTGTTGATGAGAATGAATCAGTTTATGTAGCAGATCGTAATAACCATCGAGTGATGAAATGGACAAAGAATGCTCGAGAAGGCGTTGTTGTTGCTGGTGGTCACAATGAAGGAAGTAGTCGAAAACACTTATGTCGTCCAAATGGAGTTTTTGTTGATAATCAAGATACAATTTATATTGCTGATGCTGGTAATAATCGTATCGTACGTTGGTGGAAAGATTCTAGTGAAGGCGAAGTTATAATTGATGGAAATGGACAAGATCAATATGCAAATCAACTGTCCAATCCTATCGATTTAGCGTTCGATTCCGAAAACAATCTTTATGTTTTAGATTATAACAACGCTCGCGTACAAAAATTCAATAAAATCGAAATATAAAATTTTATTTTTCTAATCAATATTCCATTGTCCTGTTTGAATCACTCGAAATAACCAAGGAAAACAGTCCGATGTAATCAAAATATAAATTCCAAGTCCAATAAAAACGAATGGACTAATAAATTGTGCATATTTATGTGCAAATCGTAATATCGGAGGTATGTGTATGAATGCATAACAACTCGCGCATAGAACTCCAACCATAAATAAAAATCCTAGACCATAACCAATAATTTCAGCCGATGTCGATTGAACGAATATAGGTACATATATTGCAATATTATCATTTCCATTTGCAATTGTAACTAGACTAACTTTAACAATTTGTTTGATATCGCCAATGAAACTTAAGTCTTCTGTTGGTTCGACAATTTCACTCAATAGAATTTGTCCATTTTGACTTTTTTTTGCTTTTCGTAAGTTATGATACAATTCTTTGAAACCATTTAAACCGAAACCAATAATTAGAAAGCCAAGAAAACCAAATAATTTTATTGGTAATAAATACGATACGGTATAGCCAATTAAACTTAACATTAATAATGTACTAAAACCTAAGAATTGACCCAATACAACATGATCACTTTTTAATTGACTTTCATTTTTTGATGTTTCCAAGAAGAAATTTATTAAAATAACAATATCTTGAATGTTTGTTAGTAAAAATGTAACTACAATTTTGACTCCAAATTTCAATAATTCGAACATGGCATTCGTCTTCTTCTTCTTTATGTTAACCTTACCAATAGAAAAAAGAATTGACCGCGAAATGTGTGAAGTAAATGATCGATTGATATTAATCGAAATGTTCTCTCTTTTTCCTTATCTATCGTTTTTCTTTTTATTTGTAAATAGGTCGATTGATTACAAAAAGAAATAATTTTCAACCATTTCTAAAGTTCTTCGTTGTAATTGCACGTTGTAGCCAAAGAAAACAATCAGAAGTGATAAGAATATAAATACCAATTGCGACAAATACGATTGGTACAATAAAACGGGCAAATTTTTGTGCGAGATTTAATATTGGACGAAAATTAATAAAATAATACGAGAAGACTAACCAGACAGACAACATAACAAGATAGATACTAATGTAAACAGCGATTTGCCATTGATATGCTTGAGCAAATAATGGCGTATAAATAGCAACATTATCACCACTATTTGCAATGGTTATGCTGATTATTTTCAGTGTCTGAATATTTAAACAATGACTGAAGAATTTGACAAGTTTTTGTTTGCAATGTTTTGGTGATGAAGCATCATCATCATGAGTCGATAATTCTGTAGATGGTTCTTGTCGATTTATTATATGTCCGTTTTGATAACGAATAGCTTCGAGTTCAACTGTTGATAGATGATCATTTGGAATAATATTGTTTATACTTCGTTGATAGCGTTTTCGATATTTACTTTGAATTAACTCAATTATACCTTTAATTCCGAGACCAATAGGAAAAAAGCCAAGAAATCCAAGCATTTCAACAGGTACAGCATAGGATAATGCATAACCAACAAGACTGAGACATAAAATAAGTATAAATCCGAGATATTGTCCAATGAAAATATGATGAACTTTCATAGCAACATTTGCTAATGATGCTTCAGTAAAAAAATTCATCAATATAACAAGATCATCGATATTAGTTGCTGTAAATGAGATAAATGCTGAGCCAATAAATTCGCCAACATTTCTATTTTCTTCTGTGATATTCATTTATTTACCTTGAGAAGTGAAAAAGAGAAGAAGAAGAAGAAAAAACACAGAAGACAAATATAAAATATCCTCAGGCTGAAAATAATAAATGAAATGTTTAAACTAATGTTCCGTAACATTGTTCTCCAGTGCATGGATCAACTGGATACAAATTTGGTATTTTCCGGTCCAGGAAATGTTGCTTGCATAAAAATACCATCCCATTATCCATCGGGCGGCATCGTTGTTGTACTGTATATTCGCTCAAATTTTAATCTTTTTAATATTGATTTTGTCGACCTTGACTGGTATTAAATTTCAAATATTTCTGATTAAATTCGAATTTTTTGCCACACATATTATTTATATGATGAAATCGTCGTAGAAATAAAATTAAACATGAATAAATAAAAGCAAAAAGTATAATGACACCACATATTGTAATCAATACAAGCGTTAAAATCGAGTTTAAATCCATATTAAAAAAGACTATTGTACTTTTTACACTTAATTTCTTTGCTGGTGCTTTTAATAGTAGTAGAACAGGATATTTCATTTCAAAATTATTCTAACACGTCATTGTTTATCAACAATGACAAAACTATAGCAAACGCTAATGTTTATTATTAAAAATTACGAAGAAAAGTGAGTAACATAAGAAGAATATGAATTTGTGGGACGAATACAGTACTACTATCACCCGGTTCTTTGGTTGGTTCATCGGTATTTGTGGACTGTGTGGATGATGTACTGCCATTGGTACTGGTGGACTGTATGATCGATGTGCTGCTACTAGTACTGATGGACTGTGTAGATGTTGTACTGTTACTGGTACTGGTGGACTGTGTAGTTGATGTACTGGTACTGGTACTGGTGGACAGTATGATCGATGTGCTGCTACTAGTACTGATGGACTGTGTAGATGTTGTACTGTCATCGGCACTGGTGGACTGTGTAGTTGATGTACTGGTACTGGCACAGATGGACTGCGTGACCCATGTACTGCCACCGGCACTGGTGGACTGTTTACTTGATGTAGTAGTCGTATTAGTTTGATATGAATTGGATAGATATGATCTAAGAGCATCGGCAACTATACCATGAGCACGATTTGTAAAATGAAGTGTATCAACAAAAAGATAATCGTTAGGATTCGAACATAATTGTGAAACAAATGTTTGGTTAGCATATTCCCAACAATTATCTGCAACATTCGTAAGATTTGTCGAATTTTGTGTGATTATATCTAAAATTAGTGAATGTACGTCGAAAATTTCTATGGATGCTTGTGAATTGTCGAATAGTGTAGCATTTCGGAAGAGTGAAATGTACTTATTGCCTTCATTAGTAAGAATAGTAAATAACTCTGGAACTTCAAACGGTTGAGTAACTGGAAAGTATTGAACAGGTACTTGATTGAATATAAGAATATTCTCAGCACCAACATCCAGAAGTGCTTGTACTGTCTTGAATACACTTTCAACAATCATACATGGAGAAAGTCTTGGATCGCCAAGAAAATCATTATTACCACCCCAAATAATATAAAGTGTTCGTGTAAAATCAATGTTATCATCGTCAGTACTATTCAAATAAATTTCAACTTGTTGTAACAATCCTGGTACAGGTATTGTACCCCATTTCGTATATCCTTGAACTAGATTGCTATCGCTAGTTGCACTTCCATGTGCATAATTAGTTACTGATACACCATCAATATCCAATTGATCTACCCAATTGGGCCCATTGGAAAAACGTCCATTCCAATAAGGTGAAAATGGATATGTATAATTTGTTAATGCTAAAACATTGCCATTATCCGAAAGTGAATCACCAAAGATTACAATCTTTTCGAATAGAATACTACGTTCAGATGATGTTAATGGCAAACAAAAAGCCATTGCTGGTAAAAAACATCCGATTAAAAGAAAGTTATACATAATTCTTCGATATTGAAAAAAGGAGGAGACAACTCTTTTATACTATGAGAACAGTAGGCACTTACTTTTTATGACTTTTCTTTTATCAGAGATTTCATTTCATATTATTTACGATTATTTCATTTTCGTATCTTTACTGTTCGGATAAAGAAAAATTAATCCAACAACCTTGAATGATTCTCACGAACACAACTGTTGAAAAACAAGATTTAAAAGAATCATATGTCAACATCGAGCGACATCTCACTGTCACCATTTACACGAAAAAAAAACAAAACTTCATCATTAATCTTTTTATTTGCATTACTTTTTTTCTACGATGAATTGTGCAATCTGCGATAGAAAAAGTTGTAAAATCTATGACAATATACATTTATGTGAAGTTTGTTATCGAACAAATATTGAACATTTGAATTCATTTAATGACCAACTCGATTACGAACCATCGGACCATATTATTGATAATATATATTTAGGTTCACAAAAATCTGCTGTTGACAAAAATAAACTATTCGAATTCAATATCAAATATGTTTTAATCGTTGGAAAAGGAATGAAAGGAAAGTTCGACAAAATCAATTATAAAATTATTGAAATTGATGATTCATTAGAAGAGAATTTGGCAAATTATTTTCAAGAAACATTGAATTTTATTGATGAAAGTCAAAAGAATAATTCAAATATTCTGATTCATTGTGTTTCAGGTATTTCTCGAAGTGCTTCAATTGTTATTGCTTACATGATGACAAAACATAAAATAAATTATGAACAAGCATTTACATATGTCAAATCACGACGATCCATCATACGTCCAAATTCAAATTTTATCAATCAATTAAATATGATTAGTAAAGAATCGGTGTTTCAGCCCGATAGAATCCAATAAATCCACCAAGAAAAAAAGCCAATAAACATGCGAAAGATATTCCCATATAGATCAGTTTTGCTTTTGTAACTTGAATATCTCGACCACATCTCCAATATAAATTTGGACATAAGAATAATCCACTTAGAATACCAACTAGAAAACCACCTATATGTGCCATGTAATCGATAATTGGTATGAAAAGACCAACTATTAGCGATCCTATAGCAAAGACTGCATCAAAGAGTAATGAACATCGGTTTTGTCCGGGTTCTTTCCAATTACGAATACCATCCATTAAAAATACCGATAGAATTCCGTATACTGCTCCCGATGCTCCTACACCAGCTAAAAAAAACAAAACAAATGACATAATATTTAAAATTTATATGTATAAAAACAACTTACGACTTCGTGGAAGACCAACAGCACTTAGTAAAGTACCACCAATACCCGATAGAATGTATATAATTCCAATACGAATCCAACCAAATTTTCGCTCTAATAGTATACCAAACATCAGTTGAGAGACTAAATTCATTACAAGATGAATAATACCAGCATGTAGAAACATTGGAATAAAAAATCGATAAGCTTGATAGGGAAAACCTTTGAATGTTTCAGTATTACATACATACGAAAGATATTCTTCGTATGTACATGTTCTATTCGATGGACATGTAACAATCTGTTTGAGAGCTAGATCTGGTGTTGATTTCATGCAAGGAACAAATTTTGCACCATTCCGAAGAAGTGTATAATTCGATGGACCAGCCATGGAATTTTCAGACATAGAAACCAAACCATTATTGCTAACAATTGTGTAGATTAACAAAGCAATATCAATCAGAGTGACAAGAATGATAAAAATGGGATAGTGTCTATTGGGTTGACGTTTTTCATTTGCTTCATCGATGAATAATTTCTTTAACGACGGCATTTTCATTTACGATGCAAATAAAACTTAACTCAATAATAAAATGAAGAAAAAAAACGAATCGTACAAGTGTTTTTAACCATCTGAAAACGGCAAATTCCAATGCCGTAAGGAAAGCATTCTCAGAAAAAAACTTGTTTATCTTATTATTCATTATGCACTTGAATCGAATCATGACAAGTAATGATGCAATAGAAATCGTACAAAATATGTGTAGGAGTAATCACGTACGTATAAATTTCACGATGATATAGATTGTGAGTTCTAATGATAAGATAACAAAATATGTTTTTATTATATTTCATTTCTTTTCTATTTAATAATGGCAACAGCAACAGCAACAGGTAAATCTCGATGTGTCGTATGTGCAAAAGAAAAAGCCACATCGAAATGTTCGGGTTGTTCGCAAGATTATTGTTTTAATCATTTGAGTGAACATCGACAAGAATTAGCAAGACAATTAGATGAAATCGAAGTAAATCGTGATCTATTTCAACAGACTATTCTTCAAGAAATATCTGATCGTGAAAAACACGTTGTTTTACAAGAAATTGATCAATGGGAAAAAAATTCAATTGAGAAAATTCAACAAATAGCACAAGAAGCAAGAGAAACCGCTTTAAAACATACTGATGCGAGTTTCGATAAGACCAAGATCAAATTGAATCAATTAACAAATGAAATAAAATTAGCTCGAAAAGAAGATGATCTCACTGAAATTGATTTAGAAAAATGGACAAAACAACTTAAACAATTAACTGAAGAATTAAATAAACCAATTGATGTTGTAATTCGACAAAGTTCAACATCGATTGTTTCGCGGATTATTGTTGATGTTGAAGTGAATTCAAAATGTTATATTCCAAATGATAGTAAATGGAACCAAAATGGACTTACTATAGCTGGAGGTAATGGCCGAGGTACTGAATTAAATCAATTATCTTCAGCATTTGGTATGCGCATTGACGATGAAGAAACTTTATATATAGCTGATCAAAGTAATAATCGTATTATCAAATGGCAAAAGAATGCAACACATGGTTTGATCGCTGCTGGTGGAAATGGTGCGGGTGATCAAGATAATCAACTTTACTTACCAAAACATGTGATTATCGATGATAAAACAGATTCATTGATCATTGCTGATCATGGTAATCGACGAGTTGTTCGATGGTCTCGTCAAAATCCTATTCGAGGAGAAACCATTATTTCGAATATTAGTTGTTGGGGTTTAGCGATGGATAATGCTGGATATTTATATGCGACTGATACTGAGAAACATGAAGTAAGACGATGGAAAATAGGTGAGGAAACAGGCAAATTAGTTGCAGGTGGTCATGGAAAAGGTAGTGATTTGGATCAATTCTATGAACCTCGTTATATTTATGTTGATGATGAGCAATCAGTTTATGTTTCTGATTGTTGGAATAATCGTATTATGAAATGGAAAAAAGGTGCACAAAAAGGTATTGTCGTTGCTGGTGGACATGGTCGAGGATCTGCTCGAAATCAACTTTATTATCCTCATGCATTCGTTGTCGATCAATGTGAAACTTTGTACATTGCAGATTTTGCAAATCATCGTGTCATTCGTTGGTTGAAAGGGGCACACGAGAGTAGTATAATTGCTGGTAATGGCAATGAGGGTAATCAATCGAATCAATTTTCATTTGTTTCCGATTTAACATTCGATCGACAGAACAATCTGTATGTAGTTGATCTTAATAATTTTCGTATTCAAAAATTTCTCATCAATGAACTGAAATAATGTGCAGACAAAAAAGAAAAGGCAAGACTTGTTTTTTTTTGCGACAGCTATTTGACTTATGTTGTTATGAATTTTTTGTCGTCATTTTTTTCTGAGAAAAAATTGGAAGAAAATTTTCAACGAAAATCCAAATGTCACTTCTGCGATTGATGTGATTCATGCCAAAATAAATCAAAGGTACGAAGAAGAAAATTATCGAAGCATTGTGTTTATTTGTAATTTCACTGTGTGGCTTATCATATCATATTAATAAAAATGAAGATGAAAAGAAAAACAATGTCAGTCAGTTGAAATGTTTTGACAATGATAAAAAAAAACATCGTTTTCCATGATATCTTATTTTATTCGTTAATTAATAATTTTTTCACATGAACACTTCTTAATTTTAAACTAAAAAAATGTCATCATTTGTAAAAGGGGTAAATTTCACTATTTATCATAGGACAACAATTAACTATATACGTTGGCATATTTCTTGTTATAACCGGTGTTATTGGAAATGGAATCAATGTTTTAGTATTTACAAGTGTTAAAACTTATCGTACAAATCCTACAACGTTTTATTTTCTAATAGCATCAATATTTAATATTCTTTATATATTAGTAAATCTAGTTAGTCGTATCATTATGTCAGGCTTTGGAATTGATCTTACTGCTAGATCACTTGCTTTTTCTAAAATTCGTCCATTTTGTCTGTCAACACTTTGTTTAATCAGTTTAAATTGTTGTTGTTTATCAACAATTAATACATTTTTTACAACATCACGAAATGTTTATCTTCGTAGTTTAACAAGTATGAAATGGACATATCGAATAGTTGCCATTATAATCGTCATTTGGTGTTTACATGGAATTCCTTTTCTTCTCTACTATGAAATCTCACCTATAGCACGTCTGTGTTACAATAGAAACGCAATTTTTAACGTCTATTTTCCGGCAATTTATATTCTTACATTGAATTGTTGGATTCCAGTGATTATCATGACATTTTTTTCGTATCTTGCTTATATGAATATTCGAACAACACGAGCACTTGTTCAACAACAAGCTGATCGTCAATTAATAAGAATGGTTTTCATTGTCGAACTACTTGTAATTATCAGTTATGTTCAATATGGAATTTACAATAGTTATCTTCTGTTAATAGCAGGCATGGACAGAGATGAGAATAGAGTACTTCTCGACAATTTTTTTGGATCAATTTCAAATTTGCTCTGTTATATTTACTTTTCGGTATGTTTTCCTTAGAAATAAAGAATATATATATAATCAGTCTTATGAAATCTTCTATAGGGTACTTGCTATATGTTTTTGATTTCATCGAGTCGTTTTCGTCAAGAAACCAAGAAGAAATTATTCTTTTGGCAACAAACAAATCAAATAACACCATCATTGTGATGTAGTAGGATTATTCCTATAGTCATTAGGATTATCACCCTAGTTATTTCCATATATATATATATATATTCGTTCGTTGTAGTGTGTGTTCTCCTCTAGTCCTTCTGTTTCTCTCTCTATATATATAATCCTATATTTATTCTAAATAAAGATCTCTCTTCTATCCAAACCTATAGTTCTTTGACTCACGCACAGGACGTGACAATCATAGAAACACTAGAGTTTTGTTTATTGATTATTATTCGTTGTATTAGCGAATGTATCATTGCGATTTCGTGGTAAATAACCATTGCCTGGAAAATAAATAATAAAGATTGATGCAGCTATGATAATTGGTATGGAATCAAAAATATAAAAATATATCTCATGAACTGCTAAATAACCAGTAAAACCTTGAGCAAATTCAATGACACGATAGATTTGTCGAATTAATACGAGACAAGTACTAAAATAAATGACGTAGAGAAATTGTCGCCAACCTTTTTGACGAAGGCCACCACTTGGAAAATCGAGTGTTGATTTTCTTGTTCGATAATCAAAATAGAAAATCTGCAAACAAAAAATAGCAAACGAGACAAGATTGACTGCAAGACCACCCAAAAGAATATTTTCTCCAAGTTTTGCTCGATTTATATCGGTTCCTGACGATGAAAGTAAACCTGCACCGGATACTTGAATTAAAAATGATAGTATGTCTGATACTATAAAGATCCAAGCGACTAATTTTGGTTTTATCAATGAGTAGTGATCACCGACAGCATGTACCAAACGACCATATAAAACATATGCAATAGCTGCATAAAATACCGGTGCTATAATCAAACACGTACTCATACATATGTATAAATTACGTGATCCAGTTGGATCTATAGCTAGTGGAATACGAGTTGCATAGCCAATAACTTCCATTAGACATCCAACTAGAAGTGTAATCATATACCAACTTCGTTTCCAAATTGTCCAAATGACTAGAGCTATGAAAGATAATGTATATAAGACTAGAGCAACGATGGCAGCAGGCAATGAAGGCATATAATGAAATAGATTGCGTGGATCATCACTACCTCCTGGAGTGTAGCTGATTGTAGCATTTCCATTCGACATTATAAACTATTATATTCTATAGCAAGTTTATATAAACTTCATTATATATTTATACTCGATACTTTTCCTTTGCATACTAAAGTGCAAGTGCGAGTATAAGTACTAGTTTAAAAAGGTTATCCTATATGACTCACAGCCTTATGAGTCACTCTTTTTTTTATTGAACAATTAAAAAGTAAACGAACAACAATACAAATGGTTGGGATAAATCGAGACGAAGATATATATGAAATTTAAAGTTTCATAAATTTCTGAACACGTTGATTGCTATAATCAGCAACATAAAGATTCATGTCAGAATCAAATGTAAGACCATACGGTTGATTTAATTGTGTAACACCAGAACCACTAGTACCTGTGCCAGCTATAGTAATACCAGTTTTGTTGTTTGCACAGAACATTTGAATTCGATTATTGTTACTATCTGCAACATAAACATTGAGATAATTATCGAGTTTCAAACCAACCGGACTGCTCAAAGTTGTTGAACTTGAACCACTGAATCCCGGTGTGCCAGCAACGAAAACACCTGATGAAGCACCCGGTGTCCATCGTATTACTGTATGCGAACCGGCATTTACTATAAACATATCACTACTCAAAGAAGGTTTATAATCAATGCCCCAAGGATCTTTCAAAGTTGAATTAGTAATTCCTTGACTACCACCAGCTACATTGACTCCATTCATACCTGTCGTTGAATTGGTTAAAAAACGCATGATACGATGATTGTTGTTATCAGCAATATACATATATGTCTCTGTATCATCGAAGACAAAATTTTCCGGACTATATAATTGATTGAGTGCTGATCCTCCAGTTGACCCAGTTATGCCAGCAATCGTTATTCCAATTAATGATCCATTAATATATTTTTGTATACGATTGTTATTATTATCACTTATATATAAATTTCCTTTTTTATCAACATAAGCATCTTGAGGAAAATATAATTGATTACTGCCCGTACCACCACTATAATAAACGCCTGCGACAATTATCGGAGTCGTAGCATTTTTCACTAGTTTTCGTACAACACAACCAGCCACATCTAGAGCATACAAATTATCATTTGAATCCATGTATACATTCTTAACACTTCCAGCGTTGATTGAAGAGAGTACAGTAATTCCTGTCTTATTCCAAAGTGAGCCTCCAGATGCACCTAAAGATAATATTATATATATATCATTTCACTATAATAATATGGCATACATGGATTCATTGGTGTCATTACAGTAGTAGTGCTTGTGCTTGTCGAAGTAGTGGTAGTGCTTGTGCTCGTCGACGTAGTGGTAGTACTTGTTGTTGTGTTGATTGAAGCTAAAGAAAAATCAGTTTAGATTACAAAATGAAAACTTTCTACTTACGAGTAGATGATTGACTCTTATCAAAAGCAATCATTGTTGTTGAACCAATGCTAACTAAAAGATTTCCATATTCATTTGGAATACTAACAGACATCTCGCATTGATTAGTATTGTTGTTGAAAATAACCGTTCGAATTTGTTGATTATTTAACAAAGCTAGTTGACATTCTTGCAGATTTGAAGCTGTCATCATGACCGATGGTGAACAACCTGTAGTATTACATTGATATTCAGTATCAGTGAGTTTTACGAAATAAACTGAATTTATATTTTGAGAAATTGTCTGTTGAATAAGAATGAAAAGAGTGATCAAAGTTCTCATTACTGTTATTCTGATAAAATATCTCGAATAAATGACAACCAAAAATGGAAAAACTAAAATATAAATAACACTAGAGCGCTATATTTTTTTCTATGATTTTCTTTAGAAGTGTCATCCATTAAATTGCTTTTAAATGACACATCAAAATATTGAAGAAAAATTCAATTATGCTTTTATCCTGTAAATGTTCTTGTGTTATTGAAGAGCACATACTTAGCGACGACCTTTTAATGTTTATATTTTTATCTTTTTTTTGTTAATTGTCAAGGATTATTATTTCCTTCTTCTCGATTGTAGAGTATTGAGGGGGTGTGACTAATAGATTGAAGTGTTCGACATATATTTTGGAAAGCTCACAAACGATTTGAATATTTAAAATAGTTTTAGAGCTTTCAAACATGATTTTTGAAGGTTTTTAAAAAAGAATTAAGAATTTGAAGATTTCTAACAATTTTCCATGTTGCCCGATTTTTAGAACCAGTACAAGTAATACAGAGAATCTCGATGGTTAAAACATTTGTAAAAAATCTGAAAATAACACTATTCAATGCACAATCAAATGAATCAGACCCAGCCCGACCTAAGTTAATCGAATCAAGAACAACAATGCTTTCATAAGTTTTTTTTCTGCTAGTGGAAATGTCAACAATAGACTAGAATTATGATTCTTCTAAGAAAAAAACGGGCTTCTTTATTTCTATGGATTTTCTTTCGATTCTCAAACATTCCCGGCAAATCCTCTATGTTGATTTTGTGAACATTTTCGGTTAATTGGAATTTATCGTGCTTTCATTTTTTCTTCATTCAGTTAGAATTTTTCTTTAAATGATGTAAATCATTTGTTGCGGAATTCAG
>ERZ781398.1443-NODE-1443-length-22173-cov-4.273171_pt1 | contig 22173 bp, 31 predicted proteins | sample MGYA00433077_ERZ781398 | MGnify/ENA primary metagenome ERZ781398 (study PRJEB29847, sample SAMN06458254) | wastewater metagenome | isolation source: Wastewater bioreactor | place: South Africa: Cape Town | study: EMG produced TPA metagenomics assembly of the... | reverse complement strand
GGCTAGCAGACTAAAACTCATTCACTAATAAATTCAATCGTATTGCATAAAAGATAGAAGGAGCATGATTTATACTTATGTTATATGAAACTACTGTTTTCCATTATTTATCGTGTGAAAACAAAAAAGAGGCACATAGAAAGAGGAAGCCTTTTTTTAGAACTAAATAAAAAAAGACTCGGTTGTCATCTAACGCCATCTCGAACATTATTTGCTCTACTCCTCCTTCTCTTAACTAAACATGAATGAGTAAAAACCAATGACATATCTTTCCTTAGTTTACCAAAATCGATATTTTTTTATTTATTTTCATCGTTTTTTTGCCTTTACACTTGCTTGTTAATCGTTTACATTTCCAAAACAAAATATCTCTCCGTCTATTTTTCTAGATCATCTTTTCGTCTCGCAAAAGAAAACAATAACAAGAAAATCATCATGAAAGCAAAAGGTAATCTTCGTGAGTACCGTATCATCGGTCGTAAACTTCCTTCAGCTACATTGAAAACACCACCACTCTATGAAATGCATATCTATGCTCCCGATGAAGTTCAAGCTAAATCACGTTTTTGGTTTTTCTTACGTCAACTTAAACGTGTAAAGAAAAGTGCTGGTGAAATCGTTGAATGTAAATTAGTCAATGAACGTAAACCATTAACTGTTAAAAATTTTGGTATTTGGCTTCGTTACGATTCACGATCGGGTACGCACAATATGTACCGTGAATATCGTGATTTAACAAGAGCATTAGCTGTTACACAATGCTATCGTGATATGGGAGCTAAACATCGAGCTCGACCATCAACAATTCAAATCATGAAAATTAAACGTTTACCTGCGAAAGAATGTCGACGACCACATGTTACTCAATTTCATGATTCGAAAATCAAGTATATTGTCGAATTGTTCTTAGATTTTGTTTGAAAACTATCGATTTTCATATTTAGATTTCCAATGGTTAACAAAGCAACAAAACGTTTACATCATCCACGTTTTACAACACGTCGTCCTCATACATATTTCTAAAACAATCAATACAAGAAATTTATTTGCTAACATCTAATTCGTTTTCTGTATTGCGTTGTTTTTGATCGAAGGAACACGACATTCATGCCTAGATGAATCAACAAGAATAAAAAAATTCTTTGTTTTTTTTGTCATCAAATAAAAGAGAACAAGAATTGTTTTAGATCTCATTCTATTTCTTTAATCATGTCGTATATCTAGGCAGTAAAATAGCACTTAGAAGATATTCAATACTTGCAAAGTTTTCATATTACTACTAGAGCTTCTTCTTCTTTTTTTTCTGAGCAATCAGCTACAAATTATGCAGAAAAATTTTTCCTTTAAGACGACTTGTTGTATGTACGTGTACAACGTAAATCTCCTTATACTCAACGCCCTCTTTCCTATTGTTGCTGTAGAGGCTATAGGAATATATTGAAGACAATGGTGTTGCAGTTTGTGTACATCTGTGTACACCGTGTGTTGAAACTGCCATGTGTCTCATATGATGATGATGACGCAGCCGTAGAAATTTTCCTCTCTTCAAACAAATAAATGCAATTTTCTCATGTCTAGCTTTGAATCATTGAGAATTATTTTTACAGTTGAGCGATTTATGTTCGTCATCTGTCAAAATTACTCTACTCATTTTTTAGATCAAAAATATCTCGAGTAGATTTTTAAAAAATCCCCGAGTGCACAATCAGCTGCACCATGTAACTAATAAAAGCTGAACGGATAAAAGATCTTCTCACATCCTTATTCGATAAAACGGTGGCCATTTGTGCCACCAAATCTAAATCATCAACATGAATCGGCAAGGAACTTCTTTTGGAACATCGTACACATCCAGTCATCCAAGTTTTTACGAACGACCATCACGTCCACATTTGCCAACAGCGAATGGGAATGTTTCGACAATGATCAAATCAATCAACTCGGGCAGTATGAATATCTCAGCAGCGAGCAATGTTCGAACACGAGCATCGAGTCGAGTGAGTCAACCGTCACCAGATAGATCGACAACAAGACCTAATGTGACATTCGTACCACGACGAATTACAAGTCAAGATCGATCTGTAAATATCAACTTGCATCAATTGACAGTTTGATGAAATTCGTTTTTTTTTCGTCTTTCAGAATAGTTTAACGAATCGAAATTCAAGCTATACTACAGAACGACAAGTACCAACTCGTACAATTACAGTTTATTCAATTCAACCTGATCCACAATCGACGAATTATATTGACAATGAACGACGAAATTCGAAAACGTTATCTCTTGATCGACGTATCAGTCAGGTGTCTCTCTCAGCAAATGATATTAATCTCTCCAATGGTGGTCTATGTGGTCTTCAGAATCTCGGAAATACGGTAAGTTTATGTTCATCAAACATGACAATCTAACAAAACAAAACCAATACATTCTAGTGTTTCATGAATTCGGTGCTACAATGTTTATCAAATACGAAATCTCTTTTAAAATTTTGTTTACAAGATAATCTCGATAGTCATCTCAATACATCGTCAACGAGCGTGATGAAAGGGGCTTTAATGAAAGGTTTATCAATAGATATTCATCATTTTCTCTTATCTAAACTTTCTTTTGTTTATTATTCATTGAAGAATACGCAAGTTTAGCTCGTAAAATGTGGCTTCTGCCCGACGGACGATCGATTGTCAGTCCATTAGCATTTAAGAATACAATCGGCAAATTTGCTCCACGTTTTACCGGTTATGCGTATGTGAAAATTCTTCTCCGGTAGCATGTTCTTTGTATTCTTTTCTAGTGAACAAGATGCTCAAGAATTCCTACGGTATCTTTTACAAGGTTTAAGTGAAGACGTCAATCGAGTTCGACAAAAACCTGCGGCGCAAACAATTGACGAAAAAGCCGAAGAACGACTAAAGTACCGAGAGAAACGAAATCGATATTGAATGATTTGATTTGGGATTTTCTAGAGAAAAAGATCGCGCAAAACTAAGCTGGGAACGTTGTTTACGATATGACAATAGTTCTCTGGTTGACATATTTGCTGGCCAATTGAAGAGTACACTTGAGTGCACGACTTGCGGCTATAAATCGGTTACATTTGACATGTTTTGGGATCTGTCATTGCCTCTACCTCGTGTAAATAAAGTGTTTTTGCTTGAGTGAATTGAAGATTGAATTTGTTTCTTTAAGGAGAAATCATCGACGACTTTACATGAATGTATTCAATTATTTATGAGTAAAGAAGAACTTGATGGCGATGAAAAACCAGTAAGATTTTCTTTTGAAACTCGAATTGAATTTGTTGTTGTTGTTTTTTTTAAAAGAAATGCGCACAATGCAAAGAAAAACGTCGTTGTACAAAAAAATTATCGATTCAAAAATGTCCCGAAATTCTCGTTCTACATCTCAAACGTTTCCTTCAAATGCGTATTCGAACGAAACTAAATACATTCGTCGATTTCCCAATAACAAATCTTCAACTCAAAGCAATACCGGATGTGCTGTCCGATAGTTACGAAGGTAAAACTTTAATCTTACTCAACGATCAATAAAACAAAAAAGAATCATTTTCAGGCCCGTCTCCGACTTATAATCTCATTGGTATTTCGAATCACAGTGGATCAATTTATACTGGCCATTATATTGCTCAGTGTAAACATCCGTTCACGAATGAATGGCATGAATTTAACGATTCATCCGTTCATTTATTAAACGATATTTCACGAATAGTCTCTTCAAATGCTTATGTGTTGTTTTATGAGCGAAATCGATCTTAATTAATACAAAGAAAAAGACTGATGACATTTTTTTTCGTTGAAATTAAATGAGAATCTTTCGTTTATTTGTTTGTTTTCTGTTTTGTTTTTCTAAATTTATTTTTTTCTAAATCAGATCTTCCGAAAAACGAATTTGACTGATCACTACATTGAGTTCTCTCTTCCACCTCCTTGTTTTTTATTTGTTTCATTCTATGCTTGCATTTACCTTGGCTTCAGTAAGTTGTCACAAAGCAACAAACTACATAGACACTTTTGTTTTGTTTTCTCTTTCGAATATCTGCAGTGAGTTGTTTGGAGTTCGTTTTCTCTCTCGTTCTGTCTCTGTTTTTTTTTTAGAAATTCTTTTAATTATATTTAAAAATATAAAACCAATTGCACATATTCGACTTGAATTTGAAAGCAAACAAAGAGAAATATCCTACTAAAGAGTCGGTCAATGATCTGAATTTTCTTTGTAGATTTATTTCGAAAAATGAAGATTCCTGATTTTGTTCTAACACATTTTAATACCATTTATCGATATTTTGCGTCACAAGTTCGAGAATTTGAATGTCTTGTCGTCTGAAATGTGTTTTTGATGTCTGATTAGATATTCGGAGATCATATTGAACAAACTCTTGTTGGTTTTGGTTTAGCTATTGTTGTGATATTACTATTTTTTCTTATTCGACGTATGCAATCGAAATCGCGAAGTAAACTTTCTCGATCAAATCTTATTTTCGTTTTGTTGATTGAAATCATTTAGCAAATGAAGTAATCAATCGATTTCGTAAACGTGATAAAGTACTTCATTATGGAAAACGATTTCTTCGTACGGTATGAAAATGTTTTTATTTGTGGTGATGATTTTTTCCTTTTCGTTTAAATTAAAGATGCGATCGTATTCGTCCACAGCTCGAAATCGAATTCGACGTCGAGCGAAAAAGTAATTTTTTGAGATAAAAATTCTCTTCATTTTGAATGATTAAAGATATCATCAACGATCGCCTGCCGAGATGGATTATGCTCTACCACGAAAGCCACCTGATTTTCTCTTGGATACTGATGGAGACATTGCTGATACATCGAGTCAACATCATATTCCACCTGAAATCCTCTATCTTTTGAAGAGTGTCAAGTTCGTTGATGAATTTTTTTTGTTCTCTTCCGTTTGAATCTCATCGATGTGTTATTTGTAGAGTCTTCGGTCATTTTGAACGACCAGTTTTTCTTGAATTGTGCAAATCATTAGAAAGTAAATTAATTCATGCTGGCACTTATTTATTTCGTATTGGCGATGCTGATGATAGTTTATACGTTGTGCAAAAAGGTCTTTTGCATGTTTTTATAACAGATGAAGTAAACGCAAAATAGGATTCATTCTGAAACTTAATGAAATCCGAATAAAATCGATATTTAGAGACATCATCGACATATAATTAAAGAATGTGTCGAAGGTGACACTGTTTTTTCTCTATTAAGTATGGTTGATGTGATGACTGTAAGCGAAGATCGAAGATCCTTTTGTTTTGTATTGATTTGAAATCAATTCTAGGGACATAGTAAACCGTTTAAAACTGTTAGCTGCAAAGCGATTGAAGACAGTGTTGTGCTTAAATTACCAGCTGCTGCTTTTTTAAATGTATTTAAAGAATATCCAGAATGTATGGTTCGAATAATTCAAGTAAATTTTCTTCAACAATATCTTTCTTTCGAATAAGAAAAATTTAGATTTTAATGATTCGACTTCAACGTGTTACATTTCTCGCTCTTCATGATTATTTGGGTTTAACAACTGAACTAACACGTTCGAATGATGAAATATCTCAACTACAAACCAGTAATCAACAGCATCATCGTCATCGAAGAACTCGTGTTCATTCGCATACAACTGTTCTCCAATCGATTCCAGTCAATCCAACAGACGTTGCAGAAGATTCCAATGAGAATCAAAACTTTCAACCAATTCGATCATTATCAGATGATGTTCAAGCAACGAATTTACTGAAAACTGAAAGTAATCAACAGGAACCGGAACATCCGACCGACGGACAAAGTCCGAGTATATCAACGTCGAAAGAACGTGCAGCAAGTTTCACTGGTCAGCGATCGTACAGTGTTATCGAAAGTCGTTATATGAATCCCGATTTCGAAGAAGCTGCTGCACGTGCACGAGTGAAAAACTCTCTCGACACAACATTTTTCGAAAAACATAAAATCAGTTATCCAAATATTTCGAATAATCGTTCGTTAAATGCCGGTGCACGTCGACGAACAAGTTTTTCGGATGTAAAATTGCATTATCATTTGTTTTCTTCTTATTTGAATTCACATTTTTCTATAGCCTGAATACGCACATCTTCAATCGAGATCGTTGGGATCAGATAGTGACAGTGCTGGCAGTGAATATAATGAACGCGTTGATGAAACTGATCTTCAAAGTGAATGGCCGCAGATTCGGCAAGCTTTAGCAAAATCACTTGGTTTTGAAGGCGATGCGACTATACTTGATGATAAAGTTCATCTTCATCGTCTTCCCGATCGATTTTTATTAGTGAAAGAAGGTGAACAATTGAATAAATTATTCTTTGTTGTACACGGTGCAATTGTTGGATGTATGAAAGAGATTAGTGGCAGCAAAAAAGAACGTAAATTATATCCAAATGTGTTCGAAGAAATTTGAAAATTTATTCCGTCTTGTTTATAAACATTATAGGCGTTATGTTTACAAATCGTGCTAACGAAATTAGCGGTTTAGTTAGTGTTCTAACTGGAGGTAATTATGTTTAATCATATCGAATTCAAATAATATATATTTTGTTATTGAAAGAACCAACATTATTCTCATATCGAACACATGGTTTAACTGATATATGTACGATAACGAAAGAACGATTCTATGATCTAATGCGTATTCAACCAAATCTTGTTCTAGCAATTGCATCTAGTAATGAGCGTATTTTTCTTTTGATTGCTTGGAATTGATTGTTTATTCGACTAGTGATGGTTCAGCGAATGTCTCCATTGGTACGTCAAATAGATTTTGCTTTGGAATGGATGTTAGTCGAAGCCGGAAAGGCTTTATATCGGTATGATAAAACTTTGATTGAAATAATTTTATTCATATTGGTCTGATTTGTGAATAGACAAGATTATAAACCGCAGAATGTATATATTGTTCTGAATGGTCGTGTTCGAAGTGTTTTATTAACACAAGATAAAAAACGACGAGAACTAATCGGTGAACATGGTCGAGGAGAAATGGTTGGTCTTATTGAAGTTTTAATGGAAATGCCTCGACAATCGACAACGATTGCTGTTCGGTAGATATACAAAAAAAGGCTAATCGATTCATATCATATCGGGTTTTTTTTTGTGTCTCAGTGATACAGAATTAGCTGTTATTCCATCTGGTCTTTTAAATTATATTAAATGGCGACATCCTCGTGTTGTTTCTCATTTAATTCATGTTCTATCACAAAAAATCTATGGAACAATGCAAAATACATTGACAAATAGTGTTGGTTTGTCGATGCCAATAGCTGATGGTAACATATTCTCGATAATAAATTTCAATATCAATCGAATTTATTTTCTAAAGATGAATTTCAAGATCAAGCAACAGCATTGAATAAAAACTTATCCACAGTTGCGATCGTTGCTGCATCATCGGACGTTCCACTCGATTCTTTTACTTGTGAACTTGTTCATAGTCTGATAGCTATCGGTAAAACGAGGCAAACTGAATTATTCAAGAAATTTTCTCATTTTTCAGGTCCAACACTTCATCTAACTCAACAATTGATTATCGATCGTTTTGGTGTTAGTGCATTCGAGAGTATCAATGATTATCGTTTGAGTGCATGGCTTGGTCAACAAGAAGAATTACATCGGATTGTTGTTTACCAATGTGATAAACAATTAACACCGTGGACAAAACGATCATTACGACAAGCTGATTGCATACTTGTTGTTGGTATTGGATGGAAAGAACCAGTCAAAGGATCTGTAAATAGATTTTATACGTAGTTTCTATTGATTGATTGATTTGATGAATAGGTTGAAAATGAAATCGAACGAATTGCAGTACGAGCACAGAAAGAACTTATACTTTTACATCGTATGGGTAGTTTGAAACCTAAAGGTACGGCTCGATGGTTAAAAGAACGAAATTGGTGTACATTTCATCATCATGTTCGATGTCCCGAACGTGTTTTTCAACATGTTAACATTGAATTTCATGTATGTCAAACATTGCCAAGAAACTGTTGATTTTTGTTCTTTTTCTAGAACGCTTATACAGATTTACTCGAACCTGATCCCGATCCAACAACAGATTTCTCTCGTATGGCACGTTTTCTCACTGGTACAGCCATTGGTCTTGTCTTGGGTGGTGGTGGTGCTCGTGGAATTGCACATGTTGGTATGATTCAAGCGATGCATGAAGCTGGCATACCAATCGATCTAATCGGCGGCACAAGCATAGGAGCATTAATGGGAGCATTGTGGGCTGATGAATTGAATATTAAAGGTTATGTTGAAAGAGCAAGAGAATGGTGTAAAGTGAGTTGAAGATGAAAACGTGATTATTTTTGCATTTGGTTTTGTTTTCTTTTAAATTTAGAAAATGACATCATTCGGAAAGAAGGTTTGGGATTTAACATATCCGATAACCAGTATGTTTACAGGTAAATTTTTCTTGAGAGATTCTTTTTCTGATCGATATAACGACGAATTCAGGAGCTGCATTTAATGAAACCATTGAAGAAGCACTGCCTGAAGTTCAAATCGAAGATTTATGGATTCCATATTTCTGTATAACAACTGATATTTCAGCATCCAAAATGCGTGTACATACAACAGGTAAAAGAAGTTGTTTTGTTTGCCAACGGAAAAAGACGTATGTTGTTGTTGCCAAAAAAGACAGAAAAATTATGAGGCATATACTTACTATCGAAAATGAGTATACACATATTGAGACTTGTCATTCATTTCTCCAAGGAACTGCTTGGCGTTATGTACGTGCATCGATGACTTATGCGTGTTATCTTCCACCTATGTGTGATCCATGCGATGGACATCTTCTCTTAGGTGAGATGAATAAAACGAAATAGGCAAAATTAATTTCATTTTTAATGTTCTCCAGATGGATGTTATACGAACAATCTGCCTGGTAAGATTTGTAGATCAGTAGAAATGAATACGCATAAGATTCTTGGACAATTTCTGTTGAAAAAGCGCACATCATACGTCTTTTTTCCCGAATGTGTATATTTGTTTTGTGATTTGGAGATAATTTCATTTGATAAATCTAGGATCATTGTGGCGTTATGTCCGAGCATCAATGAGTTTGTCCGGTTATTTTCCTCCGTAAGTTGAGAAACGAAAAAAGAAAAAAAAACCGTTCTCATCTTCTCAATTCATTTCTAAGATTGTGCGATCCGAATGATGGACATTTGTTGCTCGATGGTGGCTATGTAAATAATCTACCGGGTAAGATAAGATTGAAAAGAAAACGAAACTGTCCAGGAATCGATGTGAATTCAGCGAAAAAGAAAAATAGTTCCAAGAAAATAGTGAAAATTGACTTTCTAAATTTTAGCTGATGTTATGTATAAACTCGGTGCACATACAGTTCTCGCTGTTGATGTTGGATCACAAGATGAACAGAATTTTTATAATTTCGGTGATCAACTTTCAGGTTAGAAAAAAAAACAACGAAAAACTTCGAAATTATTATTGAAATAAAATCAGGTTGGTGGTTGTTGTATAAACGTTGGAATATCTGGTCGACTCCGGTTAAAGTTCCTGAATTAAGCGAAATTCAAACACGTTTAGCTTATGTTTCATGTCAAAGACAATTGGAAATTGTTAAAAATTCGGACTTTTGTGAATATTTACGACCGCCAATTGATCGATACCGAACATTACAGTTTGGTTTATTCGATGAAATTCGAGTAGATAATTATTCGAATGATTTGATTTCATATTTTTCCACCGAAAATCTCTTCGTAGGATGTTGGATATCATCATGGTAAAGCTGTTTTTCATGGTTGGTCGAAATTAGAAGCATACGATGCTGTTTTTCTCAAACAAAAACTTGATTCAACTCGAGAAAAACAAACACGATTAGTAACGAGACTGTTTTCAATTGAAATTTAAGGAATTATTGACTGTTGTTTTGTTTTTGTCTAGCGTAAACAAGAATCAAGTGCAACTAAATTTATCGATCTTGCTGAATTGATCACACGTGTACGCGACACACCGAAAGAAGAAGAAGACGATGATGAAGATGATGACGATGACGACGATGATGATGCAGATGAAATTGGTAAATAAAAATCTCTTAAATTGATGTATGTGCTTTTTTTTCTTTATTAGCAACGACAAATACCGAAGATTCACATACATCTATATCAAGTAGCACAAAACCACGACGAAGAAAAGCTGCATATGGATCGAATCAATGGCTTTCAGCCATATCATACAATGGTTTGAAACGTTATCGACGACGAGTACGAACGAAAACAAAACAATCGACACATATTATTTGCTTTTGTTTTCATATTAGGTTCGATTACGTTCTCGTCCTGAAACACCTCCAGTTATTCAACAAGAAGATCCTCGATTTGCAACAACAACAACAACTGATGATCATTAGAGAGCTCAGAAGTATTCATTTCAAATTCGTAATTCGGTGCATTCTAGACATTTTAATTCAATTTTTTTCTTCTCTCTCGTTTATTGTAAATGACACACAATTTTTATACAGACATCTATTTGAAAGATAATCTCGCAAAACTAAAATCGAATCAAATTCTGTCTGAAAAAAGTCTTACGCTTTGATTAGCGTGATATTTTTCATGGTTAATTGGGTACACAACGTCTAAAATCATATTAAAACAAAAAATTACTCGATATATTGAGAATAAATCTGTAATTCTTACCTGCACATCAGATCAGGTCGTTCATTTTGATTTTGACAATAGTTGGATGCTTGTCCGTATAAACGACGACGACATGTACAACGAGAAGTTGCGATACCTTCGATATCGACAATTGAACATGTTGCAGAAATGAAACAAGCAGGAACACAACGAGGTTTAACACATTTGCATAATCTTGCATTGAGTATCTATTTCAATAAGAAAAAAACACCACTTCGAAATTATTTTCTTCTTCAATTAGACAGATTACTTCTCCCTTTTGACGACATTGTTCAGAGCTCATACTACATCTGCACTCGCATTTTGTATGATTCATAAATGTTAATGACTGTGGTACTTCGTACCGTCCAAGTTCATCCATAGAAACCATTAACACCTAGATAATAGATAGACGAACGAAACAAATTCAATAGAAATTGACATTCACTATCTACTTACTGGACCGAATTGTACTGGTTTTTCTTCAACAGGTACGCAAGAAAATTGAGGTTCTCGACAACAACCTCCACATTCATGAACTTCAAGACATTGAGGAAAAGACATGATGTCATTGGTCCTAACACGATCAATAGGTACCGGTTTACATATAATGCGAGGCTCACAGCCACCATTACGTGGTTCAGACATTTCATTTGAATCTACAGTTAAATGTCTGGTGACAATATCAATAAGATTTGGTTCTTACCTTTGCTTAATCGTTGTGCTGTTTTTACTACTTGTTGATATTCTTTTCCCAATGATTCAGCTGAAACCAATGCTAAATTAAATCGAGAGAAAACTCCTAGTTTACTTAAACAATCTCTCGAGATAGATGTTTTGTTACGTACACATTGGTGCATTTGGATCTGCAGTTCTCAAAATCAGCAGCGCTTCTTTAATTGTTTTAGCTTTTGATAAACGCTCTCGCAATTCCGCTTGATAATATTCCTGATTAAGGAAATTTGAATTTCTATTAAATTCTTTTTCTCAAATTTTTACCTTATCTGCAAACGCAAATGCTACTAATACAAGACAAATGAATACGACTTTCATTGTTTTCGTTGTAAAGAAAAATAGATTTATTATGAAAGAGCTCGCACGTATTTATACTAACATCGAAATTCCCTTGTATGAGATAAGATAAGCCTAATCGTTTTCTGAGTCATGTGAATTTCCCATCAATTGCAAAAGATTTATTTATTTATGCAGTTTTTTTTCTGTATTATATATATCAACGATCAAATAAAAACGACAAAAGAATATATATGTATATGCATTAATAAAATAATACAGATAGATTTCTGTCATTTATCTTCATTTATATTTCGAGCATTTTCTAGAAGAAGAAGAAAACAAAAACATTAGTGAAAATGATAAGAAGACGAAAAAAAAATCATCGACTAACTTGCAACGAGCATCAGACAAATAGCCGAAGGGACATGAATATGCGCCATTTTGACCTGGAATAGGTCGTTTACAGACACAGGCTGGTTTGTCTTGACCACTGAGTACTTGACAACGTTGCATAGCTTGACATTGTGGGAAACATGCTTGTTCTCGACATCGGCATAAATCACGATCCAATACCTAATAAACAAATAGCTACTGTAGAGAAAAGAATACTAATTACTTGTGCACTGCTTGGACAAGCATTTTCACTGAGTTTACATTTACATGTACATTCAGTATGATTTTCTGTTTTAAATGGTTTTAGAGCAATAATTGGTGGTAAATTCCCATCACTATGTTCGAATTTAACAATCTAAAAAAAGAAGTAATGAGATTTGATTTCGACGAATAGTCGAATAGTTACGGGACTAAATGAAATATATTCGAATTTTGTTGGTTCACATGAGAATTGTGCTTCTTGACAACAGCCTGAACATCGATGAACTTCAACACAATTCGGAAAAACAATACCACCTGTTATTGCTTGTTGAGCATATACAGGAACACAAGTTATACGTGGTAAACAACCTCCATTAACATAATCAACAACTTTCTCATCTAGAACAATAATTGAAGTTTACGAGAGAAAAAAAAACAATAACGAAAATAACCTTGTGGAAGTTCGAATTCACTTAATTGAACCTTAATATCTTTTTCGATTTTACGAAGATCAGCTAATAAACAAGAAAAAACGATTTATTTATTCATTTGTTTGTTTTTTTGTTGTTCGGATTTACTTTGCATTGCAACTTGATGTTTATTGACAACACTTGAATCAGCATAAATTGCTAAAGCTTGCTTCAAATTTCGAGCTTTTGATAATTGTGCTTTTAAATGAGCCAACGCAATCTATTGAATATATCGACATACTTTCTATTGCAATTGATCATTTCTACCTGATTACGTGTGCCACCAGTTGCACAATAGATTAAACTGATATTCTCAATAATTAATAAAATTAAACATAAATTATATTTATAACTCATTTCTTTGATCGATAAATGTATCGACGACTATACTCGGCAACTATTTAGATAGAAAAGAATATTTCAGAATATCCATCATCAACGCTCGATTAACTCGCTGTTTTTCTTTTCCTTCTCTGTCGATATCATATTAATCATCAATGATATCCATTTTGCAGATACAAATCTGCAATAATAAATTTACCAGAAACAGCATTTAGCAGACATCAGAGATTAAATATTACATACAAAATGAGGACGAAGGCAAGGAAATCAAGAGGAGAGAAAAAAAAATATGAAGATAAAAGATAGTTTCATCATCCAGAAGTTACACACAAGTTGAAGTGACAGCTGACCACGTCGTTCCTATTGGACAAGCACACGTGCCTGCATTACAATAGAGTGTTGCAAGACACGTATAATTAGTTGATGTTATACATGTACCACCATGCGTTGCACGATTAACTAATAAAAATAAAAATAAAAATCGAAAAATAACCAAGAATTCAAATCGTCGTACCACATTGTACTAGATTTGGATCGTAATATTCTGTAACTGCACAATTACAAGCATAATCCGGTAAATATGAAGGACAAGTACAAACGCCAGGCATTGATGGACAACTAAGTGTTGGAACACAATCACTATCAAACGTACAGATACCGGAATAATTAACACGTTGCACTAGAAATTTCCGTCAATAGACAATGATATTTCGTTGTTTCTCATGAATTGTCTTACTGCATGTTTGAAAGTTAATATTCCAATATTTAGTTGAGAAATCACATTGGCATAAACTGTTATTGCAATACAAATCTTTTGTTGAATCACATTCATTGGATCCCATAGTGCATGTATGATTGAGAATATATGCAGTTTCTAAATTAAAAACATAAGAGCAAAGAGAAGAAGAAGATTTGAAAAATCGTACCACAAAGATTTGTTGCATTCAAAAATGTTCCAGCTGGACAAACACAACCGGTTACATTCCATATTTTCGAATTCAGACATGTACAATTGCCTGTACAAGTCAAATCAACTGTTGAATTGCATTGTGATGCACCAACTAAACATGTTGCACCATATGACAAACTGCCCGTTTGAATGAACACACCTATTCAAAAACAAACGATCGTTTAGTTTTCATTTTCAAAATCAACAAAATCACTCACAAGAATTATTCGCCGAGTTCCATGCGTGAAAACCATCACATTGACAGACGCTATTCGTACAATTGAGACCTAACGATGAATTACACTGACTATTTGTTGAACATGCTTGATTATATGTCAATAAAGTGCCTAAAATGAATAGTTTTTCGTTGGAGAAATTCTTTGAGAACTTTCGTTTACATGTCGATGTAGCTGTGTTCCATGAATAAGGACTTGAACATCCACAAAGACCGCCCGAACAAACAAGACCGACCGATGATATACATTGATTAGAGCCGATTGTACATGATTGGCCGTATCCAGCTGAATTATCAGCAACAGTTTGTTCTACAAGAAAAAAACACCAACTGTCGAGCTTTTTATTTAAAAAATCGAGCATAAACAGACTTTTCTGCGAAAGTGAAACGCCGAGAACAACTCCAAGGATGATAGCTAAAAGTATCGTTCCACCTATGACGATATAAAGAACCAGTCGTTTAAATGGATCAGCTTTTTTCGGTTTAATCACGTTTGTCTAGAAAATGAGCGTTTTTTCGAAGCAAAATTCAAAAATTTTCAATTACTTTTGCTAAGTTTGGATCCCATGAATCTCGTCTTGTGACTAAATTCGTCGTTGCAACACCAACTTCTGATTGTCTCGGGATTTCTCGAATTTCGATATTTTCTTGAAATTGTATATTTTTCGGTGCCACTCGTGGCTTGGACGCCATTTCTTTCAAAATAAAGAATCAATTACTCAAAATTCGATTGAAACTAACTATGCAAACCTTTACCTGACTTTATATTTCTTTCAATGAAAAAGAAAACATTTTTATTGAAGAAAAGTGTAAAAAAGGATTACCGGGAAGAAATATTTAGATTGCGTGGTTCAAGAACAAAAAAGGACATGAAAAACGACATTGCTTCTTGTGAAAAACAAGGTGTGGGGCCAATAGCTTGTTGCTGATAGACGACAAAATATAATTCCATTTCGTGATCTACAATATGTATTTTTTGTTGTTGTTTGAAAATGAAGACGAGAGATTTTTCACGGGAATAGACGACGTCTATTTCAAAGACTAGACGAAAACTTGAGATAAACTATGAACGATAAAATGAAAAAAAAAGATTGTTTTATTCTGAAAAATATGTTTCTGCTGCTGCATCGATCTAAGAGAATTCTATGACTAGCGCTCCCTGTCGCTGCTTATTTCAATTGGATATGATAGCAGAACGTGTACGCTGGGGGTACTTAATTTCGTTCGTTTATTGTAATAAAATAATATTTTAAATCAAATCGAATATCTTTGTCGTTTGTTTGATCATTCAGATGAATAATTGTGAAACATCTGTTTGCAAACATTATCCAGTAGCCATTTGTTTGCATTGTCAAAAAGTAGAACATCGTACGAATTTATCAGTTTATCAGAAAATTCTTTTATCAATTTAGTATTTATGTGTCGAACACCTTTTAGAACACAACGAACAAATGATCCGTCAAGCAGATATGTATTGTGATAAACTAAATGAATTAACTGAACAAATCGAAAATCTATCATTCGAAAGTCAATTTCAATTAGCTCGACGTTTGTTGTTCATGTTGATTTATTTGAAACAATGCAGATGGTTTTTCTTTTCTGTAAATAGAAAATTTAGAGATTTGGTTATATAATCAAAAGGAAATCTTGGATCAGATCTACGAAGAAAAACTTAACGAATTAGAACAGATACAAATCGAAATCAAAGACAAATACGATCAATTCAAAGACAATCAACGAACGAAAATCGACGAATTTCGTCATTTATTTAATTCGAAATCAAACAGACAAATCAGTCTCGAACAGTTAAATCAAATGAAAACGACTATTGAACAATTCGAACATGATATAACTCGTTTTCGAAATGACGAATGTTCGTTCGAATCAATCAACGAGAATCTTCATCTTCAAGTTCGCAATCAACTAGCAATCACTAACAATTCCAATCGATCGAAGCTAAATGCCGATGCAAAACCATTCGAATATGGTTCGAAATTATTCGATTGATTTCCGAAGTCTTTCAACTATTCGAACCGAATTCAAATGTTTGTTCAATAGTTTGATCTGTTTTTATTGATATCATCTCACGAATCTCTACTCTTTCTTCGTTTTCTCTTTTTTGCTCAAGATAGGATAAACAAAACAAAAAACTGATATTTCACCGAGATTGTTACGTTTTAGATGTCATTATCGAAAATAAATCTCGACGAAATCGTTCGTTTTACACAACGAGCAGCTGGTCGTGATAAAATCTATCGAACACTTCAGTATGCATCGCGATTACTCGCGTGGTTTTATTTAAGAAAACGACGTGTCGGCGGAAGTGAACGTAAAATAGAACTCTTTCAAAGTATAGAATCACTTATGAGTACAATTCGAAAAGGTAGAAATGTTTTTTCCTTTGTAAGAAAAATATCGAATCAATTTTTCTAGGTTTACGACTCGGTCGTTCTCTCGACTCAATGAAAAAGGTTTTAGAAAGTTTTCATATTCGAAATAAACGTATTGGAACATTACTCGGTTTAATCGGCGTTTGCGAAGGTTTATTCATGTTAATTGATAATCTTCTTCTTCTCAATCGTTTTAAAATCATACACTTATCTCAAGCACAACGTTTACAAGAGAATTTCTATCGTGTTTGGCTTCTTTGGGTGTCATTGTCATTGACAAGGGATTATTATGAAATTCAAGCGTCATTCGCTGTCGGACAACATCATTATCAAAATCAAGATAAATCATTGATTCGACGTGCAAATATCTTCTGGGCAAATAAACCGTTGGTGATTGATACAATTAAAAATCTCTGCGATTTTTATATTCCCTTGTCAAATTTGAACATTGTTCGACCAAATACCGGTTTACAAGGTCTTGCTGGAACGATTTCATCGATTTTAGGCTTGCTACAATTATGGGATAAAAGTTATCAATTGAGCGTATAGAATGCGAACTTTCGAAATCGTTTTCTTTTTACTGTGATTATGATTCGTTTATTATTATTTTTTTTTCTGATTCAAAGAATTTGATGTATATGTTAAACTCAAGAGATTTTCCTTTTTCTAGATGGAATTACCGGAAATTTTTTATAAAAAATCGGATTATATCGAAACGACTTCAGGTAGACAGACTTGAAATCGAAAGGGAAAACGAGTTTTTTTGTTGGTTTTATCTAGGAAATAAAGTCTGTCGTCGATCGATTATGTGTGGATCGCAAAATATCGTTCTACAAGGTAAAACCATCGTTATGGCTGATTGCATCGTTCGAGGAGATTTAGCTGCTGTTAAAATCGGAAAGAATTGTGTCATCGGAGAGAAATGTGTGATTCGGCCACCGTTTAAAAAATTTGCTAAAGGCGTAGCGTTTTTTCCAATGCAAATCGGCGATCATGTTTTCATCGAAGATGAATGTGTTATAAATGCAGCATCGATCGGTTCGTTTGTTCATATAGGAAAGAATAGTGTCATTGGACGACGATGTATTATCATGGATTGTTCGTATATTTTACCGAATAGTGTCATCCCACCGGAAACCGTCATCCCGTCGTACAGTAAGTGGAATTGAAATGAGAGAATTTATGTTAATGTTAATCGTTGTTTTAGCGATTTACGGAGGATCACCAGCAGCGTTGGTTGAGGATTTTCCCGAGACGGCAAAGGAATTAATGATCGATGTTACTCAATCGTTTTATCAGAATTTTAAACCGACTGTTTAGACGAAAACATGGTGTTTTGTTCAGATATATATATATATAATATTCTTTATAGAAAGAAAGGACAAATTCGAAGATAATGAATGCTATGGGTTTTTATTCGCAAAATCTCGTTTTTTGTTTGTTCCTTGGTGAATTGTATTTTTAAAAAAAGAAAATCACTTTAATCTAATGTATCAGGTGCATTTCTCACAATAGTTCTTGTTTGAATATTATGTTGATGCTGTCGGTAAACATAAATAATCTCTTCTAAATATCTTCCAACATTCGAATCTGTATGTCCAATGACTAATGAAGCATGATTAAGAATAAACAAAATATTCACTAGAAATTGCTCGAAACCAATACGAATAAACGGATTAAAACACGATTGAGGAGCAAATATATTATATAAAATCTGTCGTCCATGCAAATGCTTTCTCGCATATTGTTCATCTTGTTTTCCGGTTAGTAAACCAATGTTTGAATATTCTTGGATTGAGTTCATTACATCTTTATCATCAGTCATGACGAATATCGATGAATAATTGATTGACCGATGTTTTTCATCGTCAACGATACCTTTGACATACATCGAAATATTTCTCCAACGTCGATGTTTCTGCCAAAAGGAATCTTCGGGCATTTTATCGCCACGACGAATGAATAGAACGGCTAGATTTGACAACGATGTGTTATACGGTTGGTTGTTTCGTTCGGCGAAATATTCTGACCAATGATGAGATAATAGTTTAGCAAGAGTTTCAATACGAGGAGAAAATAGAGAAAACATTCGAATGAACATATAACGAAGAAATGAAGAGAAAATTTGATCGGCTATTGTGAGATTTGTTGATGTACCAGGTAGAACATCTTTCGGAGGACCCTGTGGAAGATTTCTTGGTAACCATGTTTTTAACTCAAGCGAAGAACCTTGATAGGAGTAGATATGTTCATTTGAATGATCGATTAATAGTTCGATTGAAGAATTATAATGAAGAATTTTTTTCATTTCCAAACGATTTCGATCGAATAACCAACGTCGATGTGGCGCATGATCGTAACCAAATCTCCAAATTTCATTACTATAAATATAAGAAATCGTTTGTTCGTCTTGTTCAAGTAATTGTTTAATATTTCTAACTATTTTTGTTCTATTTGGTAACATCGTGATTGAACGAAATATCTGACGAATTGCTCTCATTTGTGGATGGTTTGCGTAAGCTGAACAGACAGAAAACGGTTGAAAATACCGAACAATACCTTCACCTAGAAAATCATCTTGTGATGCACCTGAAACAACAAACGTTCGAGGAATTAATAAAACCATCGATGGAGAATAAAGTGTTTGACCAAATTGTTCGATAAAACAATGAAAACGACTAAAAAAGCCCATCGGCCATTGTTCTAATAGAAATAACTGTCTGGATAAGCAAGCATTTATAATTGTTGTTGGACTAGATTTCGATAAATGAGATGGATATTGTTTTTCTATTAGATAATTGATCATTTCACGTTCAGCTATTCGATTCCAACGAACATCACCATGAGCATCAAGCCAAAGAATTGGCGTCGATGCAGAACGAAACGTTGATTCGGAATATTTGAGTGGTTTGGAATAATCATGAATGTTTTTCTTTGGATATATATTCGAGACGGATTTGAATCTAAAGTCATTATGTATTTGAATATGTTTATATTCGATGTATGAACGAGATTCAGAATAGAGACGAAAATCGTTCTGTTGCAGCGAAGAACTTGTTGCTTGAAAAATTATATCCGAAGTATACAGTTTTTGTTTTGCAAAATTTTGATAAATAATTATATAGAGATAGAAAGATAAAGCTGCCAATAAACAGTATTTTACATACCATTGATTTCTTGTATTTAGAGAATTATACAGACAACGACAAAGATTAATCATGAGAACAGTCGATTCATCAGTCTTCTATTGAAAAAAAAGAACTCACCTATACATTTACGAAAGCATCTGTTTATATGGCCTCATTTGCGCTTTAATTTCTCATTAAATTTTCTTTTTATGGTTGATGTATGTAATATTGCTCTCAACACGCAAAGATCTATATATCGATTTTTTTTACTCATATAAAATCGATGAAATAGAGAAAGAAAGAAAAATAATCATCAGTTGATTTTATAATGAAATCAAATGTCTATTAAAAAAAGTACAAGATGAAAACGTATTGTACAATTTAATTCAGATTTTAATTAAACGGTTTCTCGTTTTCGAACCGACACGTGTGACCCATTGTTATTCTCCACTTTTTTTTTATAATGATGCTATTACAAGAAATTAGTACCAGCTGTAGACCTTTTGTGAATGTTGTCTCCATTGAAAGTTAGACTTTTGATTGCACTATGATAGTTGCCGCCTAGGTTCGACAGAAAAAAGGACGAATTCATCATCGTGGAGCTTCAATTCATGTTCGATTCATTAAAACGAAGAAAATCTATTAGATTTCTTTTAATTATCTGTTCAATTCTATGTATTCTACGCTATTTACCCCGTGAACATATTTTCGATAGTACTAAATCGTATTTAACTGATATAAATGTCATACTTGATGCCTATGATCAAGCGAAAACCTACGAAGCTGATATAGAAAATAAATATCAATTTACAGCTATTGTACTTCATTGGAATAGTGTAACACGAGTACAACAAGTCGTACGAAATTATGTTAACAAACAAATCTTCAAAGAAATCATCGTTTGGAATAATAATCCTGAAATCAGTCTTGCTCACAATCATATTCTAACGAACTATTCATCGTCGACACTTATTTACATCATCAATTCCAAAGAGAATCTCAAGGATCTAGCCAAATATCGAGCATGTGCATCTGCACAAACACTTGTTTGTTTCGTTTCCGATGATGATTGGCATTCATCTCACTATATGAACAGTCTTATCGCTAGTTTTCGCTCGGATCCATATCTTCTACATTCAACAACCAATGTGCCAACATATTACAACAATCTTCTATGGACATTCATGGATTCTCATATCGATTTACATACAGGATTTTCGTGGATCGGATGCGGAAGTATGTTTCTACGTGAACATGCTCAACGACATCTTAAACTACTTTCATCAGAACTATCTGCTCACAAAGGTATGATGAAAAACGAACATTTTAAGTTTATATATTTAAAAAAACACAATTGTTTTACATAGAATTATTAGGACATGGTGACGTATTTTTTTCTATTTGGCTAAATGATATGCCAACACAAATGCTTGTCGATCTTAAAAGTGTAGCAGCTAGTTCGAAAGAGACGGTTAAAGCATTTTCTTCCACGGAAAATTTCGAAATCTATCTTACTGCAAGTGCAGTACTTGCCATTCGAAAACTCGATTTTTCACTTCGTCTTAACGAAAATCAATCGAATTCAACATTTCCTCGGCAATCAAAACGTCGACTACCATATACAACTCGCTCGCCTAGTTTAACCGATGATTTCATCTTCTTCAGCAATGTTCTGCCGGTTGATATCGAACGAATGTCATTTGATATGGCGACTGACTTTGACAGAGCAACATACAAAAATGTACCTAGTGGTTCAAATTTTACACGTTACACTCAGCATAATACTCTTAAAGCTGTCGATTACGATAATCGAACATGTTGGCGTCCACTTGGTACTGTTAGAAAAGGTCATTTCTTTGCTGTAGATGTCTTTCGTATCCAAAAGCAAGTCACACTCGGAATAACTATTGGGCATAGTCTCAAACTACAAAAGACTCTTGATATGCGTGTTTCATTCGATGGTGTATTTTGGATATCACATCAATCGCTTCAAATTAATTCAATCAATAGCATTCAATTAGCATCAATGAGTTTATTTCGTTTATCGATTAATTCGAAAGAATTTCTACCTGAACTTCAATCATTTCGCTATATCGCATTTAATGCAACTGTGGATTTTAATGAAGCATTTCAAGTGTGTGACATACAACTATTAAACATGTCCAATTAACAATCGAATAACATATATACACATTTTATTCTTTTCTTTTTGTAAACACAAAATAAATCAGTATATTGCTACTGTTCGTAACAAATTCATATTTAACTTTAATAGAAAAATCTAGTTTTTTTAAAAATGAAGACGAATGATTTCGATGATATCTGTGCATTATGTTGTCATATTTTATATCTTAGGTAAAGTACATTCT
>ERZ781398.1406-NODE-1406-length-22533-cov-46.306477_pt1 | contig 22533 bp, 24 predicted proteins | sample MGYA00433077_ERZ781398 | MGnify/ENA primary metagenome ERZ781398 (study PRJEB29847, sample SAMN06458254) | wastewater metagenome | isolation source: Wastewater bioreactor | place: South Africa: Cape Town | study: EMG produced TPA metagenomics assembly of the... | reverse complement strand
GTGCGTGAGGCGTAATTCGCAACCTGCTAATATAACGGACTTCACGAATTCGCCTAACACTGTTTAGCACATCCCGACGTGACTCAAATCGACCTTTCAGAAAGCATGACGCGCGCTGAAAAACGCGCGGCGTCGGGTCTGGCAGCGATTTTCGGTCTGCGTATGCTGGGCATGTTTCTGATCCTGCCGGTATTCGCGCTCTACGCCGAACACCTGCCGGGCGGCGACAACCACACCCTGGTGGGGCTGGTGCTGGGCATGTATGGCCTGACCCAGGCGCTGCTGATGATCCCGTTCGGCGTGGCGTCCGATCGCATCGGCCGCAAGAAGGTGATCATTTTCGGGCTGATCCTGTTTGCGATCGGCAGCTTCGTGGCGGCGGCGGCTCCCAATATCTACTGGACGATCGCCGGCCGCGCCATCCAGGGCGCGGGGGCGATTTCCGCCGCCATCATTGCCATGCTGGCCGACCTGACCCGTGAAGAACACCGGACCAAGGCGATGGCGCTCATCGGTTCGACCATCGGGATCGTGTTTGCCGTATCCATGGTGGCGGGGCCGACGCTCGACCATCTCATCGGCGTGCCGGGAATTTTTGCGTTGACCGGCGTGCTGGCGCTGGGCGCCATCTGGGTCGTGAACGTGTGGGTGCCCGATCCGCAGATCAGTCATTTTCATGCCGACGCCCAGGCCAATCCGGCGCGGCTGAAGGACGTGCTGCACAACGCCCAGTTGCTGCGCCTCGACTTCGGTATTTTTTCCCTGCACGCGGCCCAGATGGCGATGTTCGTCGTGGTGCCGGTTGCGCTCAAGAATAGCGGCTTGCCGCCGTCCCAGCACTGGATGGTTTACCTGCCCGTGCTGCTGGGCTCGTTCCTGCTGATTCTGCCAGCCATCATCTATGGCGAAAAATACGGCAAGCTGAAACCGGTGTTTGTCGGCGCGGTGGCGTTGATGTTGCTGGCCCAGTTGGGGCTCGCGTTCGGCATCGGACATTTCTGGGGCATCGTGTGGGCGCTGTTCTTCTACTTTGCCGCGTTCAACCTGCTCGAAGCCAGCCTGCCCTCGCTGGTTTCCAAGCTTGCTCCCGTGTCGGCCAAGGGCAGCGCGATGGGCATTTACAATACCGCCCAGGCGCTGGGCCTGTTCTTCGGAGGCGTTTTCGGCGGCTGGCTGGCGCAGCATGTCGGGTTTTACGCCGTGTTCCTGTTCTGTGTCGTCCTGATGGCGATCTGGCTGGCGCTGAGCCTGTCGATGACCGCGCCGCCCGCGATCAAGACCCGCATGTTCCGCGTCGGCACCATGCATGCGGAGCAGGCGACGCTGCTGAAAACGAAACTGGCGGCGGTGGCCGGCGTGGTCGAAGCCGTGGTGCTGGCCGAGGAGGGCGTGGCCATGCTCAAGGTCAGCCTGCATGGCTGGGATGAAACCGCTACCCGTACCCTGCTTGAGACGGCCGGCGCCTGACAGGCCGGTCCCGGCCGCACCGTTTGTCCTGATAGAATCCGCAACACGACAACGCTTACACCCAGGGGAAAACATGGCATCCGTCAACAAAGTGATTCTGGTCGGCAACCTCGGACGCGATCCTGAAATGCGCTACCTGCCGAGCGGAGAGGCCGTCGCCAACCTGGCCATCGCCACCACCGACAAATACAAGGACAAGAGCGGCCAGATGGTCGAGCAGACCGAATGGCATCGGGTCAGCTTCTTTGGACGCACCGCCGAAGTCTGCGGGCAATACCTGAAGAAGGGCGGCCAGGTGTATGTCGAAGGTTCGATCCGTACCCGCAAATACACCGACAAGGAAGGCGTCGAAAAGTACGCGACCGAAATCCGCGGCGACCGCATGCAGATGCTGGGCGGGCGCAGCGGCGGTGGCATGGCCGACATGGATGAGGGCGGGTCCGCCCCCGCACCGCGCAACCCGCCACGCGCCGCCAATCCAGGCGCGCCGGCCGCCGCGCAGCGCCCGGCCAGCAGCGGGTTTGACGACATGGACGACGATATTCCGTTCTAGAACCAGCCCCCCGCTGGTTGGGCGCTGGTGCCCGTCAGTTTGGGTACTTGTGCCCGTCGTTTGGGTGCTTGTACCCATCGTTAGGTATAATTCTGCAACTTTTTGATTGGCGGAGAATGCCCGTGCCGATTTATGCCTACCAATGCACCGCCTGCGGGTTTGCTCAGGACGAAATGCAGAAAGTGTCCGATGCCCTGTTGACGAGGTGTCCGTCCTGCGGGCAGGCAGCCTACGCCAAACAGGTGACGGCGGCCGGTTTCGCGCTGAAGGGAACCGGTTGGTACGCGACCGATTTCAAGGGCAACGGCGGCAAGCCGGCGGACCCCAAACCCGATACGACACCCGACAGTAAACCCGACACGCCTGCGCCTGCCGCCGCCGCGTGTCCGGCGTGTAACTGACGCGACGCGAAGCACTCGGGAAGCGGGCGGTGCGAGCCGTCCGCTTCTTTGTTTCTGACTGAATGGCCTATATGAAGCGTTATTTTGTTACCGGTCTGCTGATCTGGGTGCCTCTGGGAATCACCCTGTGGGTACTCAGCCTGCTGATCGGTACCATGGACCAGAGCCTGCTGGTGCTGCCGGCCAAATGGTTGCCCGAGGCCTGGCTGGGGGTTCGGATTCCCGGCCTGGGGGCGATCCTGACGCTGTTGGTCATCATGCTGACCGGTGTGTTCGGCGCCAATTTCTTTGGCCAGAAAATCATCGACTTCTGGGAGCGGCAACTGGTCCGCATTCCGGTGGTGAAGACCATCTACGGCAGCGTCAAGCAGGTGTCCGACACGATTCTGTCGGGCAGCGGCCATGCCTTCCGCAAGGTGCTGCTGGTGCGCTATCCGCATCCGCAGGCGTGGTCGCTGGCGTTTCAGACCAATCTGCCCGCCGAGGTGGCGGGTCTGCTGCCGGAGGAGCACGTCGCGGTGTTCATTCCCACCACACCGAGCCCGGTCAACGGATTTTATTTTTATGTCAAAAAGAGCGAGGTCGTCGAACTGGATCTGTCGGTCGATCGCGCGTTGAAATACATCGTCTCGATGGGCGTTGCCTCCAGCGAATCGGGGCGGAGCCTCTAGGAAAACAGCATGCGTACACATTACTGCGGCGCCGTCAGCGCCGCCGACATCGGCAACACCGTCACCCTGTGCGGCTGGGCGCACCGGCGGCGTGATCACGGCGGCGTGATCTTCATCGATCTGCGCGATCGCGAAGGCCTGATGCAGGTGGTGATCGACCCCGACACCCCGGCAGCGTTCAAGCTGGCCGAGGACGTGCGTGCCGAGTTCGTGCTCAGGATCGAGGGCCTGGTGCGGCCGCGTCCCGCCGGCACCGAGAACCCCAATATGTCAACCGGCATGGTCGAGCTGCTGACCAAAAAGCTGGAAGTGCTGAACCCCTCACTGACGCCGCCGTTCCAGATCGACGACGACACCATCAACGAGAACATCCGCCTGCAGTATCGCTACCTCGACCTGCGCCGCGAGCCGATGCAGAAAAACCTCAGGCTGCGTTACCGTGTATCGAAAATCATGCGCGACTACCTCGATGCCAACGGCTTCATCGAGGTCGAAACGCCGATGCTGACGCGCTCGACCCCGGAAGGCGCGCGCGATTATCTGGTGCCGAGCCGCGTGCACGACGGCATGTTCTACGCGCTGCCGCAGTCGCCGCAACTGTTCAAGCAGCTGCTCATGGTGGCGGGCGTTGACCGCTATTTCCAGATCACCCGGTGCTTCCGCGACGAGGATCTGCGCGCCGATCGCCAGCCCGAGTTCACGCAAGTGGATCTGGAGACCTCGTTCATGGACGAGGCGGCCATCATGGACCTGGCCGAGGGCATGATCCGCGACATGATGAAGCAGGCGCAGGACATCGTCCTGCCCGCCGCTTTCCCGCGCATGAGCCATGCCGAGGCGATGAATAAATATGGGTCGGACAAGCCCGACCTGCGGGTGACACTGGAAATCGTCGACGTCGGCGATGCGATGCGGGACGTCGCGTTCAAGGTCTTCTCCGGCCCGGCCAACGATCCCAAGGGCCGCGTCGCCGCCCTGCGCATTCCCGGCGGCGGCGCGCTCACCCGCAGCGAAATCGACGGCTACACCGAGTTCGTCAAGATCTACGGCGCCAGGGGGCTCGCCTACATCAAGGTCAACGACGTCAGCCAGTTGAATGAAACGGGCCTGCAGTCGCCCATCGTCAAGAACCTCTCCGAAGCCGCCTTGCGCGCGGTGATGGAACGCACCGGCGCGCAAAACGGCGACCTGATCTTCTTCGGCGCCGACAAGGCCAGGGTCGTCAACGACGCCCTCGGCGCGCTGCGCCTCAAGATCGGCCACGAGAAGGGCCACGTGGACGGCCGCGCCTGGGCGCCGCTATGGGTGATCGACTTTCCCATGTTCGAGTACAACGAAGACGAGAACCGCTGGGATGCGCTGCACCATCCCTTCACCGCCCCGAAGGACGGCCATGAGGCCTACCTTGCCAGCGATCCGGGCAAGACGTTGTCAAGGGCCTACGACATGGTGCTGAACGGCTGGGAAGTGGGCGGCGGCTCGGTGCGTATCCATCAAGAGGCAGTGCAGGAGAAAGTGTTCGCGGCCCTGAACATCGACGAGGCGGAACGCCGCGAGAAATTCGGCTTCCTGCTCGACGCCCTGCAATACGGCGCGCCGCCGCACGGCGGTCTGGCATTCGGACTGGACCGCCTGGTGACGCTGATGGCCGGCGCCGACTCGATCCGCGACGTCATCGCCTTCCCCAAGACCCAGCGCGCCTCCTGCCTGATGACCAACGCGCCCAACGTGGTCGACGAAAAGCAGTTGCGCGAGCTGCACATCCGCCTGCGCAACGTCAATCCGGCGGACAAGGCGGCCTGAAGCTTTTTGTCCGCGAATACCCTTTGCGATATTCGCGGATAAAGGATTTGCAATGAAATTCGCCGACACCCTGAAAACCCTGCCCGAGGCCACGGGCGCTAAGCTGGTGCTGACCGACGCCGCCGGCATCGAGGCCGCGACGATCGCCAACGCGCCCGGCAGCGCCGGATCGTTCCGGGTGTACGCCTATCTTGCGCAGCAATACGGCGCGATCAATGCCGAGGCCGCCGCGGAAGGCCTGGCGATTTTCGCCGAACACACCGAGGACGCCAGCACACACCCCGGCAAGCATCCCAATATCGACCGCCTGATCGCCATCCTGGCGACCGGCATCCCGCTCAACGCCCGCGTCATTTGATTGCACACAAGATTCCGGTCTCGGTGCTGGTCGTCATCCACACGGCGGATGGCCAGGTGCTGCTGCTGGAGCGCGCCGACGCGCCGGGCCTGTGGCAGTCGGTCACCGGTTCGCAGGAGGCCGGCGAAACGCTGGAGCAGACCGCGGTCCGCGAAGTCCGCGAGGAAACCGGGCTCGACGCCAGGCGGTTTGCGCTGACGCCATGGGGCATCGAAAACCGCTACGCCATCTACGCGCGCTGGCGCCACCGCTACGCACCCGGTGTCAGCCACAACACCGAACACGTGTTCGGTCTGCAACTTCCCGCCCCGCAACCGGTCGTACTTGCGCCGCGCGAACACCTGCGCTATGAATGGCTGCCGTGGGAAACCGCGGCCGAGCGATGTTTTTCGCCCAGCAATGCGGCGGCCATCCGGCTGCTTCCCGCGCGCATATAATGAAGGAATGAGTGATTCGATGACTTCTCCCCTGCATATCGCCAGTTACAACATCCACAAGGGTCTGTCGCAATTCAACCGGCGGCTGACCGTGCATGAACTGCGCGACCGCCTCGGTACGCTGGGCACCGACATCGTGTTCCTGCAGGAAGTGCAGGGCTGCCATGGCCCGCGCGCCAGCCGTTTCCAGCACTGGCCCGGCCGGCCGCAGCACGAGTTCCTGGCCGGCCACGTCTACACCGACTCCGCCTATGGCAAGAACTGCGTCTACGACACCGGCCATCACGGCAACGCCATCCTGTCGCGCTACAAGATCCTCAACTGGGAAAACGAGGACATTTCCGCCCATGCGTACGAAAGCCGCGGCATGCTGCATTGCCAGATCGAGGTGCCCGGTGTGGCAGCGCCGGTGCACTGCATCAACGTGCACCTGGCGCTGAACGAGGGCGGGCGCAAGCGCCAATTGGCGCAGATCGCGGCGCGCGTGCGCAAAATGGTGCCGGACGGGGCGCCGCTGATCCTGGCGGGCGACTTCAACGACTGGCGCGTGCGCGTCGGCCGCTATTTCGAGGATGAGCTCGGGCTGGTCGAGGTGTTCGAGAGCCACCACGGCAAGCCGGCGCGCAGCTATCCGTCCATCCTGCCCATGTTCCAGCTCGACCGCATTTACATCCGACGTTTCACCATCCAGACGGCGCAAGTCCATACCGGCAACGCCTGGCACCGCATTTCCGACCACGCCGCGCTGAGCGCCAAACTGCAACTGGCCGGATGACCGCGCGCAACCGCTTGCGCGCGCTGTTTTTTCGCGGCGTCGAGCTGGTTCCCGGCAACCGGCTGCGGCTGCTGCAAAGCGGCGGTGAATTCTTTCCGGCGCTGATCGCGGCCCTCGACGCCGCGCACACCGAAGTCCATCTCGAAACCTATATTTTCAATGCCGACCCCACTGCCGGAGCCGTGCGCGATGCCCTGATCCGCGCCGCGCGGCGCGGCGTGCGGGTGTGCGTGCTGATCGATGGCGTGGGCTCGCGCGAACTGCCGTCCGCCTGGCTGGATGCGCTCAGGGCGGCAGGCGCAAGCGTGCTGGTCTATCGTGCGCTGGTGAACGGCTGGCGCGCCAACCCCAAAAGCCTGCGGCGGCTGCATCGCAAACTGGCGGTGATCGATGCGCGCATCGCCTTCGTCGGCGGCATGAACCTCATCGACGATTTCGAGCCGGCGCGCTTCACCGTGCCGCGGCTCGATTTCAGCGTCGAAGTGCAGGGCCCGCTGCTTGCCCGCATCCACTGGAACGCGCGCCATCTGTGGTGGCTGGTGGCCTTGACGCAGCTGCAGCCCGGCGAGCGCAAGCAGCTGCCGGTCGAGCCGTCGTGGCCGACCGACGGCCGCGTGCGCGCCGCCTTCGCGGTGCGCGACAACTTCGCCCATCGCCGCGACATCGAGCGCAGCTACCTCATGGCGCTGGCGCTGGCGCGCGAGGACATCCTCATCGCCAACGCCTACTTCCTGCCCGGGAACCGTTTCCGCAAGCTGCTGAAAAACGCCGCCGCGCGCGGCGTGCGGGTGCAGCTTCTGGTGCAGGGCCATACCGACCACCGCTTCTATCAGAGCGCCGCGCGCGCGCTTTACCAGAACCTGCTGAAGGCCGGCGTGGCGATCCATGAATACCAGGCCAGCGAACTGCACGCCAAGGCGGCGGTGGTCGACGGCCACTGGGCCACCGTGGGGTCCAGCAACATCGATCCCTTCAGCCTGTTGCTCGCGCGCGAGGCCAACATCGTCGTCGACGACGCGGCCTTTGCCGGCGACCTGAGGCAGCGCCTGCAGCGGGCCATCGACCAGTCCGCTCCGCTCGACCTCGCCGACTGGCGGCGCCGTTCCTGGCGGCAGCGCATGCTGTCGCGCCTGGCCTACGGCGCCGTGCGCCTGCTGCTCGGGCTGGCCGGAGTGGGGCGCCGGGCCTGAGAGGATTCAGCGGCCGTGCTGCCGCGCCAGAAAACGATCGAGCTGGTTGGCGAACGCCTGCCGGTCCGCTTGCGACAGCGCGGACGGCCCCGCAATGTCCGCGCCCGCGCCGCGCATCCCTTCCATGAAGTCGCGCAGCGCCAGCCGCTCGCGGATGTTCTCGCTGCTGTAGAACTCGCCGCGCGGCGACAGCGCGAACGCGCCCTGGTCGATCAGTGCCGCCGCCAGCGGAATGTCCGCCGTCACCACCAGATCGCCGCCCGCCACCCGTTCCACGATTTCGGCGTCGGCGACGTCGAAGCCTTTCGACACCTGCAGCGCGCGGATATAAGGCGAAGGCGGCACCCGCAGCAGGCGGTTGGCCACCAGCGTCAGCGGCAGGCGCCGCCGCTCCGCCGCGCGGAACAGGATGTCCTTGATCACGCCCGGGCAGGCGTCGGCGTCGACCCAGATATGCATGGCGAACAGCTACAACCGCGCCGCCTTGAAGGTGTCGCACTGCCCCGGATCGCCGTGCTGCATGCCGCGGCTGAACCAGCGCATGCGCTGTTCCGACGAACCGTGGGTGAAGGACTCCGGTACCACGTAGCCGCGCGCCTGTTGCTGCAGGCGGTCGTCGCCCACCCCGGCCGCCGCCGCGAGCGCCTCCTCGGTATCGCCCGGCTCCAGCACCTGCCGCGCCTGGTTGGCGTGGTAGGCCCACACCCCGGCGAAGCAGTCGGCCTGCAGTTCCATCCGCACCTGCAAGGCGTTGCCCGCCGCTTCCCCCGCCCGGCTGCGCGCCGCGTTGACCTTGTCCGAGATGCCCAGCAGCGTCTGCACGTGATGGCCGACCTCGTGCGCCACCACGTAGGCCTGCGCGAAATCGCCCGGTGCGTCGTGGCGTTTGGCCAGATCGTTGAAAAAGGACATGTCCAGATACAGCTTATGGTCGCCCGGGCAGTAGAACGGCCCCATCGCCGCTTCGGCAAAGCCGCATGCCGACTGCACCGCGCCGCTATACAGCACCAGCGTGGGCGGCGGGTAGGGCTTGCCAGTCTCCTTGAACAGCGCGCTCCATACGTCTTCCGTATCGGCCAGCACCACCGACACGAAATCCTTCAATTTCTCCTCCTCCGGGCTGGACGCAGCGGGCGGGCGTGTGTCCTGCGTCGGCGCCAGGCTGCCCGCCTGATTCAGGACGACCGAGGGATCCACGCCGAAATACATCGCCACCAGCGCCAGCACAATCGCCCCGATGCCGCCGCCGGCCAGCCCCCTGCCACTCACGCGCATGCCGCGCCGGTCCTCGATATTGTCGCTACGGCGTCCGTTTTCCCAGCGCATGGGCATCTCCCTGGCTTGATTGAATGGATGATGCGCCATTGTAAGCCGCAGGCTTGGCCGCTTCACGGCAGCCGGTCGATGGAAGGGCTGTTGCCTTTGTGCAACAAAACAACACTTTGTGGGCGATTTGATGGAAAAAACAACAACTTTGCTTGCCGGCCGGAGGGGAGTCTGGATAATCGGCAGTGTCCCTCAAGCACATGTCCGTGCAGGACAGCTCTGCAGAGCTTTCGAACATTCCGTAATCAAGGAGATTTGCAATGCAAAAGAAACTGATCGCCCTGGCACTGGCTTCCGCCTTTGCCGCCCCGGCTTTCGCCGCCACCAGCAACGTTGACATCTACGGCGTGATGAACCTGTCCGTCGAGCGCATCGACAGCGGCGTGTCCGGCGCGGACAAGAGCACCAGCATCAACAACAACTCCAGCCGCCTCGGCTTCAAGGGCACCGAAGACCTCGGTGGCGGCCTGGCCGCCATCTGGCAGATCGAGTCGTCCATTGCGACTGACAATGGCAGCGGCAACCTGGCCGCCCGCAACACCTTCGTCGGCCTGAAAGGCGGCTTCGGTACCGTCATGCTGGGCAAGATCGACACCCCGATGAAGGGTCTCGGCCGCGCGGTTGACAACTTCGGCGACGGCATCGCCGACTCCCGCAACATTCTGGGCACGGCCGCGAACGGCGCGAACATCTGGGATGCGCGTACCAACAACACCATCCAGTACGTGACCCCCGACTTCAGCGGTCTGTCGGCATCCCTGGCCTATAGCACCGACACCGGCACGGCGAACAACACTAACGCTCCTTGTATTGCCGGCCTCGACTGTAACAAGAACGACGCCTGGAGCGTGGCGGCCAACTACAACAATGGCCCGCTGCTGCTGGGTGCCGGCTACGAGAAGCACAACGTACTGAATTCTCTTACCAGCCCCAACGACATTTCCAGCAAAATCTGGCGTGTGATTGCCGGTTACAGCTTCGCCGGCGCCAAGATCGGTGGCCTGTACGAGAAGGCCTCGGGTGACCTGGTGAACAACAACGACAACCTGGCCGACCGCAAGGCCTGGGGCCTGTTCGGCAACTACGCCATTGGCGCCATCACCCTCAAGGCCAACTACCTGAAGGCCGAAGAGACCAACAACGTTTCCAATAGCGGCGCCAAGCAGTACACCCTGGGTGCTGACTACGCGCTGTCCAAGCGTACCACCGCCTACGCCTTCTACGCCAAGGTCAAGAACGACGGCACCGCCCTCGCTGGTGGCGCCTACGGTCTGGGTGCTGCCGGCACCAGCAACTCCTCCCTCGGCCACATGGGTGACGATCCTTCGGTGTTCGGCCTCGGCATGAAGCACACCTTCTGATTTAACGCCGGGGCCACCCGGTTTGAAGATGAAGTTGAAACGGGCTCCTGCGGGAGCCCGTTTTTTTATTGGATGGGGCAGGGGCGGGGGTTGTAAAATCGCGCTCTGCCGCATGTTTTTCCCTTGGTTGCCACAATACCCACGATGCCTGTTCCTCATTCGCCCGCCATGCCGCCCGATCTCCAGCAATCCATGCAGATGGCGCTCGAATACCGCAAGGGCGGACGACCCGACGAGGCGGTGGCGCTCTGCCGGCAGGTTCTGATCCGCTATCCGCAGCAGCCCGACGTGCTCGGGTTTCTGGGTGAACTGCTGCTGAGCCAGGGCGATTGCCAGGCGGCGCTGCCTGTGCTGGAGGACGCGCGCCGGATCGCGCCCGGCAATGCGCAACACTGGCTGGTGTTGACCGAGTGCTTGCTGGCATTGGATCGGTCAAGCGAGGCCAAGAAAGTGATCTCGGAGGCGATCGGCAAGGGCCTGCGCCATCCGCTGGCGGACGAACTGCTCAAACAGGCCCGCTCGGGAAAAAAGAAGAAGCCCGAGAAACCCGTGCCGCTCAACGAGGCGCTGCGCCAAATCGAGGCCCTGTTGCAGGCGGGACGTTATGCCGAGGCGGAAAAGTTGGGCCAGGCACTGCGGTTGCGGCCCGGAAAATCGGCCCAGGCAGCGTATCTGCTGGGCATGGCGGTGCTGCTTCAAGGACGCCCGGAAGATGCGGTTCCCCATCTGCGGCGCGCGGTGGAACATGATGGCGCGATGGCACCGGCGCTGTACAACCTCGGCTTCGCTCTGGAGCGTCTGGAGCGTCTGGACGAGGCGCTCGCGGCGTATCGGCGGACGCTGGCTGCTGCGCCGAACCTGGCGGACGCGCACAACAATCTCGGCAATGTGTTGCAGAAACTCGGTCGGCATGACGAAGCGTTGACGGCCTTCGAAAAAGCTGCCGCGCTGCGGCCGGATGCCGCGGTGTTCCAGATGAACCGGGGCAATGTGCTGTGCGAACTGGAACGGTTTGAAGAGGGGGCAGCCGCCTATGAGCGGGCGCTCAGGCTCGAACCGACGCTCGTCGATGCCTATGGCAAACTGGCCCTGGCCTTGCCTCGACTCGACCGCTATGAGGAACTCGTGACCTTGTTGCAAGGCGCGATCGAGAAGTGGCCCGATTCGTTTGAACTCCATCAGAGTATGGGGCATGCCTTGCGTCACTTGGCGCGTTATGAGCCTGCGATTGAAGCCTATCGCCGCGCGATCGAACTCAGCCCAACGGATGCCGCGTTGCACAAGGACCTGGGCGTGGCGCTCAAGGATGCGGGGCGCCATGAAGCGGCGCTTGATTCCTTGCGGCGCGCGCTGGAGTTCCAGCCCGATTTTGATGCGGCGTTCAGTGGGGCCGCAGGCACCTTGCTGGACATGGGCCGTCATTCGGAGGCGCTGGCATGCTATCGCGAAGGCCTGGTGCGCAAACCGGATGCGTACTACCTGCACAGCGCCCTCTTGCTGGTCTTGAACTACCAGGCGGATGCCTCGCCCCGGGCTTTGCTCGCGGAGGCGCGTGCCTTTGGCGAGCAGGCGGCACGCAAGGCGGTGCCGTTCGTACAGCACGACAATGTGCCCGATCCTGATCGCCGTTTGCGCATCGGTCTGGTCTCCGGCGACCTCGGACAGCACCCGGTGGGCTTCTTTTTGCAGAATGTGCTGGCGAGCCTTGATCCGAGCGTGGTCGAGTTGTTCGCCTATGCGACGGCTGAGCGCAGGGATGTGCTCAACGAGCATTTTCACCGCTCGATTCCCCATTGGCTCGAACCCAGCGTCACGCACAAGATGAGCGACGAGGCGCTCGCACGCCGGATCCGCGCTGACGGCATCGATATCCTGATCGATCTCGCCGGACATACTGCAGGCAATCGCCTGGCTATGTTTGCCTGGAAGCCGGCCCCGGTACAGGTCAGCTGGCTGGGTTATCTGGGAACCACCGGCCTGGCCGCGATGGACTACCTCCTCGCCGACCCCTGGGCGTTGCCGGCCGGCGAAGAGGATCAGTTCACGGAAACGCCCTGGCGTTTGCCCGAAACGTATATCTGCTTTTCGCCTCCGGACCTGCCGGTCGAAGTCGCGCCGTTGCCGGCCTCGAACAAGGGGACTGTCACGTTTGGCTGCTTCAACAATCTGAGCAAGATCACGGACGAGGTGGTGGCGTGCTGGTCGCGTGTGTTGTGGGCTGTGCCCGAAGGGCGGTTGTTTCTCAAGACCAGGAATCTGGGCGTGCCCGAGGTGCGCGAGCAACTCATGGCCCGTTTCGCACGGCATGGAATTGGCGCGGATCGTTTCGTGATAGAAGGACAGTTTCCAACCCACGAGGCGCATTTCCAGGCTTACAACCAGGTTGACATTGCCCTGGATCCTTTCCCCTATCCCGGCATTACCACCACGATGGAAGCGCTCTGGATGGGGGTGCCGGTGCTGGCGCTCAGGGGCGACCGGTTCATCAGCCATCAGGGCGAGACGATTTTGCACAACGCAGGGCTGCCGGAATGGATTGCTGCCGATACGGACGATTACGTGGCAAAAGCGGTGGCTTTTGCCCGTGACACGAAAACCCTGGCGGAATTGCGGTCAGGTCTTCGCGAGCGTCTGCTTGTCTCGCCGCTCTGTGATGCGCCTCGCTTCGCCCGCAACCTGGAGGCGGCCTTCAGGGGAATGTGGCGGAAATGGTGCGAGCAACAGCAAGTTCCGGGTGAGGACGGTTAAGACAGGCGCAACGGACTCCCTTGGGTGCCCGTTGGTTTTCGGGGCGTCAGCCCTCCGCCACCTCGAAATCGTGCGTGATCTCGGCGACCTTGCCGAGCATGGTGCTGGCCAAACAGTATTTTTCGACGGAGAGTTTCACCGCCTATTCGGCGCGCCTGGGGTCGAGCGCCTTGCCGGTGACGGTGAAATGGACGTGGATCCGGGCGTGCGCCGGCGTCCTGTGTCGGCGGCTTGACGTTTAGCCGAACAATTTCCGGAGCAGTTCGTCTCGCGTGAGGCCATGATGCGCAGCGATGCTGGCCAATAGGGCGGCGAGGGTGCCAATTTTCAAAGGGTCGTGATTGGGGAGGGTGATGTGGTGCTCGCCATGAGCCGTGCTGGTCAGGCGAATGTGGCTGCCGGTCTGGCGAGTCGTGGCATAGCCCAGAGGGCAAGATGTTTGACCAGTTCCGCGCCGGACAAATCGCGCGGAATTTTCATGCGGTGAGGACTTCCTCGCGTGTGATGTGCAGGCGGATGATGGTGGGGGATTGCCCTTCGTCGAAATGGCAATGTACGGCGTCTCTGACCTGGACGTGGAGGCTGGGCAGATCGTCGGCCTCGGTGACAATGTCCGCACCAACCCCGCGAGCGATGAAGCCGCCTTCCGGTGTTTCTTCTACGATGAAATGAATTTCGGTCATGACGGGTCCCTGGAAGCGATCGACGGATTCAAGTATCGCCTGACTTGGCGCCAAGGTGAAACAGCCATGTTTGACTTGTAACCGATCAGCCTTCCGCGGCCTCGAAATTGTGCGTCATTTCGGCGACCTTGCGCAGGATGTGGACGACGTCGAAGGCGGGGGCGTAGTCATGGCCCGATTGAAACGCTACTTTGTTTGTTACACTGGTGAACGTGAAATTCACCCAGTATTTCCTCTCCATGAGGCAACGACCCGACCGGGCCTCGATTGAGCTGGAGTGGATTCAGTATGTGATCGATCACCCCGAGCGGGAGGTGATTCAGGCCGATGGCCGAATTCGCCGCTGGGCATCCATTGTGGGGGCCGAGGGCAGGTATTTGCGGGTAATCCTTCTGCCGGATGGGGAAACCGTCCACAACGCATTTTTTGATCGGAGGTTCGTGCCATGAAGATCAAGTACTTTCAGGATACCGATACGCTTTATATCGAGTTCAAATCCACTCCGGTGAGCGAGAGCAGAGATCTGGATGAAAATACCTTGCTGGATCTGGATGCGGACGGGAATGTGTGCGGCATCACTGTCGAGCATGCGCGCGATCGAGCGGATATCCCGAAATTTTCTTTCGAGCAAATCGCGGTTTAAGCGTTTCTGATGTTCCCTGGTAACGGGCGCTTCGGCGCCCGTTTGCGTTTCAGTCTTCCACCACCTCGAAATCGTGCGTGATCTCGACCACCTTGCCGAGCATGATCGAGGCCGAGCAGTATTTTTCGGCGGAGAGTTTCACCGCCTGTTCGACCCGTTTGGGATCCAGCGCCTTGCCGGCAATGGTGAAGTGGAGGTGGATTTTCGTGAATACCTTGGGGTCGGTGTCGGCGCGTTCGGCGCTCAGGTCGGCGACGCAGTCGGTCACCTGCTGGCGCGCCTTGCGCAGGATGTGGACGACGTCGGCGGCCGAGCAGCCGCCCATGCCGATCAGCAGCATTTCCATCGGCCGGATGCCGAGGTTTTTGCCGCCGAAATCGGGCGGGCCGTCCATGACGACGGAATGGCCGGATGCGCTCTGGCCGACGAAACTGACGCCTTCGATGAGTTTGACGCGGGCTTTCATGGGGTTCCTTCAGTAGCGGCCACCCTGCGGAGGACTCGGGGCGAACGGCTGGGTGGGTTAGAGGCTGGACCGGAGTTTGTACCACAAAATACCGATCCATTCGTGCAAGGCGAACGTGCTGTCGCGCAGACCGGCAGGCGTGGGGATGACGTCGAGGAGGGAATCGAGCCGCGTGCTGGCAAACTGGATGCCGGCCGGGACGACGTCGAGCCCCTGGGCCTCGAACAAGGGGACGGCGCGCCGCAGATGCCAGGCATGGGTGATCAGGACGATGCGCCGGACGCCGGAATCGCGCAGCAAGCGGGCCGACAGACGGGCGTTGTCCCAGGTCGTGAGCGCGGCGTCTTCGACCCAGCGGGGCGCGATGCCGTATTCGCTTTGCAGGATGTGCTGCATGATGCGGCCTTCGGACAGGGTGCCGCCACCGGGCCTGCCGCCGGTGACCAGCAGCGGCAGGCCGCTGTGGCGGTGGAGAAAGACGCCGTAGCGCAGGCGTTCCAGGCTGAGCCCATTGAGCGTGTCGCTGCCGTATTCGGCCGAGTCGAGCCGCCGGCCGCCGCCCAGCACGACAATCGCGTCCGCCGTCTGCCACCGGGCAGGGGTGACGGGCGCGCTGATTTCCAGGCTTTTCTGCAGCAGCCCGCCCACCCAGGGCGTGGACAGGGCATAGAGCGCAAAGGTGGATGACAGGATCAGCAGCATGGCCAGGCGGGGGCGGCGACGGTGGACGATAAGCCCGGCAGCCAGCAGGAGCACCAGTGACAGCGGTGGCAGAAGGGCCAGGGCGATCAGGTGGGTGGCAAGCCAGGCGGTCATGGCGGGGATTGTATGTCAGGCTGTCCGCCGGAAGACAGTGTTGGAGTTTGTTGTTTGACTTTGTCCGCGATGGGCGGTTAAAATGCCCGGCTTTCCGAGAATGTCCTCTGTGCAGGGGCTGGGTCATGAAAACCTTTTCCGCTAAAACGCATGAAGTCAAACGCGACTGGTTCGTGGTTGACGCCGACAACAAAGTGCTGGGCCGCCTGGCTTCCGAGATCGCCCGCCGTCTGCGCGGCAAGCACAAGCCCGAGTACACCCCGCACGTCGACACCGGCGATTACATCGTGGTGGTCAATGCCGGCAAGATGGTCGTGACCGGCAACAAGGGCCTCGACAAGAAATACTACCGCCACTCCGGCTACCCCGGCGGCATCTACGAAACGAACTTCGACAAGCTGCAGGAACGCTTCCCCGGCCGCGCGCTGGAAAAAGCGGTCAAGGGCATGCTGCCCAAGGGACCGCTCGGCTACGCCATGATCAAGAAAATGAAGATTTACGCGGGCGCGGACCATCCGCACGAAGCCCAGCAGCCCCAACCCCTCGACCTCCACGTTAAGGCCGCATCATGATCGGTAATTACAACTACGGTACGGGGCGGCGCAAATCGTCGGTTGCCCGTGTGTTCATCAAGGCCGGCAGCGGCAAGATCATCGTCAACGACAAGCCGGTGGACGAGTATTTCTCGCGCGAAACCGGTCGCATGATCGTGCGTCAACCGCTGGCGCTGACGGACAACCTGAGCCGCTTCGACATCATGGTCAACGTCGCGGGCGGCGGTGAATCGGGCCAGGCCGGCGCGGTGCGCCACGGTATCACCCGCGCGCTGATCGACCTGGACGCTGAAATGAAGCCGGCACTGAAAGCCGCGGGCCTGGTGACCCGCGATGCCCGTGAAGTCGAACGCAAGAAGGTCGGTTTTCACAAGGCGCGTCGTCGCAAGCAGTTCTCCAAGCGCTGATCGATTGGGTCTGGCCGCCGGCCAGACCAGGAGAACCGCCCGCTTCAGGGCGGTTTTTTTATGCCCGCTCCTCTCGCGTGCTTTAGAATATAGTCATTCTCTGCAAGGAATCACGCCATGATCAAAGTCGGTATTGTCGGGGGCACGGGCTACACCGGAGTCGAACTGCTGCGCCTGCTGGCGCGCCATCCGCAGGTGGAACTGAAGGCCATTACCTCGCGCAAGGAAGCCGGCATGCCGGTGGCGGACATGTTCCCCAATCTGCGCCGGCGCGTGACGCTGGCGTTTTCCACGCCGGAAGAGGCCGGGCTGGAAACGTGCGACGTGGTGTTTTTCGCCACCCCCAACGGCGTGGCGATGCAGCAGACGCGCGCGTTGCTCGATGCGGGCGTCAGGGTGATCGATCTGGCGGCTGATTTCCGCATCCAGGACATCGCGGTGTGGGAGCACTGGTACAAGATGAAACATGCCTGCCCGGACCTGGTGGCCGAGGCGGTGTACGGTCTGCCGGAGATCAACCGTGAGCGAATCAAGGGCGCGCGGCTGATCGCGAATCCGGGCTGCTATCCGACCTCGGTGCAACTGGGCTTCCTGCCGCTGCTGGCGTCCGGCGCGGTCGATGCCGGCTTTCTCGTGGCGGATGTCAAGTCGGGCGTGTCGGGTGCCGGCCGCAAGCCGGAAACCCATACCCTGTTTGCCGAGGCCGCTGACAACTTCAAGGCCTATGCGGTGGGCGGGCACCGCCACTGGCCTGAAATCAAGCAGGGTCTGGACAGTTTTTCCGGCAAGCCGGTGGGGTTCACCTTCGTTCCTCACCTGATCCCGCTGATTCGCGGCATCCACGCCACCTTGTACGCCCGACTCAACGCCGATATCGATTTGCAGGCCTTGTACGAGAAACATTATGCCGACGAGGCGTTTGTCGATGTGATGCCTGCCGGCGCACACCCGGAAACCCGCTCGGTACGCGGCGCCAACGTCTGCCGGATCGCGGTGCACCGGCCGCAGGGAGGGGACACCGTGGTCGTGCTGTCGGTGATCGACAATCTGGTCAAGGGCGCAGCGGGGCAGGCGGTTCAGAACATGAACATCCTGTTCGGCCTGCCGGAGGACACGGCGCTGACCGACGTGGGGATGTTGCCTTGAGGGCCTGTCAACACTAAATTTCGCACCTGCGTTGCCGCGAGAAAGCGGTGGATGCAAGGCGCGTCGCGCCGGCAAGGGCTATCCCTTGCCAAGCGGCGCAACGCCGCAGACGCGCTTTCTCGCGGCAACCCGAAGGGGCGGGCCGATACGGGGTGCCCCCTTTGTCGCGATCCGCTTGCAGTGAACGACACTGCGGCGCGCCTCGCTTCGCGGGCTCATCCCCGAATCGGCCTCGCCGCAGGCGCGAAATTAGTGTTGGCAGGCCCTCCTCGGAACTCCGTAGCCTGAACAGGGTCTTTGCTTGACGCAAGGCGGGTGATGCGGATAATCACTCCCATATTTAAAGGAGCACTACCATGAATGCAGTCACCGAAATGGAATCCCCGCTGATCTTTACCGATAGCGCCGCCACCAAGGTCAAAAGCCTGATCGACGAGGAAGGCAATCCCGACCTGAAACTCCGCGTATTCGTGTCGGGCGGCGGCTGTTCCGGCTTCCAGTATGGCTTTACCTTCGACGAGGCGCAGAATGACGACGACACCGCGATGGTCAAGAACGGCGTCACCCTGCTGGTCGATTCGATGAGCTTCCAGTATCTGGTCGGCGCCGAGATCGACTATTCCGAAGGCCTGGAAGGCGCGCAGTTCGTGATCAAGAACCCGAACGCCACCACCACCTGCGGGTGCGGCTCGTCGTTCTCGTCCTGAGCACGCGTGCAGCCCATGAAGAAAGCGGCTTCGGCCGCTTTTTTCATGGGCCGCACGGTCGGCCGATCGTGGTTGGCGGGGATCAGGCCGGGTAAATCGCACCCAGGATGCGTCTGCCTCGCGCCCCGGTCACGGCCGGAAGATTGCCCGGGACATGATGCAGCGTCTGTCGAGCCAGCCAGGCAAAGGCGAGCGCTTCCACCCAGTCGGGATCGATGCCCAGTGCCGCCGTGGTCGCCACCCTGAGCCGGGGCAGCAGGGCGCTGATCCGCTGCGTCAGGGCGCTGTTGTGCGCGCCGCCGCCACACAGATAGAGTTCCTGCGCGCCCGGGCACTCGCGCTGGACGGCGTCGGCGAGACTGCCGGCGGTGAATTCGAGCAGGGTGGCCTGCACGTCGACCGCATCGACCGCTTCACCCAGACCGTTCAGGGTGGCGTCCAGCCAGTCCAGATTGAACTGTTCGCGCCCCGCGCTCTTGGGCGGCGAGGGAATCAGGTAGGCATGCTTCATCAAAGCCGCCAGCAGGGCGGAATGGACGGTCCCGCTTGCCGCCCAGGCGCCATCGCGGTCGTAATGGGTGCCGTGATGGCGCCGGATCCAGGCGTCCAGCAGCATATTGCCGGGGCCGGTGTCCCACCCGCGGACGGTGCCGTTTACAGGTAAATCGGTGAGGTTGGCGATGCCGCCGATGTTGGCGATGACGCGGTGAATGCCGGGATGCTGCAGGACCTGGGCGTGGAAGGCGGGAACCAGCGGGGCGCCCTGGCCGCCTGCCGCGATGTCGCGGCTGCGAAAGTCGGAGATGACCGTGATGCCGGTGAGTTCGGCAAGCAGGGCGGCATTGCCGATTTGCAGGGTGTAGCCGTCTGCCGGGCGATGACGCAGGGTCTGGCCGTGGCTGCCGATCGCACGTATCGTGCCGGGGAATGCTTCAAGGACCGCCTTGGTTGCCCTGGCGTACAGACGAGCCAGTTCATTGCCCGCGCAGGCGGCAAGATGGATCTCATCGGGTTGCGGTCTGTGCAGCGTCAGTAACTGCGCACGCAGCGTGTCCGGGTAAGGCAGGTAGTGGGTGTGGAGAAGACGGATTCCGCCCGCAGGGTCTGTTTCGGCAAGCACTGCATCGACACCATCCAGGCTGGTGCCGGACATGAGACCGACATAGCGTTCGGTCTCATGTGTGGGGCCTGCGCTCAATCGAGTGCGGCGAGATTGGTGCCGCGCAGCAGGCCCAGTTTCTCGGACCAGCCTGCGGTCTGTTGCAGGAAGCGTCCACGTTGTGCGGCCGCCAGCGAAGGTGAGCCAGGCAGTTTGACGGTCAAGGGGTTATACGGCGTGCCTGCGATCCGGACTTCGTAATGCAGGTGCGGGCCGGTCGCAATGCCGGTGGCGCCGACATAGGCGATGATTTCGCCCTGGCTGACGGCACGGCCGCGGCGCATGCCGGGGGCAAAGGCGCTCAGGTGGCCATAGTAGGTTTCGTAGCCGTTCTGGTGCCGCAGAATGACGAGGTTGCCGTAGCCGCCCTTGCGCCCGGCGAATTCCACGGTGGCGTCACCCGTCGCCTTGACGCGGGTGCCGGTCGGTGCGCCAAGATCGACGCCGGTATGCGCGCGTGTGTAACCCAGTACGGGATGCTTGCGGGCACTGCTGAAATTGGAGGTGACGCGGGAAAATTCGAGCGGCGAACGCAGGAAGCCTTTCTTCAGCGATTGGCCTTCTGGCGTGTAATAGCTTTCATGCCCGGATGCGTCGCGGTACAGCACGGCGCGGTGGACCTTTCCGGCATTGACGAATTCCGCCGCCAGCAGTTCGCCGGTGGAAACGGGTTCGCCGTTGCGGTATTTCACGGTGTAGATCACCGAGAAGGTATCGCCGCGGCGCAGGTCCTCGCGGAAGTCCAGGGTGGTCGAGAAGGTGTCGGCCATCTTGTCGGCGATCTTGTCGGGAATGCCCGCACTGTCGGTCGCGCCATACAGCGACGACACGATGTGGCCGGCACGCATGACCACACGGGTTTCGATCTGGTCGCTGTCTTCCTGCGCGATATAGCTGTCGCCTTGATGCAGAATGGTCAGGACCGGACCATCGCGACGTTCGAAGCGGATGCTCAGCAGCTGGCCGTCTGGTGAGGTGGTGGCCTGAATGCGCTTGCCGGCCCGCAGGCTGGCTGCCAGTTGGCGTACGGCATCGGTGGCCAGCAGGCGCTGGATTTCCAGTGCGTCGATTTTCAGCCGTCCCAGCGCGCTGGTGATCGTGTCGCCCGACTGGATCACGGTTTCGCGTTCAAACGTGCCAGCATTCGCGGCGTCAGCCAGGGAAGGCAGGGCGATGGCTTCGATAACCGTTTCAGGGGCGATGTCGGTGGTGCTGGTGTCGGGCGCCAGGCCAAAGGCGGCCACGACGCCAAATAGCGGCAAGCTGGAGAGGGCAACCAGGGTACGCAGGCTGAAGCGGCGTTCCGCTCCGGTCATGCGATAGGTTAAGATTCTCGGTTTGGTGAGCGGCATGAACCGTTTCCCCTTCTTTTTGCGAACCGGGAGTCTACCACAAATGACCCCATTGGTCTTGTGTAATTAAAACAGCAACTTGCGAGCACGGGATGGCGGGATGCACGCAATGATATGCATGGTTTACGGTCGGATCCGGACAAACTTGACGTGTACTGGAAAGGTATTTGATGCAGGACGTTTTGCAGGAAATCAAGCGGGGCGCCGACGAATTGCTGGTCGAGACCGAACTGGTCGAAAAGCTGAAAACGGGGCGGCCGTTGCGGATCAAGGCGGGGTTCGATCCGACGGCGCCGGATCTGCACCTGGGCCATACCGTGCTGCTGAACAAGCTGCGCCAGTTTCAGGTGATGGGGCACCAAATCATTTTCCTGATAGGCGATTTCACCGGCATGATCGGCGACCCCACGGGCAAGAATGCCACGCGCCCGCCGCTGACCCGCGAAGCCGTGGCTGAAAATGCCAGAACCTACCAGGCGCAGGTATTCAAAATACTGGACCCGGGCTTGACCGAGGTGCGCTTCAATTCGGAATGGATGGAAACGCTGGGGTCGGCCGGCATGATCCGTTTGGCGGCGACCCATACCGTGGCGCGCATGCTGGAGCGCGACGATTTCCATAAGCGCTACAGCAGCCAGCAGCCGATCGCGATCCATGAGTTTCTCTACCCCCTGATTCAGGGTTACGACTCGGTTGAGCTGAAAGCGGATATCGAGCTGGGCGGCACCGACCAGAAATTCAATTTGCTGATGGGGCGCGAACTGCAAAAGCATCATGGCCAGGCCCAGCAATGCATCCTGACCATGCCGCTGCTCGAGGGGATGGACGGTATCAACAAGATGTCGAAATCGCTGGGCAATTACATCGGGATCAACGAGCCGCCGCAGGAGATCTTCGGCAAGCTGATGTCGATTTCCGACGACTTGATGTGGCGCTACATTCAATTGCTGTCGTTCGAGCCGCTGGCGGCCATCGAAGACTGGAAGCGGCAGGTGGCCGAGGGCGCCAATCCGCGCGATATCAAGGTGCGCTTTGCGCAGGAAATCGTGGCGCGCTTTCACAGTCCGGACGCGGCGGCCCGGGCGCTGGCCGATTTCGAGGCCCGCTTCCAGAAAGGGGCACTGCCGGACGACATGCCGGAAATCAGCCTGCCCGGCGTGGACGGTGCCTTGCTTGTGCCGCAGTTGTTGAAGCAGGCCGGACTGGTGGCCAGTACCTCGGATGCCATTCGCCAGATTGCCGGCGGTGGCGTCAGGCTGGACGGTGAACGGGTGGCCGACAAGGGCGTGAGCGTGCCGGTCGGCGCGACCGTCGTCGCGCAGGTTGGCAAGCGAAAATTCGCCCGCGTCACAATTATTTAAAATTTATCGGCCGAAAGTGTTGACGGAAAGTTTTTGCTCTGTAGAATGCGCTCCTTCTCGACAGGCATGCGGCACGCGAACAGCGAAGAGCATGTCTAATCGATTGATCTTTAACAATTTACAGCCGATAGGTGTGGGTGTTGTGGTGG
>ERZ781398.1370-NODE-1370-length-22930-cov-3.862601_pt1 | contig 22930 bp, 13 predicted proteins | sample MGYA00433077_ERZ781398 | MGnify/ENA primary metagenome ERZ781398 (study PRJEB29847, sample SAMN06458254) | wastewater metagenome | isolation source: Wastewater bioreactor | place: South Africa: Cape Town | study: EMG produced TPA metagenomics assembly of the... | reverse complement strand
AGAAGAATGAGGTGAGAGGCTCGGTGATTTATGGGCGAATTTTTCTATCTATTTTGCTTACAAAAAATTGGCGAATTCGCATTTTCTTGTTTTTATCATCTGGAATTGATACTTTGCTCATTTTGAATCTAAAATAGAAATAAATATTCATCGAATTGCATCAGGATTTATTTCGTTTATGAGTAAGAACAAAAAAGAACGAAAATTACGACATCGACTGAAACCTTTTCAAAAATAACTTACTCAATCTGTTAACGAATTACCATACACTTTAACCAATCTAAAACGACCCCAAAATACATATGACTATATTTGGTAAAACAATCCTACCAAATTGACATGTGTACAAATGTTTCCAAGATCAATGAAATATAATCTAATATTGATACAAATGAAACGTACAGATCATTTGTCTAGAAAAAAAAATAAATAAATCGATTTGGAATTGATTTAAGGCGCTAGATAGAGATTTGTGAAATGAACAGAGAGTGTAAGGTTCAAAGAGACTTGTCGCTCTTTTGTAAACAATTACGAGAGAGAATAAGCGAAATGTGCGATACAAAATTTGATGGGATTTGACCTTGATATACTTTTTATTTAATAAACATGTGGAACGATAATTTTTATTTTTTATTCTCTCCGATGGATCAAGAAAAAATACTGAGCGATTGTGACTCATATCTCTTTGATTAATGCATAAATGTGTTGCTCATAATTTTATTTGTTCTATTCTCACGTAATTCATGAAGAAAAGACAAGTCTTTTTTTTTGTATACAAAGTAAAATGAATATATAAATGCCATAGGAGAGGCACACACTAGTCATATACGCTTCTTCTTCGATGTACATACATTTTTTCCATAGCATATTAAGTGTATACTCGCCTCTATAAGAGAAAACAAGAGAGGTCGTTGGTATAAATTGATGTCATTCGTATATACGTTGTAATGTTCATCATATTTCAGTGTACGCTCGGATTCAATTTTTATTTAAAATAATGAAAGAATTTAATAACAGAAAGTTTTATTTTGAAACACAAAAATACTCAACTATGTTTTCTCCGCCACACTGCATGAAGTGGAATCAATAGGATAAAGTCTATTACAAAGCTACGACGTCTTGCAAAACTAAGTAATTGCTAAAATAGGATGTAGTTTTATCATCATCATAGCATCTTGAGAACTCTATTATTCGAAAAAAAGTCAACCGATACGATTGTTTGAATTTGTTCATAATTTTGGCTGTTTATGCAGCATCATACACCTGTAGCAGAGTCGAAATATTGTTTGGTTTATTTGAAAAGCTATTCGTTAAACATGGTAGTATGAAGTGGCGATTCTTAATTAACGTCTATATACTGATGCCGATTCTATTATTGAAAATATTTTTCAATAGACGTGTTGACTTTGAAAAATATTAAATTTGTATCGTCCAGTCCAATAACTTATCTTAGTTTAATCATATTTAATAGTATAACTGCAAACCATAACGATATTGAAATATGCTTTTGTATCTCCCATCTTCTCTCTAAGATGAATAAGCCAAAGTTTAATGAAATAGAGTTAGTAAGCAGCCCATATATAATATTGTGTGAAATATGTTCATTAAGGTTTTAATTACATCGGCTGTGTTTTTTGATGGCCCATTTAAGTTGTGACTTTGATAATGTTAAAAACTCTGTATTTATTCATTTAATATATGACACTGCTTCGCGGATCCGAGTGAGATGTAGATACGTATGAACTTTATAAGCTTAATGAATAATCGAATTAATACAAAACGCGTGGATTGTTGTTATCCTTCTTATAACGTAGTAGATGAGACTTGAAAATCTAAATCGCTTTGTGCCTCTCAGAGATATAGGTGTATTCCAGCAAATTCCAAAAGAGTTTTGTGAACGATCCGACAAAACTTTCAGCTTATCTTTGCACTATATCTATACTATATGCGACTGTTCTTTACAGTATAGATGTCTCTTAAATTTCAAAAGTTATTGGTTAACAATAATAGACCAATAGTTTAAATAGAATATTATTTATTTTCTTTTGTTCATTCACTTTTAGATTTTTTTAGGACATGACTTCAATAAAACGTAAAGATTCAATTGGAAGCAACGAAGAAACTGATTCTGATGAAGAAGTACCATCGAATACCATCGGTTCGAACGTCCCATTGAAATGGTACGAAAATCATGATCATATTGGTTATGATCTCGATGCAAAAAAGATTCTCAAACCAGTTTCATCTGGTAAAGGAGATGAAATCGATGAATTTCTTGAAAAAATGGAAAATGCCGATTATTGGCGTACAGTTTACGATGATTTAACTGGTCAAAAGGTCACATTAACGAATGAAGACATTGCCTATATTCAACAAATCCGAAATGCACAGACCAATCCTGATGATCAAGTTTACGAGCCATGGTTAGACACATTTTCATCCGAAGTCATGATTCATCCAATCCTAAACACCCCTGAATCCAAAGCATCATTTATTCCCTCGAAATGGGAACGTTTAAAAGTCGGCAAATACTTAAACGCCATTAAAATGGGTTGGATTAAGCCAGCACCACCGAAAGAAGATCCACTTCTATCGAATAATTATGATTTATGGGCCGATGAGTCGAACAACAATCTCCCACGTTCACATATTCCGGCGCCTAAACTTGTTTTGCCCGATCATCGAGAATCGTACAATCCACCAGTTGAATATCTCCTCGACGATGCCGAAGTCGAAGCATTGAAAGAAAAAATGGAATCCGAATTCGATGAAAACGAACGACAAACGAAAACTTTGTTCATCCCCAAGAAATACACAAGTCTTCGTCAAGTGCCTGCGTACGATCAGTTCGTCTACGAGCGTTTTCAACGTTGTCTCGATCTTTATCTTTGCCCGAGACAGAAACGAATGAAAGCCAACATCACCGATTTGAACGATCTCATTCCGGACAAACCCAAACCACAAGATTTACACCCGTATCCTTTGGTACAATCGTTGATCTACGAAGGACACAAGAATATCATTCGTTCTCTCGCTTGTCATTCATCGGGACAATGGTTAGCCAGTGGCAGCGACGATTGTACAGTGAGAATCTGGGAAATCGCGACAACTCGTTGCATGAATGTCTTCAATTTCGAGAAACCTATCGTTTCACTTCAATGGAATCCAGTTCTCTCGTTATTAGCAGTTGCTACTGGCTCGAAAATCATCTTCGTCAATCCACGATTAGGCGAAAATGCTAAAGTAACATTCACCGATGAATTCATCAAGCAATTGTCCTACGAACCATCGACTGACAACGATTGTCAATGGGTGAAAACGTCCGACGAAACGGACAAATTCATTCGTTTGACAATAACTCATTCGATTCCCATTCGACAAATCGAATGGCAAGGCCGTGGCGATTATTTAGCGTGCGTTCTCGTCCCTCGTTCGGATCAATCTCAATCGAAATCGATTGTCATTCATCATCTCTCCAAAGGTCGTTCGCAATATCCATTCAAACAGCTCAAAGGTGCCGTACAACACGTTCGTTTCCATCCAACGAAGCCGATTTTCATCAGTTCAACTCAACATTCAATTAAAATCTATCATCTCCTCAAACAACAGCTCATCAAACGGCTCTACGTCAACACTAAATGGATTTCCTCGATCGATGTTCATCCATTGGGCGATAACATTCTCTGCGGTGGTTACGATTCGAAGATCAACTGGTTCGACTTGGATTTGTCCGTGAAACCTTACGAAACCTATCGGTATCACAAACGAGCCGTTCGTTGCGTTCGTTATCACTCGAAATTGCCGTTGTTCGCGTCGACAAGCGACGATGGAACGTGTATCGTCTCGCATTGTTCGGTTTATGCCGATCTTTTGAAGAATCCGATGATTGTGCCCGTGAAAATCCTGCGTGGACATCGAATGATCGATGATCTCTCGATACTCGATTGTTTATTTCATCCAACGCAACCGTGGATATTTACATCTGGTGCTGATTCAACCATTCGATTGTTTACCAATTAACAAACGAACATAAAGATTTTTTTGTTGTTTTGAAAAGAGAAAAACAAAAGCGATATCAACATGTTTTTTTTTTCGTTTTTCTGTTGTTAACAAACAAGTTTTTGTTTTGTTTGTTTTAGATAATCGATTGATTCGTAAGTACTCAACGGTCGACACGCTTCACCGATGGTCGATTGATTAATCAACAAGAGTGTAGTGCATCGTTGTCATTTCACTGTTCATTTAAAATACAGTCAATCGTGTGATTTTATCTTTTTTTTTAATTTTACTAATGATTGACCATTATTCGATTGAAAACAAAAAGAAAGAGAGAAGATTGTTCAGTTGTGATATTTCTGAGACGAATGATGACCTTTGAATTGCTTTTCTTCTTCAGGTAGTTTATGGCTAAATGTCAGTTGATGATCTTATTTTCTGTTCATTTGAGAGAGAATTGTTAGTCGACTGTAGAAATGACTCGTACTATTCATACCGTGAGGCAGAGTAACTCGAGTACAGACACAGTAGTAGTAGAAGAAGAAGAAGAAGAAGAAGAAACGAGAAGAAACGAGAAAAGAAAAAAAGAAACGAATGGGTATTCGTATAAAGAAAAAGAAGAAAACTGTCTGTCGTTACAGAAAAATCATGTAAGTAAAAAATAGGACGGAGAAAGAGAAAGAAGAAGAAGAAGAAGAAGAGAGATGATAAGTTCAAGACTCTATCGTTCGCATCGATCTATCCTCACGAGAGAAAAAGGAAGAGTCAAGTGTGCGTGGTGGAAATGCATGGTTTTGCTTTCCGTTCTTTATCTCTGTCGCTCTCTCTCCCTCAAGGTTGGTAGTTTTCATCGTTTTTGTTCGTATTAAGAAAAAAGTCAATAAACTCATCGTATTTCTTTTCTTCTGTTTTCATCCTAGTCGAAATTAAGATACCGAATATCTGTCTGTCTGTTGAATTGATTCTTTTTCTTGACTAAAAAAGCGTGTGCATGTGTGTTTTTTTCAATTATAATATCGACTCTCTTTTTCTTTCTTGATGATATATGTTAAAGAAAACGAGTCAAATGATGACACTACTAACAGTGACTATAGCTTTTTACCATAAGCATTTAAATGTATATGTCGAGGTTAGTTACCTATTCTCTCTACCTGTGTGTTCGTCTATCTATGTCATTTGTTTAAAATCAGTCAACCATGATGTACACGAGAAAGGTGTCTCTTCTCTTCTTCTTTCCCGGTTGGTTTCCCGTGATCGTCGGTCTAGTTATTGCTGTTTTACTTCTTAGGGTTTTTGTTGTTGTTGTGTGTGTTCAACTGAAGTATCAAATCACGAGATTGAGATGAAAATATTTTCAATAGATAAATCATAATTCGTTTCGTCCCTCTCTCTCTCTTTAAATACGTCATTTTCATTATGCAAGCTTTGACAAATAGTAGCATGCTACCTGTTTGTTTTCTCCTCCCTATAGTATTTCTCGTTCTTTCTTTTCTTTTCTCATATGCGTTTTTACTCCGAGTTCTTCTTTTTCTCTTCTAGTGAAACGAACATACCGTGGCAGCAAAAGGTTCTACGTATTATTAACACATCACTCTTTTTCTCTTCTTTTTTTTTCTGTTCGTGTACGAGTATGTGTATATGGCATTTTTTTTCTTCTTCTGTCATCAACATTGTTTGAACTACGTTACTATTTATTCGCCTGTATGTACGTATGTGTGTGTGTGTGAGAGAGAGAGAAAGACAATTTCTTTCTTGTTTATAAATGAAAGACAGAAAAAACACTAAATGAATACATATATAAGTATGCACATAGTTTTTTTTAAACATTTATTCACAGGAAAGAAGAAAGAAAGAAAAAAAATCCTTGAGGGCCTAGGTCGAACCGATGCTGAAACACTATCTATCTATCTATCCATCTATCGGTCTGTTTACATACGAGTGATGGTGTCGGATTTCTTCATCGTTTCTCCTCCTTTCTCATAGTACAGATAGACAGATTCTTTGCAGTACACTAATAATAACGATGATGATGATGATCTTCATCAATATAATCATTGTCCTATTTTCTGCATACAATAAGTATCAAATTATATCCTTGTACTCCGTCATAGTAAGTCATGCTGTTCGATGGTTTACCTTACTCAGTCCTGTCGTTGTTGATGTGATCCCTTGAGATGTATGTACCTTCTCACTTTTTTGCTCACTGTTTGAACCTATGAAGTCTTGGACCTGGTCAACTGTGCACACTATGTCTGTCTGTCGTTTAGTCTCGTTTTTATTCTATACACCTTAGGGAGTATAGCAGCACCTCATCATCATTTCATGCTTACATGCATTGTAAATGCACACGCACTAGATATGCATCCGGAAACGAACATGTTATTAAGAAGAAAAAAAAATTCTTTCATTTTAACTCTTGATTCGCTTCCCAAATGTTCGTCATCAGCCATTCGAAGCATGACTTCTTTTAACTGAACAACAAAAAGAAAACTCTAGACTATATCCAATAATCATTGTTGTTTTATTTAGATGTCGTTTTCGAGTTGTAGCAATAAAATTTATATATTCTTTCTTTCTCGCAATCTGTCTGTGTATATGTCTGCCTTTCTCCTTCTTTGTTTCATTTGATTATTCTACGCTAGTGTCAGTAGTATTGCTTCTTGCAGCTGTAAAAAAAAGAGGCTTGTTGCTGGTGAAGATGATGAGAACAGCAAAGAAGAAGAAAAAGACGAAGAATGTTTTCCATCTTTTGCTCTTTCGTGTTCGATGCTGCTGTTCTCTCGGTTCTTTACCAATGCATGAGAAAGAAACGACAAGAACGATAAAATAAGAAGAAGAAAAAAAACGAAGGAAAATAGAGGCATCTCAATGCGTTTGCGCGCGGGAACGAGCACAGTGGGCCATAGTGGAGATGTTGTTTTTTACGCATCTGTTATTGTTGTTGTTATTCTTGTTCGCCTTTCACGTGATGCAGGTCGTCGATGCTGCTTCTTTTTTTTGCTATTCGTATAGCATGCTCAAAGCGTGAATGATGTCCAATACGCTCGTGCACGCACATACGCGCTCGTTCTTCGTCCTCTTTTTCTTTCCTCTTTTCCCCCCTCTATTTTTTTCTTCTTCTTTCAATTTGACCAGTTGTTCTTTGTAGTAGTTGGCAAACGAACACAATGAATGGAAGAAGGAAAAGATAGAAAGAGAAAGCAAAAAGAGACAGAGAGAGAGAAGGAGAAAGAAAGAGTATGCGCGTACGATCGGACGGCAGATTGAACGTAGGAGAAAGAGCCAACCCGTTATTTGTTCTTTTTTGACATTCTTCTTCCCCTCCCATGATGTACGTACGTGAACGAGATGCAGCGAACGTGTCGCATGCGAACACATTTTTGGCTTGTTTGTCGTCAACAAAGACGATCCAAGAAAAAAAATTTTATGTTTTTATTTTTTTTTCTATGTTCAATTTTAATATTCATTTCAGATCGAATTAATACTCAATGCACAGGATCATCAATACGAATGAAAAACAATGTCAAACAAGCCATATTGGCTCTTGTTATAGTTTTCAAACGAACTGCACATTAATTCGTATTTATTAATCTATTCAATTTGACATTCGTCGTCTAACAATTTTGGTATTTTTTCTCGTTATTTCATTGACAGTTCTTATTGTTTGATATTCTAGTAAATAATGAAATGGAGAGTGGAACATTACCGCCGCCAACAATGCTACTACATTCGAACGAATCAATGCAACAAATTCCTTCGTCTGATTCTCCAATGAATCAATTTTCTGATATTTTCTCTGCACGACAATCCGTACAATCGAATTCGAAAAATAACAAACGAAAACTCGATGAACTTGCCGATCCATCATCGAATGAATTCGAACCATCGTCTGGTTTAAAACCACAAAAAACCGATCAAGCCGAACCCGAACGATCACTTAGTAGAACAGGAACTCCTCTATCGAATGGACCTCTTACACAACGACCTTCATCGACCCCATCGCGAAATAGCAATGATAATGGTCCACCATTTGATTTCGATCCACCAAGTAATCATAACAATGCTAATACCGGTTGTACGACACCAAATTCATCATTACTTACACGACAAACGCCACCACCACCTTCTTTACAACAACAACAACAACAAACATTGCCTCCATTACAACCACCAGCTTCGTTTATGTCGATGTCACCACGCAATCAATATTCAGTCACCAGTGATAGTCCATTTATACAGCCAAATAATCAAGTGTTTGTATTCACAACACAATTAGCCAACGATGCAGCCGATGCTGTCTTAAAAAGTGAATATCCAAATATTATCGAATTTCACAAGTCATTGCCTTCCACTGCTCAATATCTATCTACACTTTCTAATAATATGAATAACAGTCAAAATTCATTATTGAGTGGTCAAATGCATATGAATCCTGGTCATCCAATGCCACCTGGCTGTCACTCACCTCGAACTATGCAGATGATGATGGGCGGACCACCGGGACCTCATAATCAACATTTAATGCATCCGAATGGTGGCGGTGGTCCACCGCCGAATTGGCCTCATCCACATTTCCATCCGCATCAACAACAGCCACCATTTGGTCGTTTAACGCCCGGTCCTGGTGGTTTACCGCCACCAAATCATCTTATGCCACCTGGTGCACTTATGATGAACGGCCAACCACCATCAGATGGTATTGAAAATCTAACACCCGAACGTGCTAAACATCGAAAGAATCAATTGAATAAAATCGAAGATTTAAAATCGAAAATAACTGGAGGTCGACGCGGCGGAAGAAAAGCAGCAGCGGCTGCTGCAGCTGCTGCAGCGAATATGCCACCGAACATGAACGGTGGTCCGCCACCACCAGGTTCACTCGATCCACATCAACAACAAATGATGATGATGAACAGTCCACATGGCGTTGGTCCACCGCATCATATGATGGGTGTTGGACCTCCACCACCACATATGTTGCCACCAGGTATGCGTGGACCGCCACCAGATGGAATGATGCTCGATATGAATGGTCCGCAGCCACCTCATGGTTACATGAATGGACCTATGCCACCGAATTTTCCTGGACCGTATGGACCAGGACCAGGTGATCCATACGGACAAATGCCGCTACATCAACATCCACAAGCCGTACGAGATTGGAATAAGATGCAAATGGATCATCTCGAAGGTAAAGGACCACCGCCACCGCTACCACCACCACATATGCGTGGACAACCACCACCGTACTCGTCAGGATCGCCATCATCGTTAACACCTCCAATAGCTACAACATCGGCAGGAGGTGGTATGGGACCCAATGGTCGATTACTTTCACCGAAATTAGAACCGAATTCAGGACCACGTCTATTTAAAGTTGGTCAACCAGAAAAATTCGTTCCTGATTCATTGCCATCGTCAGGTAATAAGAAACTACCTGGCAATATTGGTGACGTACAACTAACAGCATCACCATCGCAAATGGATTATAATGAACTAGGTAAATCGATATGATTTAATCAAAAATCTCTTGGATGATTATTTTCAGGGATTGACGGTGAGGAATTACTTATTACTAGGCACTTGAATCGAGCTTATCGACCAACGAATGGAGTTGGTGGTGCGCCTCCAGTACCATCATCATCTTCATCATGTAAAGATGAACCTATGACACCTTCGGGACGTTCAACATCGACACCCAATCCAAATGCAAATCCATTATCAGTCGGACAAGCACCTGTCGGTTCAACGACACCAACACATCTTTCACAAGGACCATCATCACATCTTACACCACAGAGTGTATCAGCTGCATCACCACATCCAGCTAAATTACCTGGAAACAGTAGTATAGCATCACCATTAATGATTTCCAATGCAAATTCATCAGCCAAAGATGAACCATTAGATATGAATGGCGGTCCTAGAACGCCAACATCTAATATGGCACCACCATTGAGTAGTATGTTACAAATGACAAATAGTTTACAATCAGCTAATTCTCCATACAATCCATCGAATAATAGTGGTTCTAAACCACCATCTATATCATCGAATCCTATGGGCAATGGACCACCATTAACTAGTCCAAACCTTGCATATATGGCTAAATCTATTGATCAATTACCACCACCATCACATATGTCATTGCCACCACATCATCAACAACAACATATGCAATTTCAAAATATGAATCATCATCATCGAATGTTAGGTCCACCTGATTCCATGCCACCACATTTCAATCCACATCATGGCGGTAATCTACCACCACCACACATGTACAAAATGATGCCACCGCATCCATCAATGGATCCGTCTGGTATGATGCTTCCACATCCTGGTGGTCCGCCACGATCTATGAAAGGCATGCCACCTCAAGATCCAATGCAACAACAACATATGCATCATCTACCACCGCCACATTACATGAAAATGCATGGCATGGACCCATTACTAGGTCCTCCACCGCCAGGCCATCAACCGCAACATATGCGTTATCCACCAATGATGGACGATGGTTTCGGTATGGGTCCACCACAACCTGGACCTCATCCTCACCATCCACATATGCATCCACATATGTCACCTCATCAACAAATGCATCCTCATCCAATGCATCCTCAAGATGGTCGACCACTTCCACCGCAAGCAATCAACAATACTTATGTTTCAACAACGATGTCGATACAACAATTAAATATTCAAAGTTTAGGACCTGGTGGCGGTGGTGGTCCACCATCTGATCCACAAACAGGTACAATTCACTATCATGCTTCATCAGGCATGGGTCCTGATTCTCAGCAACAACCGCCACCACCACAACAACAACAGCAACAAGGTCCACCAGGATCGAATGGAAATAGTACAATGTTTTCTTCTCAACAGCAATTTGTCTCAATGAATACTATGTCAACAAATGACCCATCATTTGCACCACAATTCAATGATCTTCAACCTCCATCATCTAATCTCAGTGTTGAGGGACAACCACCTGCCTACTGGTGATCGTAATCAAATCGAAATTACACAAAAGAAAATAAGAAATCGAAATATTTCTAGAATCAATGTATCTCACGTTCTCTGTGAGACATCTTTCGTTCTTATTTATCTCCTATTTTCTAATTTGATCTTGTACAGACAAAGAATCTCTCTTTTTTTTCTCTCTCTGTCTCTCTTTGTTTCCTGTTCTGTTTGCTTGTTTGACTTCGGGCATCTCCAATCTTTTTTTCGACTAATTGTATTTTTCTCTTTTTCTTTGACTGTTGTTGTTATTGATGTTGTTCTTTATTTTTCTCTCTCTCTTTCTCTCGTTCGTTCGCACATGCAAGTAAAACTATTGCGCTTATTTGTTGACTTTATTAATGTTGTCGTCATCATATGCATGTGGCACCATCGACGTAACTACCGACTACTGTCTACTCTCTGATCTTTCTTTTTTTTGTTCTCTTTGTTCATTAAATTCGTTTTCTTTCTTTTTTTCTTCTCTTCTCTCTGTGTGTGCGTGTGTGTTACATGAGAAATTCAAATCAAAAATAGAATTTATACAAATAATAAGATGACAAAACAAAAAAAGGAAACTAAATGCAAATTGTCTGTATGTCAATTTTAGATATTCAGTTGTTCGACTTGAAAGAAAAAAGTCTAGAAAAAGTCACAGTCGCATACATATCATTCTGAAAAGATATTTCGAAAATGGCAACTAATACACAAGGCATGGACTCGCATGGTAACACAAAATTACCATCGGCAGCAGCTGCTGAAGGTACACTTGAGGCCGAGAAAGAAGCAGTTGTTGAACATATGGCGGGTAAAGGAGCAATATCGACTAGTAATCTAAATGGCATGAATTCACATGGTGATACAGTCGTTCCTGAAAAAGCAGCTGAAGCTAATATTGATCGTCATTTACACGGTTTACATCCACAATCATCTAAAGAATAACAAACAACTATTCGAACTGTAAAAATAAAAATGATTTATCGGCAGATATCTACTCCAGCACTTATTTTTTTAAAGACAATTTTTGTGTTATACTCAACGATTTTTCTCTTCTTTCAATAAAAAATATATATTGAGTTCGATGATCTATTTCTTCTTGCAGATTCTGTTTTGATGATCTTGTCAAATGAGACAAGGATGACCACCGAAACTGAATTGATTTTTTCGCCCGAACGTTCCAGCAGAGGTTCGTTCCATATATTTTCAAGCAAGAAAGTAAATCAATCAATCAATTCGACAATAACAATCGGCGATGATTTGTTTTTTCTCAATAGGCAAGTTGCCGTGTAGGAACATTAGCCAAACCTCCAAAGCCTGTTTCATGTCGAGTTTATCGTTATTTCACACCAGCAGCTGCTGTTAGACCATCGAATGCTGTTTCAGTTAGTACAGATTCTTACGGTGTTGGTAAGTGTTGGGTTTGTTTTTTATTTGAATGATAAATGAAATTTTAGCAATGGAAAGCCCATTTTATACGAAGTCAGATACGTCTACTTATTGGGATCAATGTTTCGAACATCTTGAATGTCTCGGACGTGGTTCATTTGCAGAAGTATGCGATCGAAATTGCCATATTTTATTGTCGTGAAATTGAATGAGATTTCTTCAGGTTTATAAAGTTCGTCATAAAGAAGACAATCAGCTATATGCCGTTAAACGATCATTGACAAAATTTCGTGGTAAAACTGATCGGTAAAACAAAATTGCTCGAAGAAATTTCGTTTTCTAATTCAAACATTTTAGTGATCAAAAATTAAAAGAAGTTCGTTTTCACGAAGCACTTGCTACACATCAGAATATTCTGAAAATTATTCATGCATGGGAAGAACGTGAACGTTTATATATTCAAACAGAACTCTGTCGAAGCAAGTACGAATTGAATAAATGCAAAATTTCTTCGAAAACTTGTTCTTAAAGTCTATTAGAATATTCAGCAGAATATCAAATGACACAGCCAATGGTTTGGCATTTTCTATATCAAATTAGCCAAGTAAAATCTAAAGACAATAATGAATTCCTTCTTGAGTTTATTCGATATTTTCAGGCGCTTGATTTTCTTCATTCTTTGTATTATGTTCATATGGATGTAAGTTTGTAATTCGATAGAAAAGAAAAAAGAACATTTTCTTGTTCAGGTCAAACCAGAAAATGTTTTAATTACACTCGATGGTATTCTTAAACTTTGTGATTTCGGTATTGTTCATGATTTACGTAGTGTAAGAAGCAAATACCAACGAATGTGACAAAATGAAATTCGATTTTTAGGCATCAACATTAGCACAAGATGGTGATGCACGTTATCTAGCCTTTGAAGTTCTTTCAGGCACCGTAACAACCGCAGCTGATGTGTTCAGTTTAGGCATGGCAGCACTTGAATTAGCCAGCGATTATGATATGCCTGTAACGGGTGATCTTTGGACAGATATACGTGAATTAAAAATACCAATTGAAATAACAACTGGTAACAAAGAAAATGATCAGTTACGAAATTTCGTTTTTTTTCATGATTTAGTTTTAACGGATTTGGAATTAAAAGATCTATTGATACGAATGATACATACTGATTATAAATTACGTCCGTCAGCAAAAGAAGTACTCGATAGTCCAGCAATTCGCAATCGAGTATGTTTTAATAAAAGCGAAATCCATTGATTTCATTTGTGATTCATAAAGATTTGTCATATGGCATCGCCATTCGCATCGAATCCACATCGACCAGATCACGTATGAAATTTTCAAAGAAGAAAAATCTCCTTAAAAAAACTAAATGTTTCTGTCATTTGAAATAGTTACTTCCATCCACTGATGGAAATGATTCGCCTGCGAGTCATGGTTGTCGTACACCAATTAAAAAACCGAAACGACCACCGAATTATGCTGGTTGTAATGATGAACTATCAGATGGTTTCTTTGTTTTTTGTTTTAAGAATTTTGAAATCGATGAATTTGTTTTTCATAGATGAATTTCGAATACACTCGATTCATGATCATTCTCGAATGTAGTTCAATTGACAAAACTAATTTTAATTGAAAAAAAAACTAATTCTATTCTATTTAGAACTCCACCACCACCACCAATTGTTGGTGATCCATTACGTGTTCGTCTTTTCCCTTCCGATTCAGATGAAGAAATTTCTGATGATCATCTTGATTTGTAAATTTCGAATTCTATTGCCATTCTCTCATATATATTCGAATTTGATTTCTAGTCGAAAATCTCCTGGTCAATTTAAATTTGACAGCAGCGAAAATGAAGATTAAAATTTAACAAAAATCTTTTCATCTTCCGGTGTTCTTATTCTTCTAACTTATGTCAGATAATTCAAATTCATAATTTCTTTTTTTCTTATTATTATTATTCTTATTACTATTATTCATTAAAGAAATAGTCTTAACGCAAGAGAGAGAGAAATATCAGATATATACGTATGCAATAACATGTTTTGATTGTCGCCTCGTACAATAATCTATATATCGACCGATGTTCTTCTTTCTATGTGCATGTTTAACTGCTCGATAATTATTAATTTTTTTTTATTTACTATTAAATTATGTACAGGTTGAATAAAAACATAATGGATTCTCTCTTGTTCTCTTTCTTTATTTATTATCATCTCTTCTTCTTCTTTTTTCTCTTATTTTCTTTATGTCAGTTAATTTGTTGAACTATTTTTTTTCGAAAAGTGTGTTTGTGTAAACATTTATTTATCCTCAGACAAAAACAAAAAAACTTTATAATAATTTGATTAAAACAACACACGAAATACAGCAAATATAGAAAAGAAAAAAACAACAATGAATATGAGAATGAATTTTTATTTATAGATGTTCAATGAGATCGTTGATTAAATCGTTGACTTGGTATCTTTATGGCGGAGTTTCGTGTTATTGTATGCAGAGATTTTTCGTTGATTTTATTCAATTAAAAACAACAGAGAATTCTCTCTTTCAATCGGGAGATATTATCCTATTAGATTTATGGAATCGATTAAAATTGCATAGGTAGAAGTTTGCTATTGATGAAAAATTGTGAAGGCATCAATGAATCTAACGTGATTTTAGTATAGAAATAACTTGATTTATGCAGTATCACCGGACGATCATCATGAGAAAATCTTCGGACGTATTATTGCATTTGCCGATGAGGATATTAATGTTCATCCAGTGAATTGTCGAGTGAAATTTGTTCGAGTAAATAACTGGATTTTAATTTAATCTTATTTCATATTCGTTGAATAGATTCCAAAGGGAAGTGTTGCAATTGAATTATTAACAAATGATTCGACTAATCAAGAAATTAAAATTCTACCCATAGGTCTCATCGAAGGACGAACATTAGCAAGAGTAACAACAGATTTATTATGAATTCAATAGAATAGTTTTTATTTAGATTTGGCCATTAAAGCGATATAATAGTCAACTTCTGAATCAATCATCATCCGATAGATAAACTTGATATTAATAGGTTCTGCTCGATTTTTTTAAAATGTCTATCTGAACAATATTTTGTCTGTCAGTTTTGTTTCGTTGGGAAAGAGAAAAAAAAACAAAAGATCAAACACCGAAGAACGAAAAAAAAAGAAATTGAAATTTACAATAAAGATAATAAGCTCCTAGAAATAATTTGAGCTGACCAAAAAAGATATTGAATATGTAAAATAGAGAATGAGAAGAGAAAACAAAGGAAAATCGAAACGTCTTCGATTTGTTTTAATCCGATTGTCAGTCAGCCAGTCAGTGAGTCACCGGGCGTTGATTTTGTCATATTCAAGAACTAATCGTGTTCTTCGGGGACTATTAACTTTCGTTCTTTGGTTACTCGTGCACCAAGACATTCTTGAAAGAAATGTCGTTGAAAATAATAATAATCATCATGTAGAATTGAATTTTTCTCAAAATCATGATCAGCATCTGGATAAACCTGAAGAGAAGAGAAGAGCAATTTTTAATTTCATGAGCAGTTTTTCGTTGAATTACTTTGTATTCAAATTTTTTAATATCAGTACTGATGAATGTCTTAGCTAATGCAGCTGAATGTTTGAAATGTACATCCTCTGAAAAATGATATTGATTCGAAATAGGCAAAGAAAGAAACGTTTGATTACCATCGGCTGTTCCATGAACAATAGCGATGCTTTTATTCGGAAGATTTGACTTTCGAGACTAAAAAACAAAGTTAAATTTATTCCGAAAAATCAAATCAATTAAATTACAGTTTTAACAGCTTGTTTAATTCCATGAATACGTTCCGTATAAACCGCATCTAAATAACAAGATAAGATCGGATGTTATTTTTAGTAGATCCTACGGTAATGAGTTAAATCATTGACTGGTGACTCGAGAAAAGCACAGATATATTCGTCGTTACTCGGATCTTCTAATAATTTCAAAGCAATCGTTGCAGCTGGTCCCTAGAAAAGCATCACGCTAAACATCCGTTTTTCTTCAACGCAAAAAATAGATTTACCCGCGCTTTAAGTCCAAATCGCGTGTCATTTAATGTACCATTAAATTTCCTTTCATTCCATTTCAAATGTCTACGAAGAGGAAGAGAAATGAATCTTCAACACCCTCAAACTATTTGTCATACTGTGCAAGTTTGATATAATCATCGTATTGTCGTTCGAACCAAGTTGGTGATTGATTTTTTAAATAATCTTCATCTTGTCCTCGGCTTCCATGTGAATCGAAAAACACGATACTAACATTATCTTGTGTGACTTGCGCGAATTCAACTAACGGTAGAACATATTTTTTCGTCACACGTTGATCATATAATTGATCATTTCTATGGAAAATAAATTTTTATTAAATAATCAAGAAAAAAAAAAGAAAGAATTTAGTTTTACATTGAAACAATTACAGGATAGGACGCAATCGTTTCATTTGGATTGTAGTTTGGCGGTAAGATAATCATTCCATAGCCGACTAATTATCAAAGAATATTTCGAAGAGAATATGCGAGATAAATCGAATTACCTGTATTCTTTTTATCTAATGGCACGGCGAAATAATCGACATAGGGCATTAAACGATTACTAATCCACTCGCGAAATGGATGATTTTCATTAATCAATGCTAAAATTGCAGAAACGAATTTTAGTTCAATAAAAACATCATTCTTTCTTTCTACCGAGTTTTTCTGTTTGACTGTATAACGTCGAAAACGGAATTGTCGATCCATAGCATTCCAAAATATAGTAACTTCCTTTTCCCGAACTAAACTTTGCATTTGCATATTCACACGAATCATTTCCTTGTTGACACGAAAGACATTCCGCTTCCAATTTATCATCCATATAGTTCAATCTATTTCGCACAGATCTCAGCGTTTTATTTTAGAAAAAGATCTCTGCCGTTTTCTCCTACCGGTAGACTTGTCGTTCTAAAGGATTGTTTAAATTCGAACCTGTAAAATAGATTTGATTGTAACTATCAACATGAATGATCTCATCAACGTAGATATTCGATGGTGATCTCGTGTCAATTTGTGGATGCTAAACGAGAAAATTGAATTGATTTTCATAAATATTCAAAACATACGGCTTGATCGAAATGAATACGAGCTATGTACGGATGAGCTTTAATCGATGATTTCTCATTTGTTGCTGATGATTCGAATCGCACGATAAAACCATAGATACCCAATGGAGAAAAAAATGGTTTGAGAAAACGTGGCGCAAGAAAACCTTTGCGTGTTTCTTCGACAAAACGAGATTTGAATACGATATTATCATGATTTCTCGATTGAATATCATATAATTGAATGACACTAGAATTTTGTCCACGATTTCCATAGACAACAGCTAAACATGTATCACAATACCAAACGACATGATAGATATAAAAATCCGAAGTTCTAAAAAAGAAAGAAAGACAAACAAATGAAGTTGATTTTTGTTGTTGTTATTTACAATTGTTCGTATTCAGTTGGTCGAGGAACACGTTGAGTTCTTCCTGATTCGATATTGTAAATGTAAACATCGAAACTTGGCAATATATCACCATATTTTGGGTAAGGAATCGAATACAAATCATTGTCTCTACTTTTAAAATCATATCGAAGAAAATGAGATAATGAAACGTTTTTTAAATTCGTTTTTATATATGCTAAATAACGATTATTTGGCGACCAATATAAAAGAATATTTTGCTTGAAAATTTCATCTAAATTATCAGTATGAGAGAAATCAATCAATCAATCAATCAAAGATTATTTACATTCATAAATCCATTCGATGAGACCATTATGCATAGTTTCTCGATTTCCGTCAAATGTCACTTGAATGGTATTGGTTCGCGAGATATCATAGAGATAAATATTGAATTTATGAATAAACGCCTAGAAGCAAAAGAAAAGTCAAGAGATCGATTGAGTTGTTTAATAATATCAAAATTTTACAAAATAATTGTCATTAAGAGAGTATAAAACAGCGGACAAAGGTACAATTCGTCCGTCAGGAAGACCGATTGAAGCGATTTTTTTCGATTTTTCGTATAGATCGAATTCATAATCTGTATAATATCGATGCACCTAAGCAAAAAAAATCAATACATTCGTCTGTATTTTGTTTGTAACAAACTCTATCTCGAGCTTTCGGTATGAGAACATATTTGGCTGTTGGTGACACCAAACTTTGATTCATATAATTATGCTGAATAATATTCTTTCGAATTAATAGTTCATCTTTTAAAGTATCACAGTTATAGGTATAAATTGAATCATTTGCATCGAGATAGAAAAATGTTGTATCCGATATCCAAGTTCCATTCCATCTACGAACAAAAATAAAAACTCGAATCTCTGAAAAACATAAGTCAATTACGGCTCAGGAACTTTAATATTGAATATATCTTGTTCACTTAGTGGAATCAGATCAAGTGGAGGTGGTGGTGGACCTAGATGATTAATAACAATAAGTCAATGAATCTTTTGCTCATAGAAAATAACATACGATTGCGTGTTATGAATATTGCAAGAAGAATAAATAGGCAAATAACTGTAATAGCCACAAAGGCTATTCCTAAGCCTTTCCAATTTTGTTTTTTACTCGTTCCACCGACCAATTCCTATGATAGAAAAACCGAAATCAAATCGATTATTTTCAAATAAAAATCGAACGAAAATATTCTCATTGATCTGTTTCTCGAGAGAAGAATTCTTTCAATAGCTCACCACACAGAAAGAACAACATTGAAATAGACTCGTGTCATCTCTTTTTGTCTCATCTTCATATTGTTGTTGTTGTTGCGATGCAAACATCAAGAGTAGTTTTCTTATGGTAAAAAAATTAACAGTTGTTAGAATACGCGATGAAGATCGTGATGATGAAAAAGCAAAATAAGAAAACGACGACGACGAAGAAGAAGAAAAAATCAAGGAAAAAAAAAGAAATCGATTGGAACTAAAATGAATATGCAACTCTATTAACGGAAATCGTTCGACAATAGAAGAAGAAGAAGAAGAAGAAGGAAAAAGTCGAGAAGAAAATGACGTTCATTTGACTATCTTTGAAAATGGACAGAAATCAAGCAAAATAAAACAGAGAAAATGACTTCGATAGAAAATAATTAAAATCTGTTTCCTATCGTGAACGTTTTCTTTTGATTCTAAACACTTCTATTCCTATTATTTCTGTTTCTATATCATGTTGATTTCAATGACATTAAACACGATTCATATTCACTGATTCAAGAAATTTCTCTTTCACTCTTTCTTTTCGATGGAGATTTTTATAAACGCACCATGCTAATCCTTTATTAGGTCCAATGATATCGATATCGTAGGCGAAATAGAATCCATATTTGAGATTAATAGTTTACTTATAAACAAAATCGAAGTAATAAGCCAAATTTCTTTCTTTTCTAATACGAATTAAAAATCAAAATCAACTCACTTTATAACGAACCATAGTCGCCATTCTTTGATTTGTCTTCTTTTGAAAGATCCAAATAGAGGAGATATATATATATGCGCGTGTCTGATGTTTGAGGAATTAAATTAGAGTCAAGAAAATATGTACATCGTCAAGCGTCACCGTTGAAACGGAACAATGACGATAAAAAAAAAGGAAAAAAAGAAGGAATAAGATCAAAACGACGACAAATAGAAGAAACAACGTCGACTACAAAGACCGACATCAGGAAGACATGTAGATGGTTCTCTCACTTGTGTTATCTCTCATTCGTCATAATTTTCAGGCAAAACCATCTACATTTCATTTCTGGAATGCGTGATGTTGTCACTTTTTTCCTCTTCTCTATTCTTCTCTTTTTCCTCTTTTCCCATTCTTTTTTTTTTCTTAGACATTTTCTCGTTCGTGCTATTAGAATCTCAACTACAGTCAAGTTTTTTTTCTCTTCTGGTTTTTTTTATTGCACACATATAAATAAATATATATATATATGGATCAAGACTGGTAGCTCCCAATTGTGTATTTCATTGGTGACAGAAAACGAGAGAAATAACCAAGGCATGTAGCATTGCTATACGAGTAGTACTTGTACGTCAAAAACCAGGATAGTTAATAATAAAAATCAATGCTTAGGTTTGCCCTGCGTTGACTACTGCTCAACCGAGAACTAAGAACGATTCAAAGCGTTGATGAAAAAACAGAAGAAGATAAAGAACAAGGAAAAACTAAAGAAAAAAAAGATCAAAACAAGACAACTTATTTGAAGTGACATATGAAAAAAAAAGCCGAGAAGAACAAAAAAAGAAACTGTTTTCAGTGATTTTCCTTCTTTTCTTCTTATGTTGTTCAATATGCACTTGATTGATGAGCTTATAGATGATCACTAATCGTATATTTTTATTTTTTCATTGAATTGAACAAAGAATGATCGTATTAATTAGTTTTATTTCGTTTCCATGTTCAATTTACTTTTTTCTTATTTGAATGATTTACCGTTAGTAAACAAATAATAAGCATAAGAGTGTAGAATGTTCGTTAATTGCCTCTTTTCTTATTATCATTACTAGCAATCAAGGACTTTTTGTTCAGATCGAAAGGCATTTAAGTGTATTGACAATAGAAATCAAATAAATCGACAAAAACTATTCAATTGCCTCAATGAATTCGCTTCGATTTATTACCTGACTGTAGTATATTTGAGAACTATACAGACGCAATTGATGAATGATTGAAAACCTAATTTTTCTTCTTTTTTAAAACTATTTAATAGTAATTGAAATGTAATTTCTTTTCTTTTTCAATGACATATCATCAAATAAATGGCTTTTTTTTGGGTGACTCGAACTTCAGTTTACTCACCGGCATTAACAATAAACCAGAAAGGAAAACACGAGCACAACTAGGCATAGTTTCGAATTAGTTTATCTCAATCGACTCAGACACATTTATTATTGTGTTTTTTTTCCTAATTTAAAACTTTTCAACCTATTCTAATCGATTTCTTTTTTCTCTATATCCGGTGAAAAGAAGATAGTACGTTATATTTTGATTTGTTTAAATCATAAAAAAAAACATTCTATTGAGATTTTTCCTCTTTTATGTCAAAATCAACTCACCATATTCGTTCAATCATCAATCGATGCTTTGCCGAGTTTTTTTTTTCTTTTTATTACTTTCAGAATAAAAAAGTTACATTTTTTTTTATTCTTCGCTTTTCTCGTTTAAGAAAACAACTAGACCTTTCCGATTGTTTTCTTATTCTAGTAGAAACGGACACATTGTTATTTTCAATTCTATCACTAGTAAATGTGAAGGAAAAAAAAAAGAAAACCTACGCATAAGAAAGAAAATTCATTGAACAAAAAATACTCAATCACGTAGGAACATTATTTTTCAGGTTAATACCTCCAATGAACGTGTCAAAAAAAGAGCTTATCGTGATTGTGATTATTTCTAAGCAATCGTTTTGGCTATAGAATTTTTCAGACATAGAAAAATATTTATGATTGTTATTATTCAGACAAAAAGCAATCAGCTAACTTCGAGAATATTTTGTATATATTTATTCATTATGTCTTTTGCTTGTGCAGTTATTTTTATAAATTTATCATCATCTGTAAATCGGAAAACGAGTATTGAAAAGAAATACTATCGATTAATTTATCTTGATTTGTTTGCTTTGTTTGCTTATCATTCGATTTCTATGGCAAAAAAAAGCGAAGAGCGTACTTGACGTACATCTCTCTTCTCTGGACCAGAATGTCCAAAAGAAAAACTAATTGATTTCTATTTGGTTTTATTTCTTTTCTTTTTTTTCGGTAACATTTGACTGAAATAGTCTTTTTCCTATTTATTTCTTTTGTTGTTTTTATCTTAATGGTTTCTTTAAGGACAACAAGACGAAAAAGAAAATCTATCACTCAAAACCATCGTTGTTTCTGCTTTACTTAACAGCTGTCTTCTCTAACATCAATCATACAGATGACGAAGCAAAACATTAAAAAACATTATTCCTCTTAAATTACAACGACCTAACAAGAAATCATGACATATCCGATATACATCACCAGATATTTCTTTTCATTGTATCAAAAATTGACTTTTTTTCTTCTCTCCTGTATTTTTCGCGTTGATTAACTAATGAATATATCAATTAGAACGGAAGTCAAAGATAGGAAACTCGATTTTGTTGATAGATATGATGATATCAACGAAATTTTCGCAGTGCTTTATCGAATAATAATATTTTCTAATCAATCATCGAGAAAACAATCTCAAATTGTTATTGTTCGTCATTCTAATTTCTCTAGTGAATATCTATCTTCTTTGTCATTCGATTGTAAATTAAATATCAAAAATGCATTTATCATTAAAGGTTACTTACCATAATAACTCCTAGAAAATCCAATCATCTCATCCGCTTATTCACTTAATCTATTTCTAACATTCATATGGATAGAGATGAAAACATAGCGTAATGGATTTTTTTCTCGTGGCAAAGCAAAGACACAAAAAAA
>ERZ781398.1364-NODE-1364-length-23028-cov-5.549950_pt1 | contig 23028 bp, 20 predicted proteins | sample MGYA00433077_ERZ781398 | MGnify/ENA primary metagenome ERZ781398 (study PRJEB29847, sample SAMN06458254) | wastewater metagenome | isolation source: Wastewater bioreactor | place: South Africa: Cape Town | study: EMG produced TPA metagenomics assembly of the... | reverse complement strand
GAGAAGCGCGACAACTACCCCGCGCGCCTGTCGGGCGGGCAGAAGCAGCGCGTGGCCATCGCCCGGGCGCTGTGCATGCAGCCCGACATCATGCTGTTCGACGAGCCCACCTCGGCGCTCGACCCCGAGCTCACGGGCGAGGTACTGCGCACCATGCGCGAGCTGGCCGAGGAGCGCATGACCATGCTCGTCGTCACGCACGAGATGGGCTTCGCGCGCGAGGTCGCGCACCGCGTGGCCTTCATGGACCAGGGCGAGCTGATCACGGCGCGCCCCGCGCAGGAGTTCTTCGCCGACCCGGGGCACGAGCGCGCCAGGGCGTTCCTGGAACACATGCTGTGAACGCCCCCGCGCCGCGCCGGCGCCGCGGGGCGGGGCGCGGTCACTGATTGGCCAGGCCCAGCTCGCGCGCGTTGTCGCGTTCGGCCGCGAACTGGCGCACGGCGTAATCCGTGTACTCGCGGGCATTCATGGGCCGGCTGGGCATGGACTCGGTGGCCAGGGCGCGCTGGTACTTTTCATCGCCGCTGGCGCGCAAAACCGCGTCCTGGATGGCGGTGACCAGCGCGGGGTCCATGTTCTTCGGGCCGGCGATGCCGATGACCGACTGCACGGAAACGTCGTACCCCAGCTCGGCCATCGTGGGCAGGTCGGGCCAGCCCGGCAGGCGCTGGGTGTCGGCCGCCGCCAGCAGGCGCACCTTGCCGGCCTGCGCCATCGCGCCCCAGCCGGCCTCGAACATCAGGTCCACGTGGCCGCCCAGCAGCGCGACCATGGCGTCGGCCCCGCCCTTGAACGACACGGGGTTCACCGAGATGCCGGCCTTCTTCTGCCAGTGGTGCGTGGCGATGTACCCCAGGCCCGTGCCCACCACCGCCACGTTCAGCCTGCCCGGGTTGGCCTTGGCATGGGCCACCACCTCGGCCAGGCTTTTCCAGCGCGACTCCGCGGACACCGACACCGCATAGGCGAAGCTGGTCAGGCCGGCGATGTAGCTGAAGTCCTTGAGCGGGTCGTAGCCCACCTTTTGCACGTGCGGCAGGCGGAAGACCGATGGCGTGATCACCGCCAGCGTCGCGCCGTCGGCGGCGGCCCGGGCCATCGTGGTGGGTCCCAGGGTGCCGCTGGCGCCAGGCTGGTTGAGCACGACGACGGAGGCGTTCCCCGGCGCCGACAGGGCATGGGCCAGCGCACGCATCAGCGCGTCGATGGGGCCGCCCGCGGGGAAGGGCACGATGAGGGAGACCGGCTTGGCCGGCCAGGCCGGTGGATTCGCGGCCCGGGCCATGGGCGCGCACAGCGCCGCCGCGCAGGCCGCGGCCTGTTTCATCCAGTCGCGCCGTCCCCTGGAATTCAGTGATTGCATGATGTCTCCTTGTGGTTGAGTGAAGGCAGTGCCTTTGGGGCATGTGCGCCCAGGCGCCGGTCGGGTTTTTCGCCGGTGCCGGACGAGGCTCAGTCCAGCACCACGCCCGTGGCCGCCGTGCTTTGCCGGATCACGCGGTAGAACTGCTCGAAGCTCGCCTGCGCCTGCGCGGGCGAATTGCCGTTGCCGAAGATGCCGCCGTCCTGCAGGAACTTCACGACGCCGGGCGCGCCCACGGCGGCCTTGAACGCATCGCTCAGGCGCTGGAGGACGGCCGCGCTGGTGCCGCGCGGCGCGAACACTGCGAACGGCGATTCGCGCGACCAGGTTTCCTCGTGGAACCCCTGCTCGGCCACAGTGGGCACGTCGGGCGCCACGGGAGAGCGGCGCACGCCCTGGATGCCTATGCAGCGCAGCTTGCCCGAAGGCTTGTGCTGCTGCACATGCGTGCCGGCCAGCACGGCCATGTTGATCTGCCCGCCCAGCAGGTCCTGCACGATGGGCGCCTCGCCCTTGTAGGGCACGTGCAGCACCCTGGCGCCGTACTTGTTGTTCAGGAGCGTCTGCAGGATGTGTCCGGAGGAGCCGTACCCCAGGCTGCCCAGGCTGACCTTGTCCGGGTTGGCCCTGGAGTAGTCGATCAGCTCGCGCACGTTGTGGACGGGCAGGCTGCTGCTGACCACCCAGGCTCCATACAGCATGGCCAGTTCGGAGACGCAGACCAGATCCTTGGCCGGGTCGTAGCGCAGCTTGGAATACAGCACGCTGCTGCTGGCCAGGCTGGCGGTCAGCGTGGCCAGCAGCGTGTAGCCGTCGGGCGGAGCATTGACCACGATCTCGGCGCCGAGGCTGCCGCTCACGCCCGGGCGGTTGTCGATGAGCATGGGCTGCCCCAGGCGCTCGGCCGCCAGGGAGCCGACCTGCCGCATCAGCGCGTCGCCGAAGCCCCCGGCCGGGAACGGCACGACCACGCGGATGGGCTTGCCGGGAAAAGGATCCGCCGCCTGCGCCCCGGCCATCCGCGGCGCCAGCGCGGCGCCCGCCGCGGCCCCCAGCGCATTCAGGCAAAACCGCCTGCGGTCCGGGTTGTCTGCATGGTTCATCGTTGTCTCCTCTCTCTTTATCAGCGTTGCTTGTTCAGTGCATGGCCTCGGCCCAGGCCCGGGGCACGCGCACCGGCATGGTCAGCAGGATCTGGGCCATTGCCTTGCCCAGCGGGTCGTTGCGCAGCGAGGCCATGCCGCCGCCGTCGAGGGCCGATTCGCAGACGAAATTGACCGCATGCAAGCCTGGCAGGTCGTAGCGCGTGACCCGGCCCTTGACCAGATGCGCCAGCCACTGCGCGACCCGCTCGGCGCTGACCTGCCGGCGCAGCAGCGGCAGGTACTCGGGCCTGCGCGCGATCAGGCCGATGTTCGAGGTGTCGCCCTTGTCGCCGCTGCGGCCCCAGGCGATGCGGATCAGCGGCACCTCGACGCCGTCCTGCGGCATGCCGGCATCCGCGGCATCGGCCGCGCCGGCATCCGGCGGCACGGGCCGCGCGGCATCGGTGTCGCCCGCAGGGATGGGCACTTCGGTGCGCACGCCGTCCATCACCACGGCGGGCTTGAGCATGCGCTTGTCCAGCAGAAAGCCGTATTGGCGTATGGAGGGCGACGGGCTGGCGCGCCCGTTGCCCGAGCCCGTGGTGCCCGGCGACCAGCTCGTGCCGGCTGGCGCCACCTCGCGGGCGAACAGCTCCAGCGCCGCCTTCTCGGGGTGCATGACGGCCAGGCGCATGACGGCCTCGCGCGTGTGCCGCGTCCGAGCATGCGGGCCGAAGCTCGCCTCGGCCCCGAGGATGTCCACGTGCGTGCGCGTGTAGTCGCTCCAGCCGTTTTCGGCGAACAGGCGCCGCGTGCGCGCCAGGATGGCCTGCGCCGTGCGCTCGGCCTTGGCCACGGCGTCGAAGCCGACGATGGTCAGCTGCGCATTGCAGCGAAAGCCCTCCGCGTAGGTGGCGCTGACCTTGTAGGTGGTGGTGGGCGCGCGCCCGCGCGCGCCGGTGAGCCGGACGACGTCGGGCGCCACCTGGGCGAGCCGGACCTGCGTGAAGTCGCAGATCACGTCGGGCAGCAGGTAGTTGGCGGGGTCGCCGATCTCGTAGAGCACCTGCTCGCCCACCGTGGCCGGGCTGACCAGGCCGCCGGTGCCCGGCGGCTTGCCGATGGTGAAGCTGCCGTCGGCGCTGCATTCGAGCACCGGGTAGCCGATGTCGTCCCAGCCGGGCACCTGGTCCCAGTCGGTGTGCAGCCCGCCCGTGCCCTGGGCGCCGCATTCGATGAGGTGCCCGGCCAGGCTGCCCTGCGCCAGCTGGTCGTAGGCATCGCTGGCCCAGCCGAACTCGTGCATCAGCACGCCCAGCGTCACGGCGCTGTCCACGCAGCGCCCGGTCACCACCACCTGCGCGCCGCCATCGAGCGCCTGCTTGATCGGCAGGGCGCCCAGGTAGGCGTTGGCGCTGACCACCCTGGCCGGCAGCGGCAGGCCCTTTTGCAGGTCCCTGACGCCGGCCTCGCGCAGCGCGGGCAGCAGCGGCATGACGTCGTCGCCCTCCACCACCGCGATGCGCAGCGGCACGCCCTGCTCGGCCGCCAGCGCGGCGATGGCCTGCGCGCAGCCGTGCGGATTCATGCCGCCCGCGTTGCTGACCACGCGGATGCCGCGCTCGGCAATCTCCTTGAGCAAGGTCTTCATCGTGACGGTGACGAAGTCCGTGGCGTAGCCCAGCTCGGGCTTCCTCATGCGCGCCGAGGCCAGGATGGACATGGTCAGCTCGGCCAGGTAGTCGAACACCAGGTAGTCGATGTCGCCGTGGCGCACCAGCTGCGGCGCGCCCACGCTGGAGTCGCCCCAGAAACCCGATGCGCCGCCGATGCGGACTTTCTTGTCTGCCATGGGTCTTCTCCTCAGCGGCCGGTCCATTGGGGCGCGCGCTTTTCGCGGAAGGCCAGTTGGCCCTCCCTGGCGTCGTCGGTCTGCGCGAACAGGGCGATCTGGCTTTCGGTGAAGGCCATGGATTCCTCGAAGGCCATGCTCTGCACGTGCTTGAGCGTGTACAGCCCGCGGCGCACGGCGGCGGGCGACTTGTCGAGCAGCCGCGCCAGCAGCCAGTCCAGCCTGGCGTCCACGTCGTCCGCCACGTGGTTGACCAGGCCCATCTCCAGCGCCTCTCGGGCCGAGACCGGCTCGCCGCACAGGCACAGCTCGTTGAGCGTGCGCCGCGGTATCAGGTGCTGCAGCACGCTGAGCACCTGCGCCGGAAACACCCCCACCTTGACCTCGGGCAGGCCGAAGATGGCGTGTTCGCTGGCCACGGCCATGTCGCACATCGCCATCAAGCCCATGCCGCCGGCCATGCAGGCGCCGTTGACGCGCGCGACGAGCGGCACGTTGAGCTGGCGCGAGAGGCGAAACAGGTTGGCGATGCCCTGCGTGGGCTCGGAATAGTCGAACTTGAAGGACTGGCCGGTGGCCAGGTCGGCGCCGGCGCAAAAGGCCTTGTCGCCGGCGCCGGTGAGCACGATGGCGCGCACCTCGCGGTCGGCGTTGGCGCGCGTGAGCGCTTCGATCAAGCCAGCCAGCACACCAGGGCTGATGGCGTTGCGGCGCTCGGGGCGGTTGATGGTCAGCCACAGCACGCCGTCCTGCTGGCGCTGCAGCAGCTCGGGCTCGGGGGGGGTGGTCATGCGTCGGTCTCCGGTCAGTCAAGTGGTTGGGGCGCCCCGCGCGGCGCCGCGCGCCAGCAGGGCTTCGATCTCGGCGTCGGTGTAGCCGGCCTCGCGCAGCACCTCGGCGGTGTGCTGGCCCAGCACCGGCACCGGGCGGTGGTTGTCGGGCACGGTGTCGGACCACTCGCTGGGCACGGCGGTCTCTAGCACGGTGCCGACCACCGGGTGCTCGGTCTGGCGGAAAAAGCCGGTGGCAGCCAGGTGCTCGTCGTGCAGCAGCGACTCGAAAGTGTGCATCGGAAAGATCGGGATCTCGGACTCGGGCAGCAGCGCGCGCCACTCGGCGGTGGTGCGCTGCGCCAGTTCGTCGGCCACCAGCTGGTACAGCGCGTCGATGGACTGGGTGCGGGTGCGGATGTTCTTGAAGCGCGGGTCGGTCTTCAGCAGCTCGCCCCGGCCGACGGCGTTCAGAAAGAGCTCCCAGTGCTTGTCGGTATAGATCAGACAGCAGACGTAGCCGTCCTGGGTCTTGTAGGGCCGGCGGTTGGGCGACATCAGGCGCGGGTAACTGAAGTCGCCCTGGCCTGGAACGAAGGTACGGCCGTACAGGTGATCGCCCAGCACGTAGGGAATCATGGTCTCGAACATCGGGATCTCGACGCTCTGGCCGCGGCCGCTGCGCTCGCGTGCGTACAGCGCGGCGCTGATGACCCCGAAGGCGTACAGACCCACCGAACGGTCGGCAATGGTGATCGGCAGGTAGCGCGGTGCCTCGCCAGCGGCTTCGCCCACCACCGCGGCCAGCCCGGTGGCGGCCTGGATCATGTCGTCAAACGCCGCCTTGGCCGCATAGGGCCCACGCTGGGAAAAGCCGACCATGCTGGCGTAGATCAGGCGCGGGTTGACCGCCAGCAGCACGTCGGGCCCCAGGCCCAGGCGCCGCATGGCGGCGGGGCGCACGTTGGTGGTCAGCACATCGGCGCCCTGCGCCAGCCGCAGCAGGGCGGCCACGGCCTCGGGCTGCTTGAGGTCCAGCGCCACGCTGCGCTTGTTGCGGTTCAGGCCCAGGAACAGCGGACCCAGGCCCTGCTCGCCGTGCGGGCCGATGCTGCGCGTGGAATCGCCCTGCGGCGCCTCGACCTTGATCACGTCGGCGCCCAGGTCGGCCAGCATCTGCGTGGCCGACGGGCCCATGAACACCGTGGTCAGGTCGAGCACCCGCACGCCGGCCAGCGGGCCGCTGGGAGCGCGGGTCGGCCCACTCATTCAGGCTTGATCCCGGCCGCGCGGATCACCTGGCCCCACTTCTTCGAATCGGCCGCCTGAAACTGCGCCAGCCCCTCGGGGGTGCTGAGCGACACTTCGCCGCTGGTCTTGGCCATGAAGTTCTTGAACCCTTCGCTGGTGGTGGCCTTTGCAAAGGCCTGGTTGAGCTTGTTCACGATGGCCGCCGGCGTGCCGGCGGGCGCGTAGATGGCGAACCAGTAGCTCATGTCGTAACCCTTGACACCGGCCTCGGCCACGGTGGGCACGTCGGGCGCCGCGGCCACGCGCTTGCTGCCGCTGGCGGCCAGCGCGCGCAGCTTGCCGCCCTGCACCTGCGGCAGCGCGGTGGGGGCGTCGGCGAACATGAAATCGATCTGACCGCCGATCAGGTCGGTGAGCGCCAGCGGATTGCTCTTGTAGGGCACATACAGCGCGTCGACGTGCGCCATTTGCTTGAGCAGCTCGCTGGCCACCTGGCTGGACGAGGAGCCGGCGCCGAAGCTGAGCTTGCCCGGCGCCTTCTTGGCCGCCGCGATCAGGTCGGCCAGCGTCTTGTAGGGCGAATCAGGGCGCACCAGCAGCAGCATCTGGCCGGTGGACACCAGGGTGATGGGCGCGAAGTCCTTCACCGGGTCGTAGGGCAGCTTCTTGAACAGGTGCTCGTTGGCCGACTGCGTGGTGTTGGTGGTGGTCAGCAGGGTGTAGCCGTCGGGTGCGGCCTTGGCCACATACTGCGCGGCGATGAAGCCGGCCGCGCCGCCCTTGTTCTCGACCACGATCGGCACCTTCAAATCATCGCCCAGTGCCTGCGCCAGCACGCGCGCGAACTGGTCGGTGCCGCTGCCGGGGCCGAAGGGCACGACCAGCGAGATCGGCTTGCTCGGGTAGTCCTGCGCCGCGACGGGCAGCGCGGCCAGGGTGGCTGCGGCGGCGGTCAGCGCCGCCAGGGCGTGGGTGATGCGAATGCTCATGAGGTCTCCTGGGTGGGTTTGAGGCGGGGCGGCACCGGCAGGCCGTGCGCGGCGTTGTCGGCGCCCAGGCGGGGTGCGCCCGCGTGCGGCAGGGGGCGCTGGCCGTCGATGCTGAGCGGCAGCGCGGTGAGTGAGAAGTCTTCGCCCGCAATGGGCGCCAGGATGCCGAGCGCCCGCACCTGCGGATGCGCCAGCGCCTCGGGCACGCTGTGGATGGGCGCGCAGGGCACGCCCGCGGCCTCGAAGCGCGCGGTCCATTCGGCGCGGGGTCGCGCGCGCAGCAGCGGCTGCAGTTGCGCCAGCAGCGCCGCCTTGTGCGCCAGCCGCGCGCGGTTGGTGGAAAAGCGCTCATCCTGAAGCCAGTCGGTCCGGCCCAGCTCGGCCGCCAGCTTGGCGAACAGGCGGTCGTTGCCGCAGCAGATCAGCAAGGGCGCGTCCTGGGTGTCGAAGGCCTCGTAGGGCACGAAGCCGGGGTGGCCCGAGCGGTCGCGCAGCGGCAGGCGCCCTTCGTTGACGTAGGCATCGGCCTTCTGGCCGTTCCACACCAGGGCGGTTTCCAGCAGCGAGGTTTGCAGGATGCCGCCGCGTCCCGTCTGGTGTCGGCGTTGCAGCAGCGCCAGCGCGCCGATGACCACCCACATGCCGCTGCCCTGGTCGCACATCGAGGCGGCCGAGCGCATGGGTGGGTCGTCGGGGCCGCCGTTGGTGCTGGACAGACCGCTGAAGGCCTGTACCAGCGGCTCATAGCCGGGTTGCAGGGCCATCGGGCCGACATGGCCGAAAGCGGAGATCTCGCAGTAGATCAGGCGCGGATGGCGCGCGCACAGCGCCGGGCCGTCGATGCCCAGCTTGGCCGGAACCCCCGGCCGCAGGTTGTGGATGAAGATGTCGGCCTCGCTCGCCAGGCGCTCGAACGCCGCCAGACCGGCGGCGCTTTTCAAATCCAGCGCCACCGACTGCTTGCCGCGGTTGAAAACCTGAAAGTTCAGCGCGTCGCCATGCCGGAACGCCGGCCCCATGGCGCGGGCGTCGTCACCGCCTTCGATGCGCTCCAGCTTGACCACTTCGGCGCCCAGGTCGGCCAGGATGGCGCCGGCAAACGGCCCCGCCAGCACCTGGCCCAATTCGAGCACGCGCACGCCTTGAAGCACTCCGCTCATGTCGATCCCGCACCTGTCTCCTGTGATTTGTGGCCAGTCTAGGCCGATCGAACTGATATTGGAAGCGCTACAGTTCTATTTCTGTGATAACAAATCAGGATCAATCACATGCGCATCGACCTGAACCTTCGGCAGCTGGAGGCCTTTGTCCAGGTCGCGGCCTGCGGCAGCTTCCGGCAGGCGGCGGCGCGGCTGGGCCAGTCCCAGCCGGCGCTGAGTCGCTTCATCCGGCAGGCCGAGCAGACCCTGGGGGCGCGCCTGTTCGACCGCGACACCCGCCGCGTCGAGATCACGGCGGCCGGGCGCGAGCTGCTGCCCATCGCCCAGCGCATCCTGCGCGACTTCGACGACGCGCTGAGCGACTTCGGCGAGTTCATGGCCGGCCGCAGCGGTCAGGTCGCCATGGCCATGCTGCCGTCGGCCGGCGTGGCGCTGGTGCCGCGCGCCGTGGCGGCGTTCTCGCGCCAGCACCCGCAGGTCAGCTACCTGCTGCGCGAGGCCCCCGCCGATGCGCTCGCGGCCCTGGTGGAGCAGGGTCAGGTCGACTTCGGCATCAGCGTGCGGCCCGCGCCGCGGCAGCGCCTGCAATACCGCCATCTGCAAGACGACCCCTTCGTGCTGCTGTGCCGGCGTGACGACCCGCTGGCGGCGCAGGCGTCGGTGTCGTGGTCGGTGTTCACCACCCGTCCGTGCATCGTCAGCGCGGCGCAAAGCAGCATCCGCCCGGTGACCGACGCGGTGTTCCTGCGTCAGCGCACCCCCGTGCGGCCCGTGCTGGAATACCCGAGCGTGGCGGCCAGCGGCGCGCTGGTGGCCGCCGGCGTGGGGATCACGGCCTTGCCGCGGCTGGCGCTGGAGTTGGTCGACATGAGCCAACTGGCGGCCATTCCCCTGCAGCGGCCCTACATGACGCGGCCGATCGGCATCGTCACGCGCATCGGGCGCACGCTGCCGCCGGTGGCGCGGGCGTTCATGGCCTGCCTGACCGTCGACACGGCGACGCGGGCTGGCGCCAGCACCCTGCCATGATCGTGGCCCCGCTCTACCGCCAGAACGCACCGTGCCCACCCATTCGCCAGAGCCCGCGGACAGCCTTGCCGGATCCGGCGCGCCACCGGGTTCGGCCTGGGAGGTCTTCGGCGTCTTCCTGCGCCTGGGCCTGAGCGCGTTCGGTGGGCCCGTGGCGCACCTGGGCTACTTTCGCGCCGAATTCGTGCAACGCCGCCGCTGGTTGGACGACGCGGCCTATTCCGACCTGGTGGCGCTGTGCCAGTTTCTGCCCGGGCCGGCCAGCAGCCAGGTGGGCATGGCGCTGGGCCTGGGTCGCGCCGGCTGGCGCGGCGCGCTGGCGGCCTGGCTGGGCTTCACGCTGCCGTCGGCGTGCGCGCTGATCCTGTTTGCCCTGGGCGTGCAGCGCTGGACGGGGTTGGCCACATCCGGCGCGGTGCATGGCCTGAAGATCGCCGCCGTTGCGGTGGTGGCGCAGGCCGTGCTGGGCATGGGGCGGTCGCTGTGTCCGGACTGGCCGCGCGCCGGCCTGGCCGTGGTGGCGGCCTTGATCGTGCTGGCCGTGCCGTCGGCGGGCGCGCAGTGGCTGGCCTTGGGGTTGGGCGCGCTGGTGGGCTGGCGCGTGCTGGCGTTGCCGGCACCGGCCCCCGCGCCGCACCGCGACGGGGGCCTGGGCCGGCGCGGCGGCGCCTGGCTTCTGCTGCTGTTCGCGACCCTGCTGGTGCTGCTGCCGTTGTTGGCGGCCTTCACGGGCTCGACCTGGGTGCGGGCGGTGGCGGTGGTCTACCAGGCGGGGGCGCTGGTGTTTGGCGGCGGCCACGTGGTGCTGCCGCTGCTGCAGGCGGGCGTGGTGGCGCCGGGCTGGATCGACAACGCCAGTTTCGTGGCCGGCTACGGCGCGGCCCAGGCGGTGCCGGGGCCGCTGTTCACCTTTGCCGCCTATCTGGGCGCGGCCATGCCGGCCGTGCTGGGTGGCGGCTGGGCGGGTGGCTTGGCGCTGCTGCTGGCAATCTTCGCGCCGGCGGCGCTGCTGGTGCTCGGCGCCCTGCCGTTCTGGGCCTCGCTGTGCCAGCACGGCGCGGTGCGACGCGCGCTGGCGGGAGTCAATGCCGCCGTGGTGGGCGTGCTGGGCGCGGCGCTGTACGACCCGGTCTGGACCAGCGCCATCCAGTCGCGCGGCGACGTTGCGCTGGCGCTGGGCGTGTTCGGCCTGTTGCTGCATGGGCGCTGCCCGCCGGTGCTGGCGGTGGGGCTGGCGGCGCTGGGCGGTTGGTGGCTGGCCGGGCGTTGAGCGCGTGTCAGGGCGCGGCGGGCCCGCGCCGCGCCGTGAGGTCGAAGCGCAGCAGCCGGCATTCGATGGGGCCGTTCCACAGCGGCACGCGGCGCGATTCCTTCAGGCGCAGGCGGCCGGGCAGCTTGCTGTCGGGGGTCAGCAGCCAGGCGCTCCAGCCGGCGTAGTGGCTCTTCCAGTGCGCGGCCAGGCGGGTGAAGAATTCGTCGCCGGCGTTGACGTCGGCCGCCGCCGTCGCGCCGCCCGCGGCCCGTCCGCGCGCCAGCGTGCCGGACTGGAAGGCCTCGCGGCCGCGCGCCGGCTGGCCGGCCACGCCGGCGGCGGCGATGCGCTCGCCGTAGGGCGGGTTCATCAGCAGCACGCCGGGCGTGGCGCAGGGCGGCAGGCGCTGCAGCGCGTCGCCGCCGCGCAACTGCACGGCGTGCGCCACACCGGCGCGCTGGGCGTTGCGCTGGGCAAAGTCGACCATGCGGTGGGCGACGTCGCTGCCGAAGATCCGCACGCCGGGAGATTGCGGGTCATTTTGGCCCGCAGCGCTTGCTGGTCGAGCGCCAGCAGCTTCTTTTTTTATAGCGTTCCAGGTTGCCGCATCGAACGGCCCCAGGCGCTCGAAGGCAAAGCGCCGCTGGCCGCCGGCGGGCAGGCCCAGCAGCAGTTGCGCCGCCTCGATGACGATGGTGCCCGAGCCGCAGCAGGGGTCGTACAGCGGCAGCGGCGACACCGTGCGCGTGGCCGGCTGCCACCAGCCGCTGGCGGCCAGCATGGCGGCGGCCAGGGTTTCCTTCAGCGGCGCGTCGCCCTTGTCCTGGCGCCAGCCGCGCTTGAACAGCGGCTCGCCGCTGGTGTCGATGTACAGCGTGGCGTCCTGCGGGCCCAGGTGCGCCTGCACGCGCACGTCGGGCTGCTGGGTGTCGATGCTGGGGCGCACGCCGCCGGCCTGCTGGCGAAAGCGGTCGGCCACTGCGTCCTTGATGCGCAGGGTGGCGAAGTTCAGGCTTTTCAGCGGGCTGGCCTGCGCTGTCACATCGACGCGAAAGCTCTGGCGCGGGCTGAACCACTGCTCCCACGCCACGTCGCTGGCCAGGCGGTACAGCTCGTGCTCGTCGCGGTAGGGCGCGTGGGCCAGCTCGATCAGCACGCGCTGGGCCAGGCGGCTCAACAGGTTCAGGCGCAGCATCACGGCCCAGTCGCCGCGCACGCGCACGCCGCCGCGCAGCGTCAGCAAGTCCTGCCCGGCCAGGCCGGTGAGGCCATGCGCCTCGTCGGCCAGCAGGTCCTCGACACCGCCGGCGCAGGGCAGAAACAGCGTCAGCGTGCTCATGGCATCACCGTCGCCGCCGCTTGGGCGCAGGCCAGCAGCTTGCGGTGAACCGGCCCGGGAATGGCGGTGACCCGGCGCGTGCCGGGGTCGATGAAGACGATGCCGGTCTTGCCGCGCGCCACCTCGCGGCCCTCGGTCCGCTCGGTCATGCGGAACACCAGGTCGAAGCCGTAGCGGTTGAAGTCGGCCGGCTGCATCTGCACGCGCAGGGTTTCGCCGTGGAAGGCCTCGGACTTGTACTGCGCCAGCATGTCGCCGACCACGATGGCGGCGCCATCGACATGGCCTTCGCGATAGCCCAGCGCCTGGAAGAAGCGCAGCCGCGCCTCGGACACCAGGCTGAGCAGCTGGGCGTTGTCCAGGTGCCCGCCCTGGTTGACGTGGCTGATGTAGATCTGCAAGTCGGTGGCAAAGCCGAAGTGCGGCGGCAGGTCGAAGACGATGCGGGTCATGGTGTGAACGTGCTCAGGCGCCCTTGCGCAGTTGCGCGGTGGGAATTCGCAGCGCCTCGCGGTATTTGGCCACGGTGCGGCGCGCGCAGTCGATGCCCTGCGCCTTCAGCAGCTCGGCGATGCCGGCGTCCGACAGGGGGCGCGCGGCGTCCTCGGCCTCGATGAACTGCTTGATGAGCGCGCGCACCGCCGTGCTGCTGGCGCTGGTGCCCGATTCGGTGCCCAGCGCCGAGCCGAAGAAGTACTTCAGCTCGAAAGTGCCGCGCGGCGTGGCCATGTACTTGGCGGTGGTGACGCGCGAGATGGTGGACTCGTGCACGCCCAGCTCGTCGGCCAGCTCGCGCTGGATCATCGGCCGCATGGCCAGCTCGCCGTGCAGGAAGAAGCCGCGCTGGCGCTCGACGATGGCGCTGGCCACGCGCAGGATGGTGTCGAAGCGCTGCTGGATGTTGCGGATGAACCAGCGCGCCTCCTGCAGGCGCTCGGCCAGCGCCGGGTGCCTGTCGCTGCCGCGCAGGGCGCTGGCGTACAGCTCGTGCACGCGCAGCCGGGGCATGACCTCGGGGTTGAGCGCCACGCGAAAGCGCGGCTGCGCGGCGCCGCCGACGGCGCTGACGATGACGTCGGGCACGATCACCTGGCGCTCGACGTCGACAAAGCGGCGCCCCGGCTTGGGGTCGAGCCGGCCGATCAGCGCCGTGGCGGCGCGCACCGCGTCCTCGCTCTCGCCGACGAGCTGCGCCAGCTTGCGGATGTCGCGCCGCGCCAGCAGCTCGACGGCGTCGTGCCGCGCGCAGATGCGCAGCGCGGTGGCGATGCGCGCCTGCTCGGGCGGCGGCAGCGCGCGCTCGGCCTGGCGGCTCTTGAGTTGCAGCGTCAGGCATTCGGCCAGGTGGCGCGCGCCCACGCCGGCCGGCTCCAGCGACTGCAGCAGCCTGAGCGCCAGCGTCAGGCGGTGCACCAGCTCCTGCATCTGCTCCAGCTCGTCGTCCGTGTCGGTCAGCGTGGCCGCCAGCTGCGCCAGCGAATCCTCCAGGTAGCCGTCGTCGTTGAGCGAGCCGATCAGAAAGCGCAGCGCCGCCGCGTCCTCGGGTGACAGGCGCAGCGTCAGCGCCTGGTGCAGCAGGTGCTCGGCCAGCGATGGCTGGCCACCGGCGCGCTCGCCCGGGTCGGTCTCGTCCCCGTCCGGGCTGCCGGTGCGCGCCGGCGCCTCGCCACCCCATTCGCCGTCGTCCGGAGCGATGTCCGCGCTGCCGTCGCCGTCCCAGTCGTCCGGCGCCAGGGATTCGGGCTCAAAATCGCCATCTGCGCCCGCCGGATCAGCGCCAGCAGCTCCTGAATCAATAGCATTTTCATCGGCACGGTCGCCCGCGCTGACGCGGGCGTCGGCCTGCGCCAGCCCGAACTCCTCGCGTGGCGCGGCCTCGTCCTCGCGCTCCAGAAACGGGTTGTCGGCCAGCATCTGCTCCACCTCTCCGGCCAGCTCCAGCGTGGACAGCTGCAACAGCCGGATGGATTGCTGCAGCTGCGGCGTCAGCGCCAGCTGCTGCGAAACGCGAAGCGAAAGCCCGGGTTTCACGCCAACTCGGTATGCGCCTGCGATGCATACCGTTTCCGATCCAGCCAATCCATGAATCGAACGGCCGCGGAGCAGGCCATGCCAGCGAACGCCATGCCCGGGCGTGTACCGGGCATCGGCGTTGTCCCCCCTCGCGCAGCAGAGGGGGGAAGGCGCGTCAGCGCCTCAGGGGGGTGCCCGTTGTTCACAGCCTGAAGTGCTCGCCCAGGTAGACGCGCCGCACCTCGGGGTTGGCCACGATGTCGGTCGGCGTGCCGGTGGCCAGCACGCGCCCCTCGCTGATGATCACCGCGTGGTCGCAGATGCCCAGCGTCTCGCGCACGTTGTGGTCGGTGATCAGCACGCCGATGCCCTGGCTCTTGAGGAAGGCGATGATGCGCTGGATCTCGATCACCGCGATCGGGTCGATGCCGGCGAACGGCTCGTCCAGCAGGATGAAGCGCGGCTGCGTGGCCAGCGCGCGCGCGATCTCCACCCGCCGGCGCTCGCCACCCGACAGCGCCGGTGCCGGCGAATCGCGCAGCGACTCGACGTGCAGCTGCCGCAGCAGCTCGGTCAGGCGCTGCTCGATCACGTCGCGCCCCAGCGGGCGGCCCTGGGCGTCGACCTGCAGCTCCAGCACCGCGCGCACGTTCTCGGCCACCGTCAGCTTGCGGAAGATCGACGCCTCCTGCGGCAGGTAGGACAGCCCCAGGCGCGAGCGCCGGTGGATCGGCATGTGCTCGATGGCCTGGCCGTCGATGGCGATGCTGCCGGCGTCGGCGCGCACCAGCCCGACGATCATGTAGAACGACGTCGTCTTGCCGGCGCCGTTGGGGCCCAGCAGGCCCACCACCTCGCCGTTGATCACGTCCAGCGACACGTCGTGCACCACGCGGCGCGCGCCGTAGTTCTTGCGCAGGCCGCGCACTTCCAGCCGGCTGTGGCCGCGCGCCGCCGGGGTGCCGGCCGGCGCGGGGGCGTCAAAGCGCGACGCCAGCGCTTCCAGTGCCGGCTCGCTCACCGGCCGGCCCCTTCGGGCAGCGCGGTGGCCGGGCGCAGCGGCAGCGCCGGCGCCGAGGCGGCGGGCGCGGCGCCACCGGACTGGCGCGGCGCCAGCGTGGCGCGCACGCGCCCGCCCGGCGCGGCCGACGGCGCCCCGGCGGTGGGCGCGCCATCCACCGTGTAGACCTCGGTGCGGTTGTTGTAGACGATCAGGCTGCCCAGCACCTGATCGAGCAGGGTGGCGCCCTCCAGGCGCCGCATCTCGGCACGGCGGATCAGGCGCACCGTGTCGGCCTTGCTGTCGTATTCAATGGTCTCACCCTCGCCTTCGATGTATTCGTCCAGGCCCTCGCGCTTCTGGCGAAAGAAGGCGCGCTTGCCGGCCTCGGCAGACAGGGTGCCGAACTGGTTGCCGGCGCTGTCCTGGCGCACTTCCAGCCGGGCGCCGCGCATGACGATCGTGCCCTTGGTCACCAGCACCTTGCCGGTGAAGGTGGACAGCTGCTTCTGGTCTTCGTAGCGCAGCGCATCGGCCTCGATGTTCATGGGCTTGTCGCGGTCGGCGCGCTCGGCCCAGGCCGGCACGGCCAGACCCAGCAGCAAGGTGGCGCGGACCAGGGCGCGGCGTGGCGCGCACGGCAGGACAGGAAGCTTCATGGCTAAGGCACGGTTTTTGCTTTAGTGACGGGTCATTCTAAGCGGCGCCCATGCGCCTCGACCGGTGGCTGGGCATGAAAAAAGCCCGCCGAGGCGGGCTGCTCCGGGGGCCGGCGTCCGGGCGGACGGCGGCTCAGGCGATCACTTCTTGCGTTCCTGCGCGATCAGGTTGTTGGTGATCTGGACCATGCGCTCGAAGCCGCCGGCCATCGAGCCGTCGGTGTAGTAACGCCCGGCAATGCCCAGCGCCGGCGTGCCTTCGACGTGGTAGGCCTCCTGCAGCTGCACGGCGCGGCGCAGCTTGTTGGCGACGCCGAAGGACTTGTAGGTGGCCTCGAACTTGGCGCGGTCCACCCCCTGCTCGGCGATCCAGGGCAGCAGCACGTCGGGCTTGTCCAGGCGCTTGCGCTCGGTTTGCAGCGCCTGGAACACCTTCATGTGCACCGGCTGGTCGGCCAGGCCCATGGCCTCGAGCGCGTAATAGATGCGCTGCAGCGGCTCGAAGCTGCTCTGGAAGCCCACGTGCTCGCGGCGCACCGCCACGTCCTTGGCGGCGGCCTTCTTCCAGGCCTCGAACACCGGCTCGAAGTTCTTGCAGTGCGAGCAGCCGTAGGAGAAGAACTCGATCACCTCGATCTGGCCGGCCGGCGCGTCGACGGGGGCGCGGTCCTTCAGCGTGGCGTAGCCGGGGCCCGACTGGGCCCAGGCCGGCAGCGCCAGCATGCCGGGCAGGGCCACGGCGGCACCGAGGGTGAATTGGCGACGATTCATGGGGGAAGACTCCTTGTCAATGGACCTGGTTCAGAGCGGCGCGCGCGGGCGGAGTTCCCGCGTGGCATCACATGGGCCGCGCGCGGCAGTGACGGGTTTCACGGTCTGGCGTGCTGGCCGTGGCCCGGGCGGATTCATTTCTGCACGCGCACCAGCGCGGCGTCGAAGCCGTCGCCGTCCAGCCGCTGCTTGACGCGGTCGGCCGCGTCCTTGTTCTGGAACGGGCCGACGCGCACGCGGTAGACGGTGCGGCCGGCCTGCTCGCGCTCGCTCACGCGCGCTTCCACGCCCATCAGCGACAGGCGGGCGCGCTGGGCGTCGGCGTCCTCGGGCGTGCGGAAGGCGCCGGCCTGCACGAAATAGGCAAACGGGTCGGCGGCGGCGGCTGGCGCGGCCGGTGTGGCGCCGGCGCGCGCCGCGGCCAGATCGCCCAGCGGATCGCTGGACGGGCGGGCCGGGGCCGGGCGCGCGGTGACCGCGGGTGGCACCGGCTCGGCCGCCTTGTCGGCGCCGCGCGCGGGTGGGCGCGTGTCGGCCGCGCGTGATTCGGCCGGCTTGCTGTCGGGGGCGGGCCGGGCGACCTCGGTCGGCGCCGGGATTGGTGCCGGCGCCGGGGCGGGTGCCACGCTGCCGCTGGCGGCGGCGCCCGAGCGGGCGCCGTTCTTGCCGCGCAGCGCGGCATTCGGGTCCCAGTCCTTGTTCTTTTCGGCCTCGGCGGCGTCCTGGCCGTTGGTGCGGGTGGTGTTCTTGCTGACCAGCGGCACCGGCACCTTGGCCACGTAGATGGCCACCGCCAGCGCCGCCGCCAGGCCGAACAGCACGCCCAGCAGCAGCCCCAGGAAGGTGCCGCCGGATTGGCGCGTCCGCCGAGGCGGAGCAAGGCCGGTGGCCGGCGCCGGGCCGGCCACGGCGCTCGCGGGTTTGGCCTGCTCCGCGGCCAGTCGAAGGTCTGGTTTCATGCGCTGCGGGTGGCGCGAGGGCGCCCTGGATGGTGGGTCAAGCTCGAGAAGCGGCATTCACATGCGTGCCGGGGCCGACACGCCCAGCACCGCCAGGCCATTGTGCAACACCTGGGCGGTGGCGGCGACCAGCGCCAGGCGGGCGGTTTTCACGGCTGCGTCATCCACCAGGATGCGTTCGGCGTCGTAGTAGCTGTGGTAGGCGGCGGCCAGCTCGCGCAGGTAGAAGCTGACGTCGTGCGGGGCGAAGTCCTGCGCGGCGGCGCTCAGCATGTCGGGGTACTTGGCCAGTTGCAGCATCAGTGCCTGCGCGGCCGGGGTGTCCAGCGGTGCCAGATCGGCGCCGGCCAGCGTCGCCACGTCGCCGCCCCAGGCCTCCAGCACCGAGCAGATGCGCGCATGGGCGTACTGCACGTAGTACACCGGGTTGTCGTTGTTCTTGGCCACCGCCAGGTCGACGTCGAAGGTGTATTCGGTGTCGGGCTTGCGGCTGAGCAGGAAGAAGCGCACCGCGTCGGCGCTGGTCCACTCGATCAGGTCGCGCAGGGTCACGTAGCTGCCGGCGCGCTTGCTGATCTTGACTTCCTCGCCGCCCTTGACCACGCGCACCATGGTGTGCAGCACGTAGTCGGGGTAGCCGGCCGGGATGCCCACGCCCACCGCCTGCAGCCCGGCGCGCACCCGCGCGATGGTGCCGTGGTGGTCGGTGCCCTGGATGTTGATGGCCTTGGCGTAGCCGCGTTCCCACTTGCCGATGTGGTAGGCCACGTCGGGCACGAAGTAGGTGTAGCCGCCGTCCTGCTTGCGCATCACGCGGTCCTTGTCGTCGCCGTAGTCGGTGGTGCGCAGCCACAGGGCGCCGCCATCCTCGTAGGTCTTGCCGGCGTCGATCAGGCGCTGCACCGTGGCCTCGACGCGGCCGCTGTCGTACAGGCTGGATTCGAGGTAGTACTCGTCGAACTTCAGGCGGAAGGCCTGCAGGTCCTTGTCCTGTTCATGCCGCAGGTAGGCGACGGCGAACTGGCGGATGCCGTCCAGGTCGTCCGCGTCGCCGCTGGCGGTGAACTGGCGGTCGTCGGCGCGCACGCTCTGGCGCGCCAGAAAGTCGTCAGCGATGTCCTGGATGTAGTCGCCGTTGTAGGCCGCCTCGGGCCAGCCGGCGTCGCCCGGCTTGAGGCCGCGCGCGCGGCACTGCACCGAGCTGGCCAGGGTGTCGATCTGCACGCCGGCGTCGTTGTAATAGAACTCGCGGTGCACCCGCCAACCCTGGGTGGTGAACAGGTGGCAGATGGCGTCGCCCAGCGCCGCCTGGCGGCCGTGGCCGACGTGCAGCGGCCCGGTCGGGTTGGCGCTGACGAACTCGACCATCATCTTCTCGCCGCGCGCCGGCCGGCTGCCGTAGCGCGCGCCTTCGCCCAGCACCTCGCGCACCACCTGCTGCTTGGCGGCCGGCCGCAGGCGGATGTTCAGGAAACCGGGGCCGGCCAGCTCGATGGCCGACACCCAGCGCTGGAAGGCGGGCGCGGCCTCCAGCGCGCCCTTCAGCTGCTCGCCCAGCGCGCGCGGGTTGGCCTTCAGCGGCTTGGCCAGCTGCATGGCGGCGGTGCAGGCCAGATCGCCGTGCGCGGCCTGGCGGGGCGATTCAAAGGCGGCCTTCGACCCGGTGCCGGGCCAGAGCCGCTCCAGCTCGGCCGCCAGCGCGGCAAGCAGTTCGGTCTTGACGGATTGCATCGGCGGATTTTACGGGGCGGGCGGCGGTCGACCGGGGGCCTGCTGCCTGCCAGTCGATCATGCATCAAATTGGCATCCAGCGCCTTGCTGGAGAGCGCCGGCAGCTATCAAACTTGAAGTGACCGGGATTCAGCTGCCGTAGCCGCGCGCCAGGAACACCGCCGCCAGCGGGATCACCGCCACCAGGTGCGTCTCGATCATCACCAGGCGACGCACGCCTTGCACCTCGTGGGGCGGCGGCAGACTGCCGTCGGCCGCCATGGCGCGCTGCCAGCGGGCGATGCGGCGCGTGGGGCCGACCATCATGACGGCGGTGGCCAGGAACAGGGTCAGCTTCAGGTGCAGCAGCGGGTTGCTCCAGTACCAGGCCGCGCCCTTGGTGCCCCAGTAGATGCGCACCAGGCCGGACAGCAGCACCACGGCGGTGGCGATCCAGAGGATGCGATCGAGCCGCGCCAGCCGCTGCACCACCGTGGCGTTGAGCCATTCGACGCGGCAGATGGCGGCCTGGGCGGACGCGAACACCACCCAGCCAATGACGGCGCTGATGTGAAAGAAGGCAAGCCAAGCTTCGAGCATGGCCCGGATCGTACCCGCAGGTCGCCGGCGTTCAGCCCGGCCGGCGCCAGAAACCCGGATCGCCGTAACGTTCGCGCAGGTGGTCGACCCACAGCCGCACGCGCAGCGGCAGCTGGCGCGTGGGGTGCGGCACGATGGCGTAGATGCCGTTGGGCGGCGCGGCGAACTGCTCCAGCACCGGCACCAGCGCGCCGGCGTTGACCTCGTGCTCGACCTCCCAGGTCGAGCGCCAGGCGATGCCGTGGCCGGCCAGGCACCAGTCGTGCAGCACCTGGCCGTCGGTGCAGTCCAGCGGCCCTTCGGGGCGCAGGTGAATGACGTCGTGCTCGGCCGCGGCCTGCCCGGCGGCACTGCGCGGCACGCGAAATGCCCAGCCGCGCGACTGCGAGGCGTCGCTGGACAGCACCAGGCAATCGTGCTGGGCCAGCTCGCGCGGGTGGCGCGGCGTGCCGCGCCGCGCCAGGTAGGCGGGCGTGGCCACGCACAGGCGGCGGTTGTCGGCCAGGCGGATGCTGACCAGCGACGAATCGGGCAGGTCGCCCACGCGCACCGCGCAGTCGTAGCCCTCGGCCGCCAGGTCGACCACGCGGTCCGACAGGTTGAGCGAGATGCGCAGGCGCGGGTGCGCGGCGTGGAAGGCGGGCACCAGCGGTGCCACGTGGCGCCGCCCGAAGCCGGCCGGGGCGGTGATGCGCAAGTGTCCGCTGGCCTGCACGCCGCCGGCCGAGACGCTGGCCTCCGCCCCCGCCACCTCGGCCAGGATGCGCTGGCAGTCGTCCAGAAAGGCCGTGCCCTCGTGCGTCAGCGCGATGCGGCGCGTGGTGCGCACCAGCAGCTTGACGCCCAGGTGCTCCTCCAGCGCGTCCAGGCGGCGGCTGACCACCGCCGGCGCCACCCCCTCGGCGCGCGCCGCGGCGCTCAGGCTGCCGCGCGCGGCCACCGAGGCGAAGGTCTCGAAGACCTTGAGCTTGTCCATGGGCGGGAATTATGCGCAGCCGGGCGGGCCGCCTGCGGCCTGGGCGCCACGGACGGCGTGCACCGTGGCGGCCGGGCGTGCGATCATCGGCCGCTGCATCCGTCTACTTCCATGCGAGCCGAATCCGCCCCGCCGCTCGACAAGCGCCACTTCGACGTGCGCACGATGAACCTCGCCCAGCTGCAGCGGCTGGCCGAGCGCGGCAGCCGGCGCGCGCGCGCCGAGCTGGAGGCCCGCATGCGCGCGCCCGACGAACGGCCGGCCCCGGCCGAGCCCGTGGCGCCTGCCCTGGCCCCGGTCGCGGCGCCACCCGCGTGGCCGGCCGCCGCCCAGATCCCGACGCTGACCGTGCGCGTCGATCCCGTGCCCGCGGGGGCGACTGCCGGCGCCGCCACGGCCAACCCACCGGCACCGACACCGGCGCCGGCAGCCATCGCGGTGCCCCACGAGGCGCTGGCGCGGCAACTGCAGCTGATCGCCCGGCAGGACGAGGCGCGCGCCCGCGCCGGCGGTCCGCCGCGCCTGGTCGGCCTGGTGCTGCTGGCCTGGGGCGCGCTGCTGCTGCTGGGCGGCCTGGTGATGCTGGGACGGGGCGGCGTGGCGCTGTACTACCTGTGCTGCGGCCTGGGCGCGGCCGCCGTCGGCGCGCTGCTGATGCGGCGCAGCCGCTGGGCCATGGCGCTGCATGGCGCCTTGCTGCTGCTGGCGCTGGGCTGGGCCTGGGCGGGCGCGGCGCGGCACAGCCTGCTGCTGGCGCTGATCCAGGCAGCGCCGCTGCTGATCCCGGCCGCATGGATGGCCGTGCGGGCGGTGCGCGAGCCGCTGGAATGACATTAAAAACCGGCCCTGGCGCTTGATGGGTGAGTGTCAGTAGCTGCGTTATTCATAGCATTTGTGGCCTTCGGCCCCGCGCCGAGGCCGCCCGACGTCGCCCCGGGCGGCGCGCCTCATCCCGTCGATAATTGCCTAAAACGCAAAGGTTTTTCGATTTTTCTCCTGTTTCATGCGCAAAACAAATCGAATACAGTGCGCCGATGGGCGCCGGGCGCCCGTCCGTTTCCCTTTTTTCTTCGAGGCCGCCGCATGACCGCACGCACCCCCATTCACGACCTGCAAGTCGCCAACGAGCTGTACGAGTTCATCAACCGCGAGGTCCTGCCCGACGTGGGCGTGGACCAGGCGCATTTCTGGCAGGGCTTTTCGGCCATCGTGACCGAGCTGGCGCCCAAGAACGCCGCCCTGCTGGCCGAGCGCGAGCGCCTGCAGAAGGAGCTGGACACCTGGCACGCGGCCAACCCCGGCCCGATCAAGGACATGCGCGCCTACCGCGCCTTCCTGGAGCGCATCGGCTACCTGGTGCCGCAACCCGCCAAGGTGAAGGTGACCACCACCCGGGTCGACGCCGAGCTGGCCGTGCAGGCCGGTCCGCAGCTGGTGGTGCCGATCCTGAACGCGCGCTACGCCCTGAACGCCGCCAACGCACGCTGGGGCTCGCTGTACGACGCGCTGTACGGCACCGACGTGATCCCCGAGACCAAGGGTCTGGAAAAGGGCGCCAAGTACAACCCCCGCCGCGGCGCCAAGGTGATCGAGTGGGCGCGCCACGTGCTGGACCGCACCGCGCCGCTCAAGAAGGGCTCGCACGTCGATTCGGTCGGCTACCTGGTGCGCGACGGCGAGCTGGTGGTCAAGCTCAAGGACGGCAAGAGCAGCAAGCTGGCCGACGCCTCCCGGTTCGTCGGCTACCAGGGCGAGCCCAAGGCGCCCTCGTCCATCCTGCTGCTGCACCACGGCCTGCACCTGGACATCCGCATCGACCCCGCCTCGGCCATCGGCCGCAACGACCCGGCCGGCGTGGCCGACCTGGTGGTGGAGGCGGCCGTCTCCACCATCCTCGACTTGGAGGACTCCATCGCCGCCGTCGACGCCGAGGACAAGGTGCTGGGCTACCGCAACTGGCTGGGCATCCTGCGCGGCACGCTGACGGAGAGCTTTGAAAAAGGCGGCAAGACGCTGACGCGCGGCCTCAACCCCGACCGCCTCTACACCGCCGCCAGCGGCAAGGGCCAGGTGCGGCTGCACGGGCGCTCGCTGATGTTCGTGCGCAACGTCGGCCACCTGATGACCAACCCGGCCATCCTGTACCAGGCCGCCGACGGTCGCATGCGCGAGATTCCCGAAGGCATCCTGGACGCCGTGGTCACCACCACCATCGCCCTGCACGACCTCAAGGGCAAGGGGGCGGGC
>ERZ781398.1357-NODE-1357-length-23072-cov-3.432072_pt1 | contig 23072 bp, 19 predicted proteins | sample MGYA00433077_ERZ781398 | MGnify/ENA primary metagenome ERZ781398 (study PRJEB29847, sample SAMN06458254) | wastewater metagenome | isolation source: Wastewater bioreactor | place: South Africa: Cape Town | study: EMG produced TPA metagenomics assembly of the... | reverse complement strand
CGGCGGCCGACCATGGCTGGACGGCGGGCGTCGTCTATCACGCCGAGCGCGTCGCCGAGCAGATCCGCAAGGAGCATCCGGGCGCCAAGGTGATCGTGAAGACCTCGCCCGATCCGGCGAGCCAGGCCAATGCCGTGCAGGACCTCGCGGTGCAGGGTATCGACGCGCTCGTGATCCTGCCGTCCGATCCGGACCCGCTCGTCAACGCCATCAAGGAAGTCAAGGACAAGGGCAAGTTCGTGACACTCGTCGATCGTGCGCCGAGCAACAACGACAATTCCGTCCGCGATCTCTATGTTGCCGGCAACAACCCGGCGCTTGGCCAGACCGCCGGCGAGTACATCAAGAAGAACGACCCGGACGCTCAGGTCGTCATCATCCGTGGCCTGCCGATCCCGATCGACCAGCAGCGTCAGGACGGCTTCGACAAGGGTATTGCCGGCTCGAACGTCAAGGTTCTCGACCGCCAGTACGGCAACTGGAACCGCGACGACGCGTTCAAGGTCATGCAGGACTACCTGACCAAGTTCCCGAAGATCGACGTCGTCTGGTGTCAGGATGACGACATGGCCGTCGGCGTGCTGCAGGCGATCGAACAGGCCAAGCGCACCGACATCAAGTATGTCATCGCCGGCGCTGGCTCGAAGGACATGATCAAGAAGGTCATGGACGGCGACAAGCTGATCCCGGTCGACGTGCTCTATCCGCCGGCAATGGTCGGCACCGCGATGGCACTGACGGCCGCCAACTTCTACGACCAGGTTCCGGTTCGAGGCAATTACATCCTCGATGCGACACTCGTCACCAAGGACAATGCCAAGGACTTTTACTTCCCCGATTCACCGTTCTGATCGGTCACTCGGTTGATTTTACAAGGCGCCCGCCGATTTCGGCGGGCGTTTTTTAAGTGTTCCATCGGCTCGTCTCAACGTGGATGGAAATTTTGCGGCACGTACCTCTTGCCGTTGGCGGCGCGCCGTGATTAGGTCGCAAGGCATTCGACTTTCATCCTGAAGACCCTATAGTTTTTTGAGGCTACGGCACCAAAGCCGCCTCGGATTTGGGTCCGAAAGGCATCGGAAACGTTTACAGAACGCGATTAGGGAGGAATTACAGATGAAGACGATCAAGGGACCAGGCCTGTTTCTTGGCCAGTTTGCCGGTGACGCGGCGCCGTTCAACTCGTGGGATTCGATCACGAAATGGGCTGCCGATGCCGGCTATGTCGGCGTGCAAGTTCCAACCTGGGCGAGCCAGCTCATCGACCTGAAGAAGGCAGCTTCCTCGAAGGATTATTGCGACGAGTTCGCCGGTGTCGCCCGCGCCAACGGCGTCGAGGTCACCGAGCTTTCCACCCACCTTCAGGGCCAGCTCGTCGCCGTGCATCCCGCCTATGACGAAGCCTTTGATGGCTTTGCCGCGCCGGAAGTGCGTGGGAATCCGAAGGCACGGCAGGAATGGGCGGTTGAGCAGGTGAAGATGGCGCTCACCGCTTCCAAGCATCTCGGCATCAAGGCGCATGCGACCTTCTCCGGCGCGCTTGCCTGGCCCTTCATCTATCCCTGGCCGCAGCGCCCCGCCGGCCTCGTCGAAACCGCCTTCGAAGAGCTTGCCCGCCGCTGGACGCCGATCCTCAATCATGCCGACGAAAACGGCGTCGACGTCTGCTACGAGATCCATCCCGGTGAAGACCTGCATGACGGCATCACCTTCGAGATGTTCCTGGAGCGCGTGAAGAACCATCCGCGCGCCAACATGCTCTACGATCCCTCGCACTATGTCCTGCAGTGCCTCGATTATCTCGAGAACATCGACATCTACAAGGACCGCATCAAGATGTTCCACGTCAAGGATGCCGAGTTCAATCCGACCGGGCGCCAGGGCGTCTATGGCGGCTATCAGGGCTGGGTCGAGCGCGCCGGCCGCTTCCGTTCGCTTGGCGACGGCCAGGTCGATTTCGGTGCCGTCTTCTCGAAGATGACCGCCAACAATTTCGACGGTTGGGCCGTGGTCGAGTGGGAATGCGCGCTGAAGCATCCCGAAGACGGTGCCCGCGAAGGCTCCGAATTCGTCAAGGCGCATATCATCCGCGTCACGGAAAAGGCGTTCGACGATTTTGCCGGCAGCGGCACGGACCAGGCGGCGAACCGCCGTATGCTGGGGCTGTAATCCAAACCCTTCTCCCCGCAATTGCGGGGAGAAGGTGGACTCAAACGATGGAGCGGAGCGAAATCGCTTGAGGACGGATGAGGGGCTTTCTCGATATTTCCACCAATTCAGAGCCTGCAGAAGGCTCGGCCCCTCACCCTGACCCTCTCCCCGCAGGCGGGGAGAGGGGACGATTGCGACACGCGATCGTGTTCAAACAATTCAATTCATTCAGGAGGACAAAATGGCAATCGAAGGATCATCGGAACAGACGCGGGAGCCGCGCATTCGGCTTGGCATGGTGGGCGGCGGCGCCGGCGCATTCATCGGAGCGGTGCATCGCATTGCGGCACGCATTGACGATCAGTTCGATCTCGTTGCCGGTGCGCTCTCGTCTTCGCCGGACAAGGCCGTCGCTTCCGGCCGCGATCTCGGCCTCGATCCCTCGCGCACCTATTCGAGCTATCGCGACATGGCGATCCGCGAAGCCAAGCTGAAGAACGGCATCGAAGCCGTTTCGATCGTCACGCCGAACCATGTGCATTACGACGCTGCCAAGGAGTTCCTGAGGCGCGGCATCCACGTCATCTGCGACAAGCCGTTGACCTCCAACCTTGCCGACGCGAAGAAGCTGAAGAAGGTGGCCGACGAGAGTGGCGCGCTCTTCATCCTTACCCACAATTACACCGGCTACCCGATGATCCGTCAGGCGCGCGAAATGATCGCCAATGGCGAACTCGGCGATATCCGCGTCGTGCAGGCGGAATATCCGCAGGATTGGCTGACCGAGAATATCGAACAGTCGGGTCAGAAGCAGGCGGCATGGCGTACCGATCCGGCCCAGTCCGGCGCTGGCGGTTCCACCGGCGATATCGGCACGCATGCCTATAACCTCGCCTCCTTCGTCACCGGTCTAGAGCTCGACAGCCTTGCCGCCGATCTCGACAGCTTCGTCGAGGGCCGTCGTCTGGACGATAACGGCCATATGCTGCTGCGCTTCAAGGCGAAGGGCAGCGAAAAGCCGGCCAAGGGCATGCTCTGGTGCAGCCAGGTGGCGCCCGGTCATGAGAATGGCCTTAAGCTCCGTGTTTACGGCACCAAGGGCGGCATCGAGTGGACGCAGGCCGATCCGAACTATCTGTGGTACACGCCGTTCGGCGATCAGAAGCGGCTGATCACCCGCAATGGTGCAGGCTCCGGCGCTGCCGCGGCGCGCGTCTCGCGCATCCCCTCGGGCCATCCGGAAGGCTATCTGGAAGCGTTCGCCACGATCTACACCGAGGCGGCGCGCGCCATCAATGCCCGCAAGAAGGGCGTGGCGATCGATCCGGCCGTTATCTACCCGACCGTCGATGATGGCGTGAAGGGCGTGGCTTTCGTCGAGGCCTGTGTCGCTTCCTCGAAGCGCAACGGCGCCTGGGTCAAGGTATAAGCTTCAGTCTGGGCTTGGTCCGAGACGGTACGCCGCCTCGGACCATGTTCACTCAGGCCGCGACTTCCTGCTTGCGCTTCGTGAGCGCGTCGACGCTCAGCGGGCCGCCGCCGGCGCTGGCGAGAAACAGGAAGATGAAGCAGAAGAGGATGGCGGCTGTGCCGCCGTTCTGTGCGGGATAGAAGCTCTGCGGTGCGTGGCGCAGGAAATAGGCAAACGCCATCAAGCCCGATAGCACGAAGGCGGCGATCCGCGTCTGGAAGCCGATCAGCACGAGGAAGCCGAGGGTCAGTTCCAGCAGGCCGGCGATCCAGGAGAGCGACCCCACAGGCGGCACGGTTTGCGCGGCCGGGAAATACAGCACTTTCTGCGTTCCGTAGCTGAACAACACAAGCGATGCGACGATGCGCAGGAGGCTCAGCAGATGAGGGTGGAGGGCGTGGATCGCAGGAAGCATTTGTATCCTTTCGTTGTCAAGATTGAATACTACCCTCAATTGATCCGCGCTCAAAAGACAAGTCACGACTGTTGACATTGCTGTTATCGAGCCGTGCGAAAACTATTGCCGCGGCCGGCGAAATTTACGAGATGCCCTTAGCCGGCTTGGTTTGTCGATACCTGCAACGTTACAGTTTTCAGACGCCGGCACTGTACTTTGTCATGCCGCTTGGTTAAACCGCAGCCAACGAAGCCATAACAGACGGGATTTTCATCATGATCGATCCGAAGCTTCTTGCCGATCGCTTCCCCGGCGATTTCACATTCGGTGTTGCCACCGCCGCCTTCCAGATCGAAGGCGCCACCAAGGCTGATGGTCGCAAGCCATCCATCTGGGATGCCTTCGCCAACATGCCCGGCCGCGTCTATCAGCGCAATAATGGCGATGTCGCATGCGACCACTATAACCGGCTGGAACAGGATCTCGATCTGATCAAGGAGATGGGCGTCGAAGCCTATCGTTTCTCGATCGCCTGGCCGCGCATCATTCCCGAAGGCACCGGCCCTGTGAATGAAGCCGGACTCGATTTTTACGACCGCCTGGTCGACGGCTGTAAGGCGCGGGGGATCAAGACCTTCGCGACGCTTTATCATTGGGATCTGCCGCTGACGCTTGCGGGTGATGGCGGCTGGACGGCGCGTTCGACGGCGCACGCCTTCCAGCGCTATGCCAAGACCGTCATGGCCCGTCTCGGCGACCGTCTGGATTCCGTCGCCACCTTCAATGAGCCCTGGTGCATCGTCTGGCTGAGCCACCTCTATGGCGTTCATGCGCCGGGCGAGCGCAACATGCAGGCCGCCCTTTACGCCATGCACTACATGAACCTTGCCCACGGCCTCGGCGTCGAGGCGATCCGCTCCGTGGCGCCGAAGGTTCCAGTCGGTATCGTGCTCAACGCTGCATCCGTCCTGCCGGGCTCGGACCGCCCCGAGGACCTCGCCGCAGTCGAACGCGCGCATCAGTTCCACAACGGCGCCTTCTTCGATCCGATCTTCAAGGGCGAATATCCGAAGGAGTTCGTCGAGGCGCTCGGCGATCGCATGCCTGTCGTCGAGGACGGCGATTTGAAGACCATCAATCAAAAGCTCGATTGGTGGGGTCTGAACTATTACATGCCGATGCGCGTCCTCGATGATGCCTCCAAGAGCGGCGATTTCCCCTGGACGAAGGATGCGCCGCCGGTCAGCGACGTCAGGACGGATATCGGCTGGGAGGTCTATTCGCCTGGCCTGAAGCATGTCGTCGAGGATCTGAACAAGCGCTACGAGCTGCCGGATTGCTACATCACCGAGAACGGCGCTTGCTACAATATGGGCGTCGTCAATGGCGAGGTCGATGACCAGCCGCGCCTCGATTATTACATCGAGCATCTCGGTGTCGTCGCCGATCTCATCAAGGACGGCTATCCGATGCGCGGCTATTTCGCCTGGAGCCTGATGGACAATTTCGAATGGGCGGAAGGCTATCGCATGCGCTTCGGCCTCGTGCATGTCGATTACGAGACCCAGGTCCGCACCATCAAGAAGAGCGGCAAGTGGTATCGGGAACTTGCCTCGCAGTTTCCGAAGGGCAACCACAAAGGGGATTGATGCGGTTTTAGCTTCCCCTTGAGGGTAGAAGCGCATGAAATCCGCGGGCGGCGGTGCCCGCAATGGTCACCGCACCCTCGACCTCCGGTCCGACCCTCCCCCCAAGGGGAGAGTACTTGTCGCCCGAATCGGCAGGGCCTGATAGACATCATGTATGATCCAGCGGCCGATTTCCCTTTACGCGCTTTGCGGCAGCCAGCGGCGGGCCTCGACCAGCCGCAGGCTGCTTGATGCGCTGCGGCTTGCCTGTCCTGCTGGCGTCACCATTGAGATCTGCGACCTGATCGGCGAAATGCCGATCCTCAATCCGGACAATGAGGGCGAGAAAACGCCATCCATCGTTCTGGAACTTGCGGGGAAGATCGGCCGGGCCGATGGCCTCATCGTTTCCTGCCCGGAATATGCCCATGGCATACCCGGTGGTTTCAAGAACGCGCTGGATTGGCTGGTGTCGCGCGACGAGGTTCCGTTCAAGCCGCTGATGTTCGCCCATGCCTCGCATCGCGGCGATCTCGTATTGGCACAGCTGACCGATGTGCTGCAGACCATGTCGCTGCGTATCGTCGAGGACGCTTTCTTGCGTCTGCCGATTGCGGGCAAGAGCGATGAGGCGCAGGCCGCGATGCTGCTGGAAGCGCGCGAAAGCGGCCTTTTATCAATGAGTCTCGGCCGTTTTAGCCGGGTAATTGCCGCCGGAATGTGAATTCTCCCGACTTCGGCAAATATACAACCATTTCCTGTAGGAATCTCCGATTCCCCTTAACCGTTTATTGAAGACCTGACGTCAGACTTCGCCGTCAAGGAGAAAAGGCGTTGGGAGCAGCTTTCAAGTCACTGCGTCAGAGTGCACACATCGGTCGTCATTCCATCGTGACGGCCGTCTTGGTTTCCTTCGCTCTTGTCGTTGCCGTGGTGACTCTGATGGTGCTCACCGCGATCGGCCGCGTTGCCGATTATTCCAACAAGCTGGACGACGAGCGCTCCTGGGAGACGACCGTCGGCGCGTTGAAGACGTTTCAAGGGCAGCTGGAAGCGACGTTGCACGACCATTCCGCGCGCAACGATGCGGCGCGGCACGTCTACGGAACCGACAATCAGGGATGGATCGTCGGCAACTATGGCGACATCTCCTCCAACGGTGCGCTGTTCGACACCGCAGTCATCGTCGATGACGACAACAAGCCTGTCATCGCCTATCACGACGGCCAACCGATGACAGAGAATATCGAGGATGTGCTCGGGACCGCCGTCTGGGCGCTCGTCGATCAGGCGCGCACGACGCGCATCACGGGTGTGCCGGAAGCCTCGGGCTATATCATGACGCGGGACGGCATCGCCGCCGCCGGCGCCGCGACGATCCGCGAGAGATCGGGCCGCATTCCGGTGCCCGAGGGTCATCGGCGCTATCTGATCCTTGTGCGCTATCTCGATGCCGCCCGCATCAAGATGCTCTCCAACACCTATGTCATCAGTGGCCTGACGCTGGTGCCGCCGGATACGGTTGCGCTGCATGCGGTCTCCATCGTCGATCCGCTCGGCAAGTCGCTTGGGCGGCTGATGTGGAGCTCGCGCCAGCCGGGCGACATGAGCTATCAGCAGGTTCGTCCCCTGGTTCTCGGCGCGCTCGGTCTGGTCGGCCTGTTCTTCGTGGTGCTCTTGATCCTGGGGTCGCTCGCGGGGCGCCGACTGCGGGCGGAGGAGGTTCAGGCGCGTCAGGTGTCGCTGCGCGACCGGCTGAGCGGGCTCCTCAATCGCGAGGGGTTGCGGCTCGATGTCGATCGCCAGGTCGAGCGGGCACGCTCCGACGGCACGAACGGCCTGCTTCTCTATCTCGATCTCGACGGTTTCAAGGAAATCAACGACGCCTACGGGCACGGCACGGGTGATCAGCTCATCCGCGCCGTGGCGGCCGGGCTCAAGGTGCTGGTGCCGCCGCAGGCGGCGCTGGCACGTCTTGGAGGCGACGAGTTCGCTATCGTATTTCCGACGAAAGAGCTCAACGACGCCCCGGCATTGCGGCTGGCCGAACAGATCCTCGATTTCCTTTCCGAACCTTTGGAGATCGGCCGCCGCGTCGTGGTCGTCGGGGCCAGCATCGGCATTGCAAGCTCGCCGGAGGGCCGGATCGACCGCGAGGAACTGGTGCGCCGCGCCGATCTTGCCATGTACAAGGCCAAGGAAGCCGGCCGCGCCCGCATGACCTGCTACGACACGGCGATGGACGCCCATCGCGAGGAGCGCAATGCACTGGAGCTGGACCTCCGCCGCGCCATCGACATGGAGGAACTGACGGTCGCCTACCAGCCTCTGGTCGACGCATCGAGTTGTGAAATGATCGGCGTCGAGGCGCTGGTGCGCTGGAACCGTCCCGGCCACGGACCGATTTCGCCGGAGGTCTTCATCCCCATCGCCGAAACAAGCGGCTTGATCGAGGCGTTGGGTCTGCTCGTCCTGCGCAAGGCCTGCGAGGCGGCGCGGCAATGGCCGGATCTGCATGTCGCCGTCAACGTTTCACCGGGTCAGTTCCGCAATCCAGCCTTCGCGGATTATGTCCGCAGCGTCCTGAACAGCACCGAGATCGAGGCCGACCGGGTGACGCTGGAAATTACCGAGGGCTACATCATTCAAAATCCGGAGCGCACCCGCCAGTCGATTGAGCGATTGAAGAGGCTCGGCGTCAATGTGGCGCTCGACGATTTCGGCTCCGGGTTCTCTTCCATCGGCTATCTTCGCCAGTTCGGCTTCGATCGCATCAAGATCGACCGCTCGCTGACGATGAATGTGCTCGAAGACAACCGCGCCCGCGAAATGGTCAAGGCGACCGTGGCGCTGGCCCGCTCGCTCGATATCCCGGTTACGGCCGAGGGTATCGAATCCGAGGCGCAGGGAAGGGCGCTTGCGGGCTTCGGCTGCGACGAGCTGCAGGGCTATTTCTACGGCAAACCGATGCCGGAAGCCGAGATCAGCAAGCGGCTCGCCGTGCAGATGGCGACGGCGCTGGACGAAGAGCACGCTGCCGCCTGACACTCCCGCGCATTCCTGAGGGAAGGCAGCAGCGAAGTTTTATGAAAATGCTTTAGCCGATATGCTCGTGGCCGCGCTTGCGGGCAAGCGCGATCTGCCGCTGCCTCTCACGATAGCGCTCGCGGTCCTCTTCGCTGCGCTCGTGATAGCAATGGCTGCAGGAAACGCCGGCCTCGTAGAAGGGTGAGGTCACTTCCTCTGCCGTAATGGGATTGCGGCAGGCGTGGCAGAGCTTGTGACTGCCTTCCTTCAGGCCATGCTCGACGGAGACACGCTCGTCGAAGACGAAGCAGGCGCCTTCCCACAGGCTTTCTTCCGCCGGCACTTCCTCGAGATACTTCAGAATGCCGCCCTTGAGATGATAGACCTCATCGAAGCCCTGCTGCTTCATGAAGGCGGTTGCCTTCTCGCAGCGGATACCGCCGGTGCAGTACATCGCGATCTTCGGCTTGTTATGCAGGCCGGTATTGTCGCGCACCCATTCGGGAAATTCGCGAAAGGTCTTGGTCTTCGGATCGACTGCACCCTTGAAGACGCCGATGGCGGTCTCGTAATCGTTGCGGGTGTCGATGACGATCGTGTCGGGGTCGGAGATCAGCGCGTTCCAGTCCTTCGGCGCGACATAGGTGCCGACGACCCTGGTGGGGTCGATATCCTCGACGCCCATGGTGACGATCTCCTTCTTGAGCTTCACCTTCATGCGCACGAACGGCATTTTCGACGCGCGGCTTTCCTTGTGCTCCAGATCGGCAAATTCCGGCTGCGCGCGCAGAAATGAAAGGACGGCGCCGATGCCGGCATCGGTTCCGGCAATCGTGCCGTTGATCCCTTCATGTGCCAGCAGCAGCGTGCCCTTCACGCCCTTTTCTTCGCAGAGCGCAAACAGCGGCTCGCGCAGGCTTTCGAAGCGCGGGAAGGAAACGAAATGATAGAGCGCGGCAACGAGGAATGCGCCGGTCGTGTCTCGCCGTGGATCTGAAAGCATGTCGGTCATGGCGGGGAAATACAATTTTGTGAGCTTTCAGGCAATCGGGATTTACGCCGCAGGCCTATAGTACGCTGGTCATCGCGGCTGAAGGCGCCAAAATGCCATCGCCGACAGGCCGCAACGTTGCGCGACCAGCGATTTCAAAAGCAGGCATTGTCGTCCAGATTGGCTGACATGCTTAGCGGGTCTCGGGCGCCTCATCCTTGATGTCGTCGGCAAACCTGCGCATGAGCCGCACAAGGTCTTCGATATCCTGGTCGTCCCATTTGGCGAAAATGGACCGTGCGATCCTCTCGCGCGCCTCATCGATGCGATCGGTCATTTCCTTGCCCTTCTCGGTGATGACAGCCTCGCGGAGGCGGCGGTCGATCGCATTCTCCCGCCGGCTGATCAAGCCGAGACCTTCCATCTTCGCGACCTGACGGCTGACGGTGGTGTAGTCGCGTCCGACGCGATCGGCCAGTTCGACAACGCCGATCGGGCCGAGCCGTTCCACCAGAACCAGGAGGGAAAACAGCGCGCGATCGAGGGAGATGCCGGCCTCCCGGATCATTGCCTCATCGCGCTGTGGCCGGTTCATGACGCCGACGATCTCGACGAGCGCACTATGGAGTTCGCGCAGTCGACCGCCAATAGGTGTATTTTGCAAGCTTTTCGTTGACACGGGACCGCCTTTCATTCAATATGTGCATATTACACATATGGAGACGGAAATGACAGAGCAATTTGCAGCCGATGTGCTGATTTGCGGCGCGGGCGCGGCTGGCCGGTCGCTTGCGATCGATTTGGCGAGGAGGGGAGTTTCCTTCCGCCTGATCGAGAAGATGGACGAGCCGTTCCGTGGATCGCGCGGCAAGGGCATTCAACCACGAACCCAGGAGATTTTCGAGGATCTCGGCATTCTCGACCGGATCGTCGCGACTGGTGGCCTTTATCCGCCGGAGCGGCGATATCGCGATGACGGCAGTTTTACCGAGTCCGACATTACCGAGCATCAGGACCCGACACCGGCTGAACCGTACCATCTGCCCCTGATGATACCGCAATTCCTGACCGAAAGGGTGATGCGCGAAAGGCTGCTCGAGCTCGGCCATAGGCCGCAATTCGGCCTCGAGCTGGTTGGCTTCGGGCAAGATGCGGGCGGGGTGACGGCGCGTCTCGCAGGCACGGCGGGAGAGGAAACTCTCCGGGTGCGCTGGCTCGTCGGTGCCGACGGCGGCCGCAGCTTCGTTCGCCACGCCCTTGGTATCGACTTTCCCGGCAAGACCCTCGGCGTTCGCGCCATCGTGGCCGACGTTGTCTTGACCGGTCTCACGCGCGATGCCTGGCACCGCTTCAACGAAGGCGACATGGCGCGGCAGATCATGTTCTGCCCGCTCGCCGGAACGGAAATGTTCCAGATACAGGGGCCGATCCCGCTGGACGGCAACATCGATCTTTCCGCGGAAGGGCTGGAGGCCATGGTGGCGGAGCGGACCGGGCGACAGGATATTCATATCCAGTCCGTATCCTGGTCGTCGGCCTATAGCATGAATGCGCGTCTGGCCGATCGGTACCGCGTTGGCCGGGTTTTCCTCGTCGGTGATGCCGCCCATATTCATCCGCCGACCGGCGGGCAGGGCCTCAATACCAGCGTGCAGGATGCCTACAATCTCGGCTGGAAGCTGGCTGCGGTCGCCAATGGCGCCGGTGATACGCTGCTCGACAGCTATGAAGAGGAGCGCCGGCCGGTCGCGGCCGAGATGCTCGGTCTGGCAACGAGGCTTCTCGATGCTCAGAAGCAGGGCGATATTCGCAGAGGTCGCGAGGTGCATCAACTCGATATCGGCTACCCGTCGTCCTCGCTCGCGCTCGAAATGCCTGGACGTGTCGGCCGCTTGTCTGCCGGCGACCGGGTTCCGGATGCGCCGATCCGTGGTGCTGCCGGCCAGCCGACACGGCTCTTCGACCTATTTCAAGGTCCGCACTGGACATTGATCGGCTACGGCGTGGAACCCGGATCGGTGTCGCCGCGTGCAGGGCTACGTATCCATGTCTTCGGCGCGTCGGGCGACATGGTCGATGCCGGGGGTCATCTTCGCGATATCTACGATCTATCGCCCGGCGAATGGGTGCTCGTGCGGCCGGACGGCTATATCGGTGCCATCGTCGCAGCCGGGAATGTTGCAGTGCTGGAAGGCTATTTCGCGCAGGTGGGACTTGGCTTGGAGGGCAGTGCGGCGCGGGCCTAAGACAAGAGCCGATCAAGCCGGTTGAGCGGCGCGAGCTGGGCGCCTCTCCCATTTCAGTCCGACGCGTCCAGCCAGAGGCGCCTTATGGTTCGCGCCTCGTTCTCCGGCTTGTCGGCAAAGATCCAGCGGGCGCGGTCCAGCGCCTCCTCGCGGGCGGTCTGCTGCCGGGAAATGATCGCTTCCAGCAGGCGGGCGTGATCGTCGCTCCTGTCGAAGAGATGCGGCTCGCGGTCGGCGACATCGGCCAATATCGACATGTCGAGGTAGCGGCCGAGAACGTCGACCAAAGCTTTGGCCTCCAGCTGCTTGGCATGCATCGCCGCCGGCCAGACGTCGCGCAGCAGCATGTGATGCATCCAGTAGTCCTGGCTGCGCTTGCGCAGGTCATGAAAGCTTTCTGCATGGGCAGCGTCGGCGTGGCATTCGGATAGTGCCCGTATCGCCTTGCGGGCATTCTTGCGCCAGCTCTTCTGAAAGAGACTGGCCGTGTCGCGCCGGCCGCAATCGAAGGATGCGTCCTTCAGGGCTTCACGCGCCTCGGCGCATGTGGCGACTGCCGCCTTTGCCTTGTCCTCCAGGTCGGTCTCCGCCTCCGCAAGCCGGTCACGTCTTGCGGTCAACAGATCGCTCACCCGGGTCAACGCCTGCAGTTCTTCGGCAGATGCCGCCGTTGCTTGCAGGTAATGGCTGATCTCGATTAGTGCGGTCGCGTCGCGGACGCTGGAAAGCGTGCGCGCCATCTCTCGAAGCCGCTGATTTTCCCGCTGCTGAAATTCGCTCGCGATCGGAGCTATCAAGCGGTACAGCGCCCGCACGCGCTTGACGTTCTTGCGGGCGGCGTGAACCGCTTCATGCAGGCCCTGCGGCCTATCGGTCAGTTCGGCCATCGCCCTGCCGAGTTGATGCGCGGCGGCTTTGTGCACCTCGTCATCAAGCGCCCGGTCAGGCCGTATGCGATAGCTCATCGTACTCCTGCTCGAACTGCGTCGCGAGGGCCTGGTTGGAGTAGCGGTATTCGCCGGTCACCTCGCGTCCGATCCAGTCCGGCAGTTCCGGATTGTCGCTTTCTTTGCCCATCTCCACCTCGGCGATCACAAGGCCGCGATGGGCGCCGCGGAAGACATCCACTTCCCAGGTGAAGCCCTTGAAAGGCACCTTGTGGCGGGTCTTCTCGATGACGAGGCCGATCGCCGTTCCCAGCAATTCCTCCGCCTCGTCGATGGGGATCTCGTATTCGAATTCGTCCCTTGTCATCGCCTTGCCGATCTTGATCGTCAAGGTCGCCTTCGTGTCGTTCGTCAGCCGTATTCTCACGGAACGGCCTTCCATGGAGGCGATATATCCCTGTCGCAGGATCAGCCTCTCCGAAACGAACTCACGCCAATGATCGCCGCGCACCAGAAACTTTCGCTCGATCTCTTTTGCCATGCGTTTGACATGCTCCATCGGCACAGATTGAACCAGAGTATAGCAAGTTGCCGCAATTTCCTACCCGTCGTATTTAAAGCGAGCTTTTGTCTCGACAAGCACCTTCGGGAAGGCTATTCGAAAGCCGGATTTCTATCGTTTTAAAGGGAGTGCATCGACCATGGGCGAGAAAACCGCGAAGCTTCTTTCCATTCTGAAACTGCAGCCTGTCGTTCCCGTGCTGATCGTCGACGATGCGAAATCGGCCGTGCCGCTCGCCCGTGCGCTCGTCGCCGGCGGCTTGAAGGCCATCGAGATCACGCTGCGCACCGCCGGCGCGCTCGATGCGATCCGGGCTGTCGCGGAAGAAGTGGAAGGAGCCGAGGTCGGCGCCGGCACCATCCTTAATACCAGCCAGTGGGATGCGGCCGTCGAAGCCGGCTCCAAGTTCATCGTCAGCCCAGGCACGACGCAGGAGCTGCTCGATGCCGCGCGCTCCTCGGATGTGCCGCTCCTGCCCGGTGCTGCCACCGCGAGCGAAGTCATGGCGCTGCGGGAAGAGGGTTATACGGTGCTCAAGTTCTTCCCGGCCGAGCAGGCCGGTGGTGCTGCCTACCTCAAGGCGCTGTCCTCGCCGCTATCAGGCACGGTCTTCTGCCCGACCGGCGGTATCTCGCTGAAGAACGCCCATGATTATCTGTCGCTGCCGAACGTCATCTGCGTCGGCGGCTCCTGGGTTGCGCCAAAGGAGCTGGTTACCGCCGGCGACTGGGCCGGCATCACCAAGCTCGCAGCCGAGGCCGCGGCGCTCAAGGGCTGAGCACCCGCTTCCATTCGATTTTAAAGGCGCGCAGGGGTTTCTGCGCGCCTTTTTGTATTCTGCGGATTGGTATTTGCGGTTGCGCTTCCTATCTCCCCTTCACCATCACCATGTACAAGGACGGAGGACCATCCATATGATCGACGCCCGCAAGCTTCTTGACCAATTCCTGGGGTCGCAAGTTCCGGGAGTGCAAGGAACGGTGAAAGACAGGGCCACCCAGGCCATCAATCTCGCCAGGGATAATCCCATGGCGACCAGCGCGATCGCCGGTGTTCTGCTCGGCACGAAGACCGGGCGTCAGGTCGCCGGCAATGCGCTGGCGCTCGGCGGCCTCGCCGCCATCGCAGGGCTTGGTTATCAGGCCTACCGGGACGGCAACCAGCCGCAGCCGACGCCGCCATCGGCCCCGCAGGCCGAGCCGCAGTTCCTGCCGCCGCCATCGGATTCCGGTTTCAGCACGACACCGGCAATTGCGACCAACGATTTTACGCTCTCGCTGGTCCGCGCCATGATTGCGGCCGCCCGCGCCGACGGTCATATCGACGACACCGAGCGCCAGCGCATTCTCGGCAAGGTGCAGGAGGCAGGCGTCGGATCGGAGGCGGAAAGCTTCTTCCAGCGCGAACTCGCCAACCCCGTCGATCTCGATGCCATCGTCGCCTCGGCGAAGACGGAAGAACAGCGCGTTCAGGTCTATGCTGCGTCGCGCCTCGCGATCGAGCCGGATTCACGTGCCGAGCGCGGCTACCTCGATCTGCTTGCCGGCCGTCTCGGCCTGCCGGACGCCTTGGTCGATCATATCGAAGCCACGGTTGCGGGCGCCAAAGTCTGACACGTGTGACGACAGGGCCGGTTGCCTTTCCTCGGCAGCTGGCCTAAGCCTTCGGCGCAAAAGAAGTCATGGCGCTAGGGATCGACTGCATTGACGGATAAGAAAAGCGAAGCCCGCTCGGCGGCAAGCGTTATCTTGCTGGTGGCGACCGTAGTGCTCTATCTGATGCCGAACGTCATCGTCTGGCTCGGAAACATCTCGCCATGGCTCGGCACCGGCTTCGGTGTACTTGTTATCCTCGCCTTCTTCTTCGTCTTCTGGCTACGTGCCCGCTACCAGAGGCGCAACGGGTCTTAAAGCCCTCACGCCTGGCTTCACTATCGAAGCTGTCTCAGGTCTGCAGCGAGGCGCCGAGCAAAACGATGCCGGTGCAGATGACGAGCAGCGCGCCGAAAATTTCGATGCCATTGCCCACCCATGTCGAAAGCCTGGAGCCCTTGCCGGTAAAGTGTACCGCGGTGCCTTTGGCGAAGACGGCGATGATGGCCAGCAGCGAGACGGTCAGCGCCGTGCCGATCGACATGGCGAGCACGGAAAGCAGGCCGCCGAGATAGAGCCCGTTCAGCATCGAGAAGGTCATGACCAGCAGGGCGCCGGAGCAGGGCCGCAGTCCGACGGTAATGATGGCCGACCATGCCTCGCGGACGCTGAATTTCTCGCTCGACAGCATTTTCGGATCGGGAAGATGCGCATGGCCGCAGGCCTCGCAGTAGGCGCCGTCATCGGTCGCATGTGCGGGGTCATAGCATTGATAGCCGGTGGCGGCTGCCGGCGCCATGGCGCGGGTGCGAGCAAAGCCTCTCGGTGAATCCGTGCCCGTTGCCGCGCCCTCGAACAGCGAGAGACTGATCGGGCCTGCCGATGTCGCAAGCTGCATCTCCTGACGCTGCGCCCGGCTCTGTATCATCGCCCGCAACTTGCGAAACAGCAGCCAGCCGCCGAAGAGGATGACCATGACGAAGCTCGTGATCTCCATGGCGTTGGTCGCCATCGTCATGGTGATGCCCGAACCGCGCAACACGAAATAGGCGGCTACGACGACGAGAACGGCAACGAGGCCCTGGATGAGCGCCGAGACGAAGGAGATCGCGATGCCGCGCTTCAACTCGATCTCGTTGGCGACCATGTAGGAAGAGATGACAGCCTTGCCATGGCCCGGCCCGGCCGCGTGGAAGATACCATAAGCAAAGGAGAGGCCGATGAGCGTCCAGAGTTCCCATGGATCGCGGCGCATGGCCTCGATCGATTTCGTCAGCGCGCGATAGAAGGCCTGCTGCTCGTAATTCACGTAGAGAAAGATCGGCGCGAGCGGGCCGCCCATCGGCTGGAAGCTCGGCTCGGCGGTGCCGATGCCAAGCGGCGAGCCGGTGGCATGGGCAAGGCCGGCTGCTACCAGAAGGGCGAGCATGGCGGCCGGAACGAGCTTCACTGGTTTCGAAATCAGCATTGGACGTCTATCCGCGTTGCGAAGAGTTTCGACATGGTCGTCCCCGTCGGATCGTTGAAGAAGGCATCCGTCAATGTCGACCTGTTCTCGGCAATGACCTCATCCGGATTGGGCCGGACGACCTTCTGCGTACAGCTTTTGAAGGCGTCGCCCTCCGTCACCAGCTCGTTGTCGCTCGGAAAATCGATCGAGGTGTAGAGCGTCGGATCGTAGATACCGAAGCTCAGCTTGTTGCCCTTGGCAAGCGGCATCGGTTCGGCCGGTTTGACGGCGAAGAACATCAGCAGCTGGCCGTCGCGGAAGTCGACGTTGATGACGTCGGGCTTCTCGACCTTGATGTTTTTGCCGTTCAGCGTCAGGTTCGCATAATAGTCGTAATCGGCGAGCGACTCGCGCACCGTCTTGCCGACCTCCTTAAGCTCGTCCGGATCGAGCTTCAGATTGGCGTTCTTGTCGAAATCCATGAGAACCGAGGAGGAGAAGACCTCATCGAAGCGCCAGACGTTGCGCAGTTCCTGCACGTTGCCATCCGGGCCGGCGAGAACTTCCAGACGCGCTTCCACGAAGATATGCGGGTGCGCCGACACCGCGGCCGGCACGAGCGACAGGCCGCCGGCCAGGGCAGCAGCGTATGCGATCGCGGATTTTCTCATGCGTCCGATGTGCTTCGTGAGCATTGATTCACTTCGTTCTCTGGTCAGGAAATGAGACGGAATTGGGACCGAACCAGTTGTGAAGGTAGTCCACGAAGATGCGGACCTTGGCGGGAAGATAGCGCCGGTGCGGATAGACGGCATAGATGCCGCGATCGGTCGGCAGATAATCGTTGAACAGAGTCAGCAACTGCCCGCTTTCGATCGCCTTGCGGCCGATGAAATCCGGGACGACGGCAATGCCGAGATCGGCAAGGGCCGCGCGCAACGTCGCATGAGGACTGTTGACTTCGAGCGTGCCGTTGATGGAGACGTTGAAGGTCGTGCTGTCGGCATCGACGAAGCGGATGGTGCCTTGCGAGCGGTTGTTGCTGTCGATGATGAAGGGCACGCGCGCGAGATCGGTCGGATGCTCGAGTGTCGGATAGCGCTCGAGGAATGCCTCGGTTGCGCAGAGATGGACGCGAAAGTCGGAGATCTTGCGGGCGATCATGCCGGAGTCTTCGAGCTTGGTGATGCGCACGGCGACGTCGAAGCCTTCGCCGATCAGGTCGACGAAACGGTCGTCGGCGGCGATTTCCAGTGCGAGGTCGGGGTTCTCCTTGGCGAAGTCGATCAACGATTGGCCGACATCGGCGTCGACGAAGGTGCGCGGCACGGAAATGCGCAGCCGGCCTTTAAGCTGCTGGTTGTTCTCGCGCACGAGATCGGCAAGATTGTCGATCTCCTTCAGGATGTCGGAGGCGGTGCGATAATAGGTATGGCCGGCTTCCGTCATGGAGAACTGGCGGGTGGTGCGGTTGAGCAGCAGCGCGCCGAGTTCGTCCTCCAGTTCGCGGACATATTTCGACAGCAGCGCCTTGGAGCGGCCGGTCTTGCGCGCCGCCGCTGAAAATCCTTCGGCTTCGACCACGTCGATAAAGGCGCGAATCCGGGTCAAAGTATCCATGGCGAAGCCTCCCGTTAACTGTTTCTGGATGTTGAACAAAACGCGCCGATTTGTTCAATTATTTTTTTCGGGCACCGCTGAAAAATTTTCTTGATTATTACGGCGAATATTCCTATTTCCGGATCAGCCCAAAGTCGCACGTGCCCGTGGGTGTCCGCCGATCCTCGATGTGGTGAGAAAATCGGTAAGGTACCTGGAACTAACCCCTCCAGTCGCTATTTCGGCCAACCGAAAAATGCGAGGACATCTGAAGCAACGACGGTGCGGGCCTTTTTGTTCTCTCCCGGCTTTCCATCAGCCGGGGTTACTGAAGAGGCACACCTTCATTGCCGGAAGTGCGGTTGGGATATTCCCTCCAATCCATGGCAGACAAAGCGAATTAGCGCCGCTTGCGGCACTCGTTCATCATCCGCGCTTCGCGCATTTGCACGGTACCGGGGTCTCCACCGGCTGGTTCCTGAGCGAGTGAGCGTCGCCCTTTGTCCTCTGGGTTTTCCCCGGAGCTTTTGGAATTGAAAGGGAATGACATGACCACGCAACGTATTCGCGATTTTCTCGCTACCCGACGTCCGGACGGTCCTTGCCTGGTGGTCGATCTCGATGTCGTCCGCGACAATTTTCACGCCTTCCGTCATGCCATGCCGGACAGCGCCATCTACTATGCCGTCAAGGCCAACCCGGCTCCGGAAGTGCTGCGCCTGCTCGCGAGCCTCGGCTCCAACTTCGATTGCGCGTCCGTCGCCGAAATCGAAATGGCGCTCGATGCCGGTGCGACCGCTGCCCGCATCTCCTACGGCAACACCATCAAGAAGGAGCGCGATATCGCCCGTGCGCATGCGCTCGGTATTAACCTCTTCGCCGTCGATAGCCACGAGGAAGTCGAGAAGATTTCCCGTGCCGCTCCCGGCGCTCGTGTGTTCTGCCGCGTTCTGACCGATGGTGAAGGCGCCGAATGGCCGCTGTCGCGCAAGTTCGGCTGCGTCCCGCAGATGGCCGTCGATGTTCTCGTCTACGCTCACCAGCTGGGTTTGGAATCCTACGGCGTGTCTTTCCACGTCGGCTCGCAGATGACCAAGGTCGATGCCTGGGACGATGCTCTTGCCGATGCCAAGCGCGCCTTCGTTTCGCTCGCCAAGCAGGGCATTCACCTGCAGATGGTCAACATGGGTGGCGGTTTCCCGACCAAGTACCTGCGCGACGTTCCCTCGGCCGAAGCCTATGGCAAGGCGATCTTTGCGTCTCTGCGCGCCCATTTCGGCAACCAGATCCCGGAAACGATCATCGAGCCGGGCCGCGGCATGGTCGGCAATGCCGGCGTGATCAAGGCTGAAGTCGTGCTGATTTCGAAGAAGTCGGACAACGATGCCGCTCGCTGGGTGTTCCTCGACATCGGCAAGTTCGGCGGTCTCGCCGAAACCATGGACGAGGCGATCCGCTACCCGATCCGCACCGAGCGCGACGGCGACGAGATGGAGCCCTGCGTCATCGCCGGCCCGACCTGCGATTCGGCCGACGTGCTCTATGAGAAGAACCTCTATCCGCTGCCGGTCTCGCTCACCATCGGCGACGAGGTCCTGATCGAAGGCACCGGCGCCTACACCACGACCTACTCGGCTGTGGCGTTCAACGGTTTCGACCCGCTGAAGGCCTACATCATCTGAGTTTGATATCGCCGCCCCCGTACTCAATCGGGGCGGCACCCTCACAATAGTTCGTCACCACCGCTGATAACGGTATTGGGCACGGGAGGCCGAGATGGCCGCTGTTCTTGATTCTGTCCGCGCATTCTTTGCGCCGTCCACATTCACTCTCGACCTGGAAAATGCAGGCGATGTCGTTGCGCGCGAAAGCCTGCTGGATCGCGCCATGGGTCCCGACCGCCGCAAGAAGTCGTCCGAAAGGCTGCGCCAGGGCCGCGTTCCGGCCGAAGGCTTGGCTCTGGTCGCGCGCGATCGCGCCGGGCACGTCATCGGCACGGTTCGCCTCTGGAACGTCGAAGCCGGCGTCGATCGCGAGACCCGTCCGGTCGAGGCGCTGCTGCTCGGTCCGCTGGCGATCGACCCTGCCTATGAAGGCAAGGGCATCGGCTCGGCGCTGATGCGCGCCGCCATCATGGAAGCCAAGAAGCGCGGCCACGGCGCGATCCTGCTCGTCGGCGATGCGCCTTATTACGAGCGCTTCGGCTTCTTTGCTTCCAAGGCCCGTCATCTGGTCATGCCGGGGCCATTCCAGCGAGATCGTTTCCTCCCGCTCGAACTCAAGGACGGCTGGCTCGCCGGCGCTGTCGGCATCATCGTTGCCAGCGGCCGCAAGCTTGCCCAACCGCCGGCATCAAAGGCTGCGTAAGACGGGCGAGCGTCTCTGAGGTTGTTACGCCTTCGCCCATCCGGGCGGAGGCTTTTCTATTTAGCTGCCTTCATGCTGTCCTTTGCCGGGTCGTAGCCATCCGTCAACGTCTTCAGGAAGGCGACGACGTCAGCGATCTCGGCGTCGTTCAGGGCAGGGGCATCGCCGAGCTTGCGGTTCATCGGCACGTCGATGACGTCGATATTGGCCTGATATTGCGTCGGCAGGTCATCGTACTTCAGCACCTTGCCGCTTGCATCCTTCGGATAGATCTCTTCCGGATTGGTATCGCGCTTGACGTAGAAGCGGGTGACATCCTCCAGCGTGCGGTAGACGCCATTGTGGAAGAAGACGTGGCGGGTTGCGACGTTGCGTAGCGTCGGCGTTTTGAACAGCCCGCAATTCTGCTGCTGGGCGGAATAGGTGTCGTTGCGCAGCGGGCCACAAATGCCGGTGTCGTAATAATGGGCATCGGCATTGGCTGGAATGGCCGGGTTGCGCGGCGCACCTAAGGCTTCGAATTCGAAATCGGTGAAATTCGGCATCTGCCCGTCGCCGGTCATCTTGTCGAGGTGGCAGGAGGCGCAATTGCCCTTGTTCGCATCGTCGAACAGCTTCAATCCCCGTGCTTCCGCATCCGTCAGCACTGCCTTGCCGAGCAGGTAGTAATCATACTTGCTCGTGTAGGGATGGAAGGAGCGTTCCTCGACCTGATAACGGGCCAGCGCGAAGCCGATTTCCGAAATCATCATGTCCTGATCGTTGGCTACGTTATCGCCGAAGAGCGCCGAAATCTCCTTGCCGTAGCCCTTCTTCAGCTTGGCGTAGACGGCGGCTGCATCGGCATTCGCCATTTCAAACGGCGAGATCATCGGCTGCAGCGCCTGATCTTCCAGCGAATCGACGCGTCCATCCCAGAACATGCCGCCCTGCGGCACGAGGTTTGCTGCGGCTGCCGCATCGGCCTTGACGACGGCCTGTGCGGTCAATGGGCCGGCGACGGCGGCAGGTGCGTTGGCGAGCGCTACGCCTGAGGCCTCTGTCATCGGCGAGGCTTCGGCGGCCTCGTCGGCGGGGCTTTCCTCACCGATCGAGAAGGACGGCGTCGACATCTTGTAGGCGAGGCTCGGAACCGCGCGGATGCCGGGCTGATCGAGGTGCGGGCCGCCGAGCTGGACGGCGAGACCATTGGCGGGCGCGTAGTGGTTGGCGGGGTCGTGGCAGGTCGCGCAGGACATCTGGCCGCCGCCCGAAAGCGAGGGATCGAAGAAGAGCTTCTTGCCGAGCTGGGCGACCGTACTCAACGGTGCCTGGTCATCATAGCTGTCCGTCGCCGGAGCAGTGGCGGCCGGTTCGCTTGCCATGCCGACAGCCGCACCCGCGAGCGAGAGGCCCGCGAGTGCGAGGAGCGGCAGGAGACGGCGGTTGAACTGCAAGGGCATTTCCGTCTCCCTGATGGTTTTACGAAGCCTGATTGCCGGTCTTCGGATCGAGGATCAGCTTGGGAGCGTCACCCTTGGACCAGTCGAACATGTTGTTCAACGAGCCCGAAAGCACATCGAACGAGCCGCCGCCGAGGCGAGCACCGGCCATCCAGTTATCCTCGATGAAGCGCATGACGGAGGTCTGGTCGGTCAGCGTATGGTCGACGAAATTGGTCTTTGAATAGGGCGAGATGACCAGTAGCGGCTGGCGCGTGCCATAGCCGCAACGTCCCTGCGCCGGCAGGCCGTTGACACCAGGCAGCGCCGTACCGATGGAGCAGCTGTCGCCGCTCAGCACATCATAGCCCTTGACCGGCAGCTTGGACGGATTGATGACCGCGTGCGCATGGTCGTACCAGCCGTCAGAATCGTCATAGAGGACGATGATGGCGGTATCCTTCCAATCCGGCGAATTCTGCACGGTGTTGACCACCTGGGTCACGAATTCCTGCTCGTCGAGCGGATCGGAATAGCCGGCATGGCCGTCCTGATAGGCCGGCGCCTTCAGGAAGCTGACCGTCGGCATGTTGCCGTTCTTCAGCGCTGCGTAGAAGTCGGTCATGTCGTACTGGTGATTGGCCGCATCCGTCGTGCCGATCGCCGCGGCGGTAGATGGGCGCGCATGCGTCGGGTTGGCGGTCGAGGCGTAGTACTGGAACGGCTGGTGGTGCGGGATATAGTCGGCGCTGTTGACCTTGGTCAAGGTCGAGGTGGTCGCGCGCTTGCAGTTCGTCGTGCCGTCCGGGTTGGTCTGAGAGAGGTCAAAGCCGCCTTCGAAGAAGCCCCAGGTGATCTTGTGTTCGTTCAGCATGTCACCGATGTTCTTGCCGTACATCAGTGCCGTCTGGCCAACCGAGCAAACGTCGCCTGTGGGATCGAAGTCGCTGATCGCGGTCCAGCCGCCATTGCCGTCAGGCACGATACGGCCCTTGGAATAGGTGCCGTCGCTCTCCAGCGTGTAGCCGGGCGGCAGGATGACGCCGTTGGTCTGGCCGGAGATCAGGTTCAGCGCGCCGGGGGTCGAAGGGCCGAAATTGGTGGAGAAGGAATTGTCGCTCAGCGCATAGTGCTGGGCATAGTTCCAATAGGCCGTAACGGTGTTGCCGTCATAATAGCCCATGACCTGTCCCTTGGTGCCGAAGGCGCCGGCCGCACCCTTGGTGCCATGACCGGTATTGGCCGGGAAGAGGTCCATCGCGAAGTTGTTGTAGGCGGCTTGT
>ERZ781398.1348-NODE-1348-length-23187-cov-4.354790_pt1 | contig 23187 bp, 33 predicted proteins | sample MGYA00433077_ERZ781398 | MGnify/ENA primary metagenome ERZ781398 (study PRJEB29847, sample SAMN06458254) | wastewater metagenome | isolation source: Wastewater bioreactor | place: South Africa: Cape Town | study: EMG produced TPA metagenomics assembly of the... | reverse complement strand
ATAAAATAATGACGACTAAAGCTGAGTGAAAAAAATAGTATTAGATTCTATTATTATAATCTATCTTTTCTTTGACGCATTATTATGCATCGTTTTCTTTCGATAGAACTCTAAATTGTGATAGATCTTACTCAGAGGAGAAGAAGAAGAAAAAAACTAACGATATATGCGTGCTTAACAATCCCCAAGATGATGTATCATTTTCTTTACTTATTATGTTAATAAGAATTTTTCTTTTTCCCTTCGTAAATATCTAGTCAATTTAATACAATTTTTTACTTTATTTTCTAAATGAACTCTGATGTATTGTCAAAACATGTTTGTCTGTCTCGTATAAAAAAATGTCAGAACAAATTGTTGTGACATACAAAAATATCGTCAAAATTAAAAAGCTTCCTCTCATTCTCTTTCTCTATTAGTTTAGACTTTTTAACAGATGAAATTATTTATTTTTCTTTCGACCGAACAAAAAAAAAATCTTCGTAATCGAATGTTAAATCATGACAAATTTGATGTGAGCGTTTCTTGTGAACTGCGCATGACTTTAATATTGGCAATTTGTATTGTTTTTATTCGTTGAATCAATTGACCAAAATGTGTTCGACGAAATTGACGCAAATAACTTTTCGATGGATAGATATAAATAAAAAATGTCATGCATGCCGGTAGATAAACGAGAATATTAAATGAGACATGTCGTCGAAGTATGACAATATCTCGAGCATCTTCACATTCATCAATTAAATGAAGAATTAAATGAGGTAGATTAGCAATAATAATAAATGTTGGCGGGATGAACACGTATTTACGTTTGAAACATTCGCGAACAAATACGTGAAAGAAATCCGTACGACCACGAACCATAATAATTCGTCGTGTAATACTAATCAATATGAGTAAACTCGATATAAAATGTATTGTACAAGGTATGATAATATGACAAGCACGAAGAGTTCGATCGATAATATCAACTGGTAAAGTGTAAATGAAAGTACATGTATATAGATTCGGTTCATTAGGATATGGTTTTGGACCACGAGCAATGATTTCATGTAAATGTGAACCAGTAACTAAGACAAAACAAATAATTGATGAGATCATAGCAAATCGTCGAGTTCGATATAAACTCAAATTGAACCATTCGAGAAGAATGAATTCAATAGCTAATAGAGCACTGATCCACATGCATATATCGCCCATGATAATAACTAAAACCGGTATGATATTACATGCAATAAATCGATACGAATAACTTTGAGTTAAATAATCGAATTCTAACATTGTTAACATGCGTAATTGCATGCCAATGATTGTTAATAAACCGGTTAGACAATAGAATATTTGAAAAACTCCGCAATTCGTTAGACGTATATTATGCGAGAAAAATGTTGGCAAAGAAACGAAGGTATTCAAAATAGCCAGGACGAGCATGCAAGCAATAACTGTCGTATAAATCATTTTCGGTAAATTAAAATTCGAATCCACTGAATACTCTCGTATATCCCAATGTATAGCGTAAGTCAATGAAAATTTAATGACATTCGTACTTGTTTCACATGCTTTACCCATGTAGCATTGAGCACATTGGCATGTATCATTCGATAAGCATAAACCATCGTTTAGACATGTTGTATTACACGACATGTTACTTTTTTTCGTATGAAATATTCATTTAATCAAAGCACTTGTATATTTATCTTAGAAATTTTCGATATTGAATTTATTTGCTTAATCTCAGGAAGAACCTAATTATTAATACTTCAATTTAATACAATATCTGGTCTTTTTCTTAACCTATTTTATGAATAAATAATCGTTCTAAGATCATACAATTACATGAAACTCAAGTAGCGAGAAAAAAACATGAAGGAAATAAGTCTGATTAAAATCCATTTGATGTCGAGTATTTTTTGGACTTATTTACTTTTATATTAAACAATGCGTGGTCAATAGTTTTTTCTTTAGTAACATAATAATGGTTCGTTAAAAGATTCATTTCTTCTTCTCCACTCTCCAAACATTTTCTCACTTAAGAAAAAAAAACGAAAAAAAAAAACGTTTTCTTCTTCGATTTTTTTATTTACTTAAATTTACAAAAAAAACAGTCCAAATCTGGCTGCATCAATTATCGGCAAACTCTTTCGTGTATCAATTGTATGTAGATTCCTTCTGTCTTTATTCCTTTTTTTTTCTTCATATATACGTATATATGAATATGCTAATTAGCAAGGAAATCTTTTTTTCTCTCTCAGTTCGAAAATAAACATTAATAAAAGACAAGAATAAAAACGAGAGAGAAAGGAAGAAGGATTTCTTCTTATGTTAAAGAAAGAAATCGACGAGAAAGTGAAGTGAAGAGTGTCCCATAGAGAAAAAGAAATCGGTAGACTACATGCTCATATTGTTGTTGTTTATTGAGTCAATAAATCATTGACAATAAAAAAAAAAAGAAAATTGTGGTCTTCGAACATTTCTTTCACAAGAGTGAATCAAAGGTAACTCAATGGAATTAACTAATATTCAACGAGATTTCTTGTCATAAGAAGATTAGATCGAATTCGGAATTGAGACCTTTAAAGTTTTTCTTTCCTTTTTTTTTCTGAATCGAGAAAAAAGGAAGATCAAATGTTTTTTTTATTTAGTTAAAAGTTCGTCAGAAGATGACATCAACTCGTCTTCAAACACATTCGGCAACAAGTATTTCAAGTCGTACAACAACCGAATCGCCACAATTGAACCAAAGCGAAAGTGACACGGTTTTAATTGCAACACGACTTAGTAATGTTAGCCTAGCTGAACGTGAAGAACGACAACAAGCTTTAGATCGTCTAGAAATATCTAAAACGGTACGTCAGTTTTAAGTATCGTAAATCAATAATGTAAAAATGCAAATTAAATATTTGTTTCCCGAGAAAAAGGAAAGACTTTCTTTCGCGTATGTTCTTAAAGCTCGATGATTTATTTTTAATTAGGTCGGTACAGGTTCTTATGGACGAGTGCTTGTCGTTCGTGATCGTGAAACATCTACATATTACGCATTGAAAATCTTTTCTATAACACATGTTGTCACATCTCGACAAGTAAGATCATCGTCATCGTCATCATCACAGCTTTCAATAGCGAATTTTTTCAGACTGAGCATGTCAAAAGTGAAAAAGAAATTCTCTCAGCTATAAAACATCCGTTCATCATTCGTCTTCATTGGACACATCATTCTGATCAATTTCTCTACATGTTATTGGATTATATTCCTGGCGGTGAATTATTTTCCTATATGAGACGAAAAACAACATTCGATTTGAAAACATCGTTGTTTTATATTTGTGAAATTATCTTGGCATTTGAATATTTACATTCGTTACAAATTGTCTATCGAGATTTAAAACCAGAAAATATTCTTTTGGATGCCGACGGTCATGTTAAACTTGTAGATTTTGGTGAGAGATGAAAAATGAATTCGAACAATTGATTTGTTTGTTTGCTTATTTATTAGGCTTTGCAAAGAAAATTCTTAATAAAACATTTACAACATGTGGCACACCGGATTATCTCAGTCCGGAATTATTCAAAGGTACAGGCCATAATAAAAGTACGGATTGGTGGAGTATAGGAATTTTATTATTCGAAATGTTAACTGGAGGTAAAATGATTAATAAGTCAATTGTTTATTTTATTTTTGTTGTTTGTTTGTTTTTTAGTCACGCCCTTTAATCCCAATCAAAATGAAACTGAAATTCCTAGTCGTGTTCTCGCTGGTCGAATAACGTGGCCACGAACGATCGATGAAGTAACGAAAGCATTCATTAAAAAATTACTAACACTCAATCCGGATAAACGTCTTGGTGCCGGTCGAAATGGTTCACGTGAAGTTAAAGAACAGCCGATATTTTCATCGGTGAAATGGGACGATGTTCTAGCGAGAAAAGTTAAACCACCGATTATTCCTGCTGTTCGACATCCGGGTGATACATCTTGTTTCGATCAATATCAAGAAGACTGGAGATCAGCACCGTTTGCATCCGATAAAGAATTGGCTTTATTCAAAGATTTTTAAGTTTCTGTAAATTTTGACATTCAATGAAAATAAAAGAAAACGAGTTTTTTTTTTTCGATTAAAGTGCCAGTATGTAATTCGAGTATTTAAATCTACCAAACATATTGCTTTCCATTGTCAATAGAATCTATTATCAGTTATTAGGATACAAAGAGAAAGAATAGCAAATATTGTTTTTTCATAAAAAAAACATCTGGCATTGTAATTTCATTGAAACGATGTCAAAATCTTTTTTTTTTATTGGAAAGAAGTTGAATATTTCATTTTACAGAAGAAGACAACTCGGTAGTATAACAAACAGAAAAGAAAATCTTTCTTTCAAGTACGTCCCCTAGAGTTCGCTATAGCTTTTCTTTCCTAATTCTGTTCGAACGACTCGTCTGATTCGTTAGTTTTTTCCATCAATCATGTCTATGTTGTTGATTACTAGATGTTCTGTTTACGATTGTTACTCATCATTTCACGAATCGTATTCATTCGATTGTCAAATTTTCTCGTTTATTTCTTTCTTTATGTCATTCAATTGGCTTGACTGACATTTTGTATATTTATTTCTTTTAATTTGACAATTATTAGACAACTAAAATGAATGCAAATGAAGATACAGATGATGTTTCATCTCTACCTTCTCAACCACCGACAACAACAACAACAACAACAACAACGGACTCAGTTGAATATAGTCGAACAGTTTCACAAAATCTTCGACATTTAGACGATGCGTTAACGCATGCTATTGATCAATTAACAATATTTAATAATGAAACTATGTCGGATTTATCATTAAAATATGAATTGATGAGAAATAACGAAGTAATGATTTTAAAAGACAATTATTTGAATCGATTTTTTTTGTCTCTTTATCATCTAGAGTCGAGTTATTGGTTTTTTTGCTCGATTATTACGATCATTACAATTACAGAAAAATAACGGACATGACACATGTTTCAATAGTGAATATTCGAAATTAGATCGATTTTTAGCTGTTTTAAATTTCAATCAAAAATCTATTGATGTACGACATTTGATAATCGTTTTCAAGAAACTAATGTATCTCTCTCGTTTAGTATATTGTCCAACGAATAACATTTGATGAGTTATTGAATAGCAAAGCACCTGCTCGAGAACAATTATTGTACGCTGCAGAAACGACAGAAACCGAACGAAAAGATTTTCGGAATGCCTTAACAGTATTGAAAGATTGTATTGGTAAGAAACGAAATGAGAGAGAAAAAACAATCGATTGTCATTCGTTGATTATTAAGATTATTTTTCTCATGGTGGAACTAATGATAATGGTCGATACTTTTGGCATACGGAAACACCAGCAACACCATCAGTTCATCATCATCGTTTGTCAGATACAGGTAGAATAGAAATCATTTTCATGAAGAAAAAAAAATGTTGTTTGTATGTTTAACATTAGCACTTCCAAATCCACCAAGAACTGAATCAGTAAGAACATCTGTATCTTCCTCGATTTCGACTGAATTCGGTGCTATGAATACGACACATCAAATGACTGTTCCATTATCTCCACATGCACGACGAAATAATCGTACGTTGAAACTATTCAATCACACAACGAATGCACGTTCTTATTTTTAGCATCTCATACTCCGCCAACATCTCGTTTAAATCATTTAAGTGTTAATAATACAGGCAGATCTGAACATCCGAGTAAATAAATCAAGAATTTTTAAAATGAAAACTCAAAATATTCACTAGATTTACAATTACCAACTGATGGCAATTCATCTCGACGCAGTTCGTACGGTTCTGATTCCGAGAGTCGTTTACCATCAGGTAAAAAAACTAACAAAAGAACAGAAAAAACGAACAAATTTCATTCGAAATAGAATTTGAGCATTGTCTTGAGCATGAAATCTCTCCACAATCTCATTCATTGGTTCGACGTAAATTCGCTATAACAGCCTTTGAAAATTCATCTAATCTGAGTCACGAGGAAATCAAATCTCCTTTATCACCAACGAGAAATTTTCTTTACAATAAATCAAATTTGAAAGAGGGTTGGACATGTTTCTAGTTTATTTTTGATTAATTAATTATAATTTGCTCGGAGAAGGACTTTTATCTGCTTCTAATATTTCTTCATTTACAAACAAGAAACCATAGTAATTCGATTTTTTTCTTATGTAACCTAGGTTCAGCAACACCTAAATCTCCAACTGGTCGTTCTCCGACAATGTCCGGTTCACCATTAGGATCCGGACACAACAGTGACGCAGAAAATGATACACGAACCTACGGTATATTTAATTATCTGAATTCATTTTTTCGTTTATCAATGATTGAATTTCAGAGCCGACGACATACAATACACCGTCGCCTCTGATTCGTCATCGGATGGCTCATAAAATTCAACACAAGTTCGTATACAACTCATTGTCTGCTGTCTGTCTAACTGCTTTGATTGACGCTTTTGCTTTAACCATAATCTTCTTCTAATCTCTCAATGTCGTGTCATATCATCGTCAACGTTGCTATTTTATTTCACTGTGTTGTTGTTGTTGTTGTCTCAAATTGTTGGTGATTATTATCGTTGATCACAATTGAAAAACATGAACAAAATTAAATTCTTTTGATTTTTTTTCTCTCTCTCGTATTCTCAGGTGGAGTAATCTGATAAAACTATCAACGTGTAATGTTTGTACGAAAAAAATCTTCTTTCTCGGTACCAAATGCAATGTTTGCAAGTAAGATGGATTCTTCAAAATTATCTCTCTCTCTCTTTTCTTCTCTGTCTCCCCCCGTCTTTCTCTCTCTGCTCATGCTAAAACGCGCTTACTTGACTGCAAATGAAAATCGAAGGAACACGAAAAAAAAAATGAAACGAATTTCTATATTCTAGGTTTGATAAAACACGTCTATTCAAATTTTCCTTTTGTGACGTCTGCAGGAGACAGATGTTTCGAGGAAAAGCATGTCTTCATTGCAAGTAAGGCACTAGAAAAGGCTGCTTGCATAAATTGGCATTTCTAAACAACAAAAGCATGATTTTGACTGAAGACGATTGCTCGATTTCCCGTTTTCATTCTCTCTTCTCCCTTCTGTTTTTTTCTACTCAATTAAATAATCTCACAACGATTTCCTACATTTTCATTTTCTTTTTCTTCCAAAAACAAGATACAAATGTCACAAAGAATGTGTACCCAACGCACCGACTAATTGTGGAATTAGTGAAGGTAAATTACGACGAGCAATCGATAATGCTGATATACAAAATGCGCTTAGTAAATTTTAAAAAAAATCGCGAAGAAATTATATTAACAAACATTTTTTCTTTTCGAAATATTAATAGCAAATAGCAGTCCACTATTACGGAAATATCAATTTGGACGTATGTATTTTCTTAATATTTCGAATAGTAATAAGAAAAACAATGTTTATTTATTGAAGATTTTCTTCCATGGGATACGACAAGTCCGACACCATCGACGCCAATTTCAGTACCAGGTTCACCAGCACCAAATCCACAAACCTCAGCTTATCCGTTTAATCCATCGATTTGCGTCAGTGAATCGATTTATTCTAGTAAGAATTCGATCGATCGATCTTTTCTTTTTCTTACTTCTCCGTGTTTGAAACGCATACACTTTTATTTGTTCAACACATCAAAAATGAATAACTTTTCTTTAGCTCAAAATGATCCCGACAGTTGGGTCGTTATAGATACGACTACGAAATCTTCAGGTTTGTTTGCAAACATGACGTTGTGTGGTTTCTGGGAAGACGATCTTGTCTTGTGTTATCAATATTGTTGTTGTCGTTTATTAGTTATTTCGCAAAAAAAAACATAATGATATTTATGCATGTATTTGTTCATAGCTTTCTTTGTTGAGAGAGACGACAAAAGAGATTCACTTGTTTCGATATTAATTTTTGTTTTTATTATATAGAACTTCCAGAATCTCAATCAGATAGTGATACACAGTAAGAATGATTGTTTGTTTGTATGAATTCATAAAAATATGATCTAGTTCGACAATTCAAACTGAAAGTACAAGTAATTTGACAGACTCAACTTCGACGATACAAAATAAGCTTATCCGACAAATTTCTCAAGTAATTTGAAGAGAGAAAGAAGAAGGCAAAGCATGAATGAATATTTCAGAGCGAACCGACGCCACAATCAAAACGTGAAGATCTTGCAAAATCAAAACTATTCGATATTAATTCATTCGATGATGATGAAGACGATCCTGTTAAACGAAATACTAATGTAGAAATAGAAATTGATTGACTTTGACGATTAGATTTGAAAACGATCGTCTTCTTTCAGGTTGCAGCATCGTTGCAAGATTGGGTGATTGTATTTAATAATATAAAAATGCTCGAAGATCTACGACGTTCATCGGGAACATTGAAAAAGTGAGAGAGAAATTTGTGATGTGAAAAGGCAATGAATTCGATTTGTAGAGCACATTGGCATGGAGAAATCGTCGTACGAATGATCACACCGAATCCGAAGAGTGATTCGGTGGAATTTTTGAATCAATTTAAAAATCAAGTAAAAAAACAAATAATTTCAATTTTATCAGGATGAAAAACAAACGTGAATTCTTCTTTTTTCAGGTCTTTCGCCTACGAAAAGTTCGACATGAACATTTGAATTTGTACACAGGTGTTTGCAGTACGTCATCTTTTGACTTTTCCATTATTTATATTCAAAATCACAATTTATTTATTTTTCTAGTCGAAAGTCCAAATCTCGCCATTGCTTCAAAGTAAATCGTTTTCAAGACTTTATAATTAATATTCTCTTTTCTTTTTGCGTGTCTAGTTGGATACGTGGAATAAGTCTCTACGAAATGATTCATGTTCGTAATGACACAATTGCACTCAATTTTGCTGTTCAATATGCTGCTCAAATTGCTCAAGCTATGAGTTATCTCCATGAAAAATCCATAAATCATATGTCTCTACGAACAACTAATATTTTCGTGCAAAATACTCGAATTATTCTCACTGATTACGGTCTCGTACCATTGAGTAGATGCTATCGTTTTACTGATCAATCGGCAATCTTAGCACCACGAGGTTGGCTGAGTTATTTAGCTCCGGAAATCTTGAGAAAACTAGATCCAAGAGATGAACAATCAGTATTACAACATACACCACAGACAGATGTCTATGCATTTGGGTAACATAACGAAAACATCGATTTTCTATGAGCATGTTTGTGATTGATTTCAGAACGGTTTGGTATGAACTTTTATTACGAGAATTTCCATATGCTAAACAACCACCTGAATATATTATTTGGCGAGCAGGAAACTCACTTAAACAACCATTGAGTAGTGTACATATTAGTAAATACGCGAAAGTATGTTGATTTTCATAGTTCTGTTTCGATGTATAAGAATAATTTCTAGGATATTATCAATCAATGTTGGTCATTTGTACCTGATGATCGACCTGATTTTGCTATGTTAGGTAAATCATTAAGCAAAATGCCAGGTAAACGAACATTGTCTCGATCTCCGTCAACACCACTTCAATACAATGCTCGACCGTATATCGAAGCACAATTCTAATCAAAAATCAAAACAGCAAAAGACACTTTCTTCTTCTTTGTTTTTGTTTCAAAATAGCCATTTATTTATATTCGTATTCTTATTCTTTGCATTCCTTTAAACCTGAAAAACAAAAAAGAAAAAGAGGAAAAACAAACGAACAGAGATTTTCCATGCATAGTTGTTAAGTTCGTGTGCAATATTTAAGAAAATATAAAAGGAAAAAGAAAACTATTTGTATCAATTGATTCGTTTGTTTGTTTTGTTATTTTCTTCTCTCTTCCGTGTTTATGTTTTCGTCACTTATCTTTTTTGTTTGACTGATAACGACTGTTGTCTTCAAAATTCCCCTGTTGTGAATAAATCAGTGACAGTGGACATACGTACGTACATATTTTCTCTCTACGCATAGAAAAACAAAAAAAAACATCAAACAAAAGAAAAGACCAAACACACAATCTTTTAAGCCATTTCTCTTCCTCTTTTCGAATCCATTGTTATTTATATGTGTATATGTTTGTTTTGTTTTACTTTATATGTTCTTTTTTCGTGTGAGTACGACTCATACATCTTATATCTATTGTAATTCGATGTATCTTCCTTTCGATTTATTATTTATTTCATGAGTATAAATATATGATCAATGTGATCGAGCAAGCGCGCAAAAGATAAATCAAAATGACATTATAAATTTTGTTTTTTGCTGTTATTGATAAGGAATAGGCATTTGCGGATAAAGCGAAGTATATGTTGATGTTGACTGTACTGCAGGTGAATCATTGGCAGGACGAAAAACACTTTCGAACATAAATTCTTTGAAACGCTGAGCATAAAATTTAGCATCAACAATCGAACGTTCAGCGACTACATTCGGATTCTCAACTGTTTGGTATTGTCGTTGCATAGATTTGCAAATATCGAATCTATTAATTCAAAGAAGAAAAGAAACCAAACTTTCTTTCATACAAAAACAGAATCAAATTAAAAAGAAATTACGTTTGAAGAATATCAATAATTCCAATGAATAGAAGCAACCGTTCGCCTTTTTCATTCAATGCTGGTATACCTCTAGAAACGAAGGATTTTCACGAATGATTTATACAAACGAACGTTTTTCTTTTTCTACCCTAATTCTCTTGCATAACCAACGTCAAATGTTGGTATTTCTTCATAAGCAAAACCTAATGTTTCACTTGGTTTTTTAAATTTGACACGATCTTTATCTTGTACAGCCGTTGGATTTTCATTTCGTTGTTGACTCATTCCGAGAAGCATTGCATCTTGAACAGTGCCCATCAATGCTTCGAACGATCCAAGACGTTTCGGTTTCACAGGATTATCCATATTATGTATAACTAATCAATTCATAGAATAAATCAAACGTATATTTCATTGTTTTTTTTTATCTTACTTAAAAGTAATGAATAATCCATAATATTTAAACTTTCTAAGAAATCTACATCACGCGTGAGCGTATTTCTTAGCTCGTAGAAAATTTTCGATGGAATTTGTAAACCTTCTTTATGTATATCACGAAAATCATTATCTTTGAATGTAGCCGATGTTTTAATTCGTTCATTAAAATTGGCATCACGTTTGTATGCCGAACCTTTCAGATCGTATTTCTCGTGTATATCAAGATTAATCGGGATTAAATTAGCAAATATTGCAAAACGTAATATCAATGAATCAACAGTAATACCACGTTGTGGTGATATGTAAGGAATATAGCCGTAAACACCGAATAATTTTGCAATGAATGTGCCCGGTGTTCGATGAATATATTCATAGTATGCTTGAAGAAATTTTTGTTGAATAAATTTTGCATCATAACCACGAACTGTCTTAATGAGATAACTTGAATCGGCTGTAAGATAAAGAGAGGCACCAGAACTCGATGGATTGACTATTTCTTTTAATTCGCCAGTGCATATATGTTGACGTAGAGATTGAGGAGTGATATTGTAAATATTCATGAGATTGATAAATGCAGTAAGACCATACGCTTCAATATCAAAATCAGGAAACGAATGAGGAGGTGTTATACCACCACTAGCTGGAAATTTAACACGTTGAACATATTCAGATAGATGCGTTTGTTGACTAAGAAAATAGCCAATTCCAAGTTGAAGACCATGACCAATGTGTTTACTTTGTATAACGCCCGAAGAAAATAATCCTTGTAAGAGTTTTTGTTTGGCAAGCGCACCAGTTGTATCAGTTACAGAAACAACATGTTCTTGCACTGTTGTTACTAATGAACTACCTTTGTCCTTGACAATGCCAACGACACGACTGGCCATATTACGTTGATCATCAGGATTCCCGTTCAACTCATTTGAAAGACCACTAAGTGTTTCTTTTATACGTCGCATTCTTGGGTTTTTTTTTTGTCTATTGATACTATCGTATATATAAGTATATAATTTTCATCTACGCACGATGATTCATAACATATCTATCTATATAAAATGACATGTAGGGAGCATATTTATTTCGATATATAAAGAGAAAAACGGGGTCGTTCTTTTTTTACATTTAGCTTTTTTTCTTTCTTCTCTTTCTCTTTATCTTTATATTTCTCTTTCTCCGTTTGTATTAATATGAGTCATGACAAGGTGAAAAGCATGGAGGCATTTCTCAGTCAACAAATGGAGTAATGGCTGAAAAGAAAAGACGTTGCAGATTGTAATATCAATTGATCAATAATGCCAGCTAGTGAAGCAACAAGATTCTTTGATACATCGGGTTGTTTGAATTTATCAAGACCAACGAGTGGTCAGACACGAAATGTACCTGCCAAACAACTAAAACGGCCGATGACGAGTTCAGCCCCGATACGAGGTCAAGTTAAAATTGATCTGTACAATTTCGATCATAGTGATTTTGTTGATTCAAAATATGTTTTAACAAGTCCGAGATCACTTCAAGCTTGTGCTCGACTCAATATTAAAGTGAAGCTCACTAATAAACTTTTTTTTTAAACCTGTTTTTTCTTCTATAGCCAGCGGAATTGCTTCCAAAGAAATTATCGGATTTAACAGCAAGTAACGTTCGTTATTCGACAATTGTTGATGTTCGCGATGAAATGGAAGTCGATCGATTAGCAAAATTACAACGTTGTCGCGAAGAACGAGAGAAAATTATTCGAGAAAAAACTATTGAAAAACTCGCGCCAAATCCACGACCGCAATCACAATCACAAATACGACAACAAAAGACTCAATTACCTCCTCGGCCAACCATCGGCCATTCGATTCTAAAGCCAACTGTTGCTCAATGGCCATCATCGAATGACGAAAGGGAAACTCGTCCAGCATCATCGAACAGTTTCTTAGACGATGTTCGACGAATGGTAAATGAAATTTTACTCAATAAACATTTCATTGCGATTTCCTCTTCAGGACAAAAGTCTACAACGTATCGGAACTTCGAAAACGAATCAAACTGAACGATATGTGTACGATATTCTCTTGTCTCAAAATAATTAAAAAAAGAATCATGCGTCTTTTATTTAGAAATGGTCTTGAAAATGTCAAACATATCATCGAATATCGTGCAACAACGAATCATGATTCAGAAAATGAAGCGCTCGAAAAAAAGCAATATGAACTTTTACTCTCTCAGTAGGATCCTCTTATTTCATTCAATTCGATTCGATTTTTATTAATCTTCTAGTTATGATCATGAATTAAAAATTCAAAAAGCACGAGAAAATGCTCGACGAACAGAAAAAGAAAAAGATGCTGAACGTTACGAAACAATGATGCACGATTTCTTAGTAAAACATTTTGAGTCAATTATCTTTCGAAGCTAATTTATTCTTTTCTCAAGGATCAAACAATGGCTGATGAACGTCGACAAAATGAACTTCGACGAAAACTTGATAAACTTCATCAATCTCGACAACTCTACGAAGCTCTACAAGCGAAGAATCATGAAATGTATGCATGTTCACTCGTTTTTTTTTTGTTTCGTAAGTTCTATTTGGTTTTGTTTGTAGACAAATGACCGATGCACAAAAACGACGTGCCGAATTGCTCAATGAAATCAAACGAAAAGATCGTCGAGCCGAACATTTCATTAAAGATAAACAGGATACTGTCAAACTTTCTCGAGCATTAGCGAAGTCATCGCAAGATACTCGAACATATGTTCGTGAAACAAGAGAAAATTTCGATGAAAAAGCTAAACGCGCTGAATTAGCAACGAATATTCTAGTAACTAAACCAAAGATGCCCGTCGATCGTCGTTACGTGCAATCAACACTTCAAGCTTGAAGATGATAGCACAATAAATTCAAACAGTGAACTGTTTACAGTGTTATTTCTTGTATTCGTGCGTGTGCATGCATTTTTTTTCTTACATACGTAGATGTAGAAATAAATTTCGATGGTCGATTGAATCGCTTTGTGTTTCTCTTTTGTTTTATATTTACCTGTATTTATTCAAGTACGAACGAAGAAATACTGGTCTATTTTTTGCTTTATCTTTGCTCGTGTTTATAAACACTTGACTTTGTTGAATCGAGTTACGCACACGCACATGGCTGCTGCATCAATACCGAAGTTTCAAACGTTGATCACAGTAGATGCGTATTTTCAATTAAAAGATTTTGTTAATTTTCAATATCCTAGGTTCAAGAATTTCGTGATCTAGTGAACAAACATTTCGAACGTATGATTGAGATATTTCTTAAGAATTGAAGGATTGTTGTTGTTGTTGTAGAACAAATAGCTGGAGGTGAATTGTTCAATGCCGACGATCTTAAACGATTTAATGAAGTTGATGAATATACTTTGATGTTTATTCAACATGGACAATTTGGTACGAGTTTCAATCAAGATCGAGCACTTCGAGTTTTTGAAGGTTCTTTAAGTTGGAGAAAACGACATAATGTTTTTGGTAAAAATGAATTGTTAAAACTTTCGATTGAGTTTTTCGTTCTCAATTTTAGATATTTCGACAAGTGAATTTCCTGCGAACTTTTTCGATCGACGTGCAATCTATTTTAAGTATCAGGATAAATATGGTCATTCGATTCGTATGTGAATTTTTATCATCGAATAGAACATAAAAATGTTTAATGTTGTTGTTTTTTTTCCTTTTAAAGTTAACTTTGCTGTCCGAAAACATGTTAAAGGACAAGACGATAATGAACAAATCAAACGATTTATAACCTACACTTTCGAACAACATGTTCGAGATCATACAGGTCAAAAAATAGTTCTGTTCTTTGATATGAGCAATGCAGGCCTTGGCAATTTAGTAAGTCATCTTTTTAAATTTCAGAAATCTTTTCACTTATTTATTCATCTCGTAGGATTATGATTTAGTTAAGTTTTTTATTGCAAGTGCGCAAATATTCTATCCTGGACTCTTAGCTTATATGTTGATGTATAAAATGTCTTGGATATTGACAGGTAATTGGCATAAATATTTTGCTTCTGCACTTTTTCTTTCTTTCTTGTTTTGTTAGCTGCTTGGAAACTTATTCGTACGTGGATGGAACCTGAAGCTGAACAATTTATAAAATTTGTCGATGCTAAATCGATTCAAGAATATATTGCGCCCGATCAACTGCAGCAATCGATGGGTGGTACAGCACCTGATGAACCATAAAAATCGAGAGTTTTATTATTTTTTTTCTAAACGACTAAATAAACTTAAACAGGAGAAGAACAAAGAAAGTCTTTGCATTTCTTGTTGTTAGGAAAGTTTAATTAACTGTATTCGAAATAATGAATATCGATCGTCTAGCGAATAGAAAAGATGTTTACGGTGTAATTGTTGCGACAATGGACGGTCGAATTCTGTACGAATGTGAATCGTTAAAAACTTGGATTTCACCATTAGCATCCTTGTGTACATTTGCTCGTCATCTTGTTCGTAATCATGATCCAACGGATTATATTCGAGCAGTACGTTTAAAAACGAAAACCTACGAACTCATCATCACCATTCGAAATGAACAAATGCTCATCGTCATGCAAATGTTAAACAATCGTACGAGTATCGAACGAACGACAGAGAAAAGTTTCAGTGAAGAAGATTGGGAAGCATTTTTAAAACGAATTCAAGAACAACAGAAAAAACTTTTACATTAGTTGACATGCATTGACTGAATGATAAGAATCACGATTCGTATCTTATCTCATTCTTTCTGCATATTGTATTTTTTCTCATAAACGTCATTGTTGGAACATTCATTCGATTAAATCATGTACTCATCGAATGATATAAATACTCAGTCGTTTTTCGAGATAATCTTCATTTGATCATATGTCTGTCTGAATGTTAGTTTCAAAACGTGCTCCTAAACCTACTCGTAAAAATTGGAAAAATGTAAGCTAATGAATGTTTTGATTGTTTGATTTGTAATCTTTTTTTTTAAATCTTAAAGCAACCTGCTTCATCACTTGGAAAAGCTGTTCTCAAAGATTGAATTTTTACTCCTTCAAAATGTCCGACACCGACAGTGGCTGTTATGCAAAGTAACTATCAGATCTATACGTATATTAACTTCATCAATTGTACATGTTTTCTAAAATAGTGACCATGATTTCAATAATTCTTCAACTGCCAATGATAGTTCGTCATGTTCTACTTGGAAAGTCGAATATAAACCTATGCCTGAAACAGATTCGAAAGGTGCCTGGGATGGTTATCAAACACGCGAAGAATTTCTAACAATGCATATTCGTTAAATATTTCGGTGCAATTTTCTTTTTCTTTTTCTTTTCTCGAATAAAGTTCTCGTGTGCGTTCGATTATAAACAAAGGCAAATTGGACCCGATCACGTCTTAAATGTATGACCATAAGAAACGAATAAAGAAATCGTATTTGTATATAAACACCAAATTTCGTCTCTTTTTTTTCCACTTGTAAACCGTTGAATATTGAATGCTAATCTCAAAACGAGTCGCTGAACCCATTCGAAAAACTTGGAAAAATGTAAGATTTATTTTATTTTCAACACTCTCGAATTTTATTTTATCTAGCAACCTGCTTCGTCACTTGGTAAAGCTGTTCTTAGAGATTGATATCAAATAGAAACATAATCATGTCGGAATCGAATTGCACTCTTCAGTAGGTGATTTGATTTTTGTATTGAACAAGAAAATTATATTTCTACGTAAATTAGACCGATCAATTCAGCTGATCAATCTGATCTATTGACACCTCGTTCGTTGTCTCCGTATTCGCATTGGCACATTGGTTACAAGCCAACGTCGACAAAGCCGGAATCAAAAGGTGTTTGGGATGGCTATCAAACACACGATGACTTTATAGCCATGCATCTTCGATAGACTTTCTTTTCTTTTTTCACACGTTTATATATTTTGTTGATAATAAAACGAAAAAAAAACTTGATGAAATTTATTGTTGAACAAGAACGTTTAAAGCATAAGCATGTTTTCATAAATGAGTTGACAAACATTGAGTTTGATAATGATTTGTCTTAGGTCCGACTCGTAACCCATCAGATTTCCATTGATTATTTTTATCGAGATAATAACAACCAGATGTATACACTCTTAAATGATAATTTGCTGTAAATGAACTTTGCCTATTGATGATTGATAAATAATTAAATGAAGAATTCTTTGAACAATATTCGAATGTTTCGAATGAATTTAATTCTCTTAAACCAAATCTTAATGTATGATGATTGAATGTTTGTTCATTATCAATATAATACGAATAGACATTGTCATTTGTTAAATCTAAATGAAACAAAACAAAAAAGAACGACAGTTTATGAATTTCTGAAGACTTCGAAATAACTTGAAGAACAAAAGAGAACAAATCCATCCAATTGTTTCCAATTAATTCGACGATCGAATTGATAAATAAATAAATACGTTCGATTTTTCTGCATTGGTTTTATTTCGAAATGAACTGATATTGTTAAATCGTTAGTTTGTTTAATATCAATTGATTTTATATGAAATGATTGATTCGATTGAGTAACATTTTGCAAAATCATTGGAGAAATAATGAAATTTGGCTCGCGTGGAATCATAATTTCAATTGGATTCAATAGATTTGTATTTATTGAAAGTTCGGTCTGATTTTCATCCAGAGCTGATAAAGATATTGATCGAGAAAGGTTTGTACTTAGCAAATTTCCATATGAAGCCATCGGTTCAATCGTTGACTAAGAAACATTTTTGAAAACAATTTTAAATCAAATGTTGCAAAATCATAGTTTACTCGAAGTGAAATTTTTTGAAATTGATTTAAATTTGAAGAGAATTTTGATGGAAAATGAATTTGTTGAAGAGTTTTATTTGCTAAAGATTGATATTCGAATGTTTGAAATGATGATATAACTTGAGATGTATTGATTAGAAATGTTTGTTCAATATTTAAATGAATATTTATTGATAAAGTTAATAATGAAATCATCTTTCTCACTTTACTCATAATTTCATTTACGAATTGTTTTTGATAAAAAATATTACGAATAATTTCGATATTTTTATCGAAAAATAAATCTATAACAATATCAAACTATTCGAATTACAATCACTCTTTCGAATCTTACTTGAAGTTATCCATTCGATTTCGAAATCAGAATAATCTTCATGAGAGAATGTTTTAGTTTGCAGTAAATCTGCTTGAAGAATACGCATTCTTTGTTGTAATGGACCGTTGACAGCCTAAACAAAGAATTTATTTAAAATTAAGATTTTTCAAAATATGATTGTTGTCTTCTACAGTTTGAATATTTGTAGCACATTGAAATAATCGATTTGCTGCAGTTTTAACATCTTCACAAGGAATTATTGTTGATATTGAATATAAAGATCGAGATAATTGATAGCATTTATCCGAAGCCATTATCTTAATTTCGAAATAAAGAAAAATGATTTTTTTTTAAATAGATTTATTACTAAAGTTGTTCTTGTTAATTGATTCGTTGTTTGAGTTAATTGTGCTAAAGCTGATGCTTGTAATTTAATACTATTTGCTGTTAAAATTGAAAAATGAATTGTAAATTTAATTAAATATTCCCGAAAATCAGCTTGATCATTTAATGCTTTTTCAAAATCAGTTGGAACAGATTGATTTGCCGATGTTAAATTCTGTTCGACATGATGACTTGTCAGCGATGATATCGAAATACTAGCAGCTGGAATGCCACCTAAAAGTTTGAAGAACGAAATTATTTCTTTATTTTTAACTGAGAAATCCTGTTCAATGACTTGAAACTGCATTATCAATTGTTTGTTGATTGATCTGATTCAATTCTTGTGAAGCTAATATTATTATTTGTCCGACTGTATTTTGATTGAACATAGTATTCGTTGAGTTCTTAAGATTGTTTATCATGTCTGTTATTTCCATTGAAGTCGATAGAACAGAAACAGATGAAATATTATATTCTGTAATACAATCTGCATCATCACGAACATGAACAATTAAATTCAATTTTCCAATTGGTAATCGCACTTTAAAATCAGATATGGGTGAAAAAGCAATTATTGTTATTTGTAATGGATCATCCGTCGAAACTAATCGAAAAAGAAGAAAAACAACAACAATAATTTCGAATAAAATTATTTATCATACAGTATAAAGAATAATCTTTAATATTATCATCGTCATACCAATTTGGACATGAAACTGCGAATAATGTTGTCGTCGTACCATTAGAAGGCTCAATTGAACATGAACCATTGAATGGTTTTTGATTAATGACAAAATTGAGTGCACTTATACTCGTTTCTTTTTCAAATTGATAGACAACTTCGAATTTCCAAAGATTTTTCTCTGGATTATCAAGAAATAATTGATTGCTGGCTGTGAAATTACTCGTATTGAGACCAAAAAAATAACTATTCTCATAGAAATAAGTTTGATTAAACTGAATCCAATGAGTAAAATTCGACGATGTATTCATATCTCCATAGTAAATATTCCATCGAATATGTTGAATTCTCGTACAATCTTCTGAACAAATGGCAAAAAGAGCAACTTGTGTTGTTGGATTTATGCGTTGAAATTCTAAATTTGGAAGACACATTGTCGATATAACACAACTAAAATAATCAAATAACAGAATTCAATCGAAATCGATCGTTTTTTCTACGTATTTACCCAATAATAATCATTTGTGGATGGCTTTCTTCAACTTTAACGAGCAGATAGCCTGTTGCTTGAAGAGAAGAATTTTGACGATTTTCCATGTGAACCATAAACTGATATGTTCTATTCGATTGAAGTGAATTCGAACGGATTGTAAGAGATGATTTTGACGGATCATCAAATTGCCATCCTATTCTATTATCGAATTGTTGAGATAAACAAGATGGATTTTGTGGATCAATTGTTGAGTCATCAATCGTTAAATAGAAGCCTTGTGAATTTGGAAAATTGTGCAAACCGTATATTCGACAGTAATATTTGTATATCCAGTTCTATAATGAGCTCTATTACAATCATTTTGATCCTGAAAATTTTCACTTACGCTTGCATTAAATTGATAACCATCTCGATCAATCGAATATCTTCCAGGATCAAGTTTCAGATCTTGTCTATGTCCACGTGTTACCACTGATGTTCCTAATTGTACAAGATTTGCTGTAATACCTGATGGAGTTATTTCAACAAAAGCCGATTTTGATAAATTCGATACAGTTTCAGTTAATTTTAATTCGTAAACACCATAAGGTAAAACACGTGCTGGAATGTATAAATCATTATAATTTGTTTCAACAATGTTTGTATCGACTTGTAATTGATATAGGCACGTCGTTGTACAGTTATAAATAGTCCATTGAGGTTTTATCGAAAATGAATGATTACAACTGAATTCCATATTTGAAATAATATAAAAATCTTGACTACGTCGAAAATGTAATGGAGATAAGAGAGATGATGTATCAGGAATTAATATTATCTTTGCTTCGTTACAGGCTTTTAAATAACAACCGATTGAAAAATGTATAGGTTTCAAAATTTATTATATTTACCTATCGGTATTTCTTGTGTTGTTAAAGTGAATATATTCTTTTCAGTTGTCATCATACTTTCGGTACTACTTAATTCTATCGTTAAATACGATGTACTTTGATTGTTTGGTTCAGCTGTAATTGTATTTTCAATAGTACGTGATTCCTTTGTTGAATGTGATGTACTCTGATTATTTATTTCGATCGTTAATGTTGACAGTTGTGGTTCGGCTGTAGCTGTACTTTCAGTGATATTTGATTCCATCGTTGAATATGATGTACTCTGATTGTTTGGTTCGATCGTTAATGTTGACAACAGTGGTTCAGCTGTAATTGTACTTTCAGTGATATTTGATTCCATCGTTGAATATGATGTACTCTGATTATTTAATTCGGTCGTTAATGTTGATTGTTCCGCTGTCATTATACTTACAGTAGTATTTGATTCTATCGTTGAATGTGCCGTACTCTGATTATTTAGTTCGATTGTTAATGTTGATAGTTGTGGTTCAATTGATGTCGTACTCTCATCAGTAGTAGTTTCATCTAAAGAAAACAATCCAATGAATTTTAAATATTCGAATATAAATATGTAGTGTATTGGTAGATGACTTACTGCAGCTATTAGTTTTGAGGATGAATTTTAGAATTCGACTGTGATTTCGATCAGTAACATAGATATTTCCATGACTATCGAAAGCGATGCTTTGCGGATACAGTAATTGATCGGAATGCAGATTGTTCGATTGCGTACAACCGATTAAGCATCGAAATTCATCAGATACGAATTTAACGATGCGATAATTGTTGCTATCGACGATGAATAAAGACCCGTCATCATCAAGAATAACAGCAGTTGGACAATTAAGGGTTTTATTTTCCGTAGTCTCATTTCCAACTACAGATCTTCCCATTAATTCTTCGAATTTGAAAAGTTGGATACGATTATTTCCACAGTCAGCTACATACAAATCGAATTTAAAATCAACAAATATTCCTTGAGGAAAATTAAGTAAATCTGATGTTGATCCAGCAGTGCCATTTCCTGCAGTAATTGTTAACGTGTTGGTTTTATCATTAAGTGATGTTTTGACAATTACATGAGAATATTTAAATGAACAATAAAGATTATTATTTAAATCAACAAATAAACCGAAACAACTCTCGTTAATGCGCACTATGACTTGTTTGTCTGTTGAATTGAGCGAATATTTCACTATTTGACCATTTGAAAATCCATTATCAATATAAATATCACCGGCTATTGAGACAAAAATACTGTAAGAAGTATTAAAAGAATCAATGAGCATATATGTTCGATTGACATCTCCTTCGGGCCAAATAAGAATACCTTGACTACCGACACCAGTTGCGTAAATAGTATTTGCATCGTTGATGAATATCCCATAGGGCAAAAAAGTAATCGAACTGTTTGATGCAAGTATCGTGGCATTTGAATTCCATGATGCACCAGAACAAAGTTTCGGTCGATTATAGGAAACAGCTATATAACATAGGCATAGATATTTCAAATGATTGAGTATAAAAGGAAAAAATAGAAACTTACGACATGTTTTCCATGCCAGGAGAAACTTTTGAATACGATTATTTCCATAATCAGCAACGAACATATTTCCATAGCTATCAAAACTAAGAGACCATGGATTTCTTAATTGATTTGCTTCAGAACCTTCACCGAAACATCCAACTACACATTGGAATCCATCGAATCCTGAACGAATAATACGATGATTGCCTTGATCGACGATAAACAAATACTTATCACCGTCAAGTACAATAGAAACAGGACAATTGAGTGCAGTCGTATTTTCCGCTCCAGTTCCAGCTACTGTCGACGCATTGAGTTGTCCTGATTTAAATAACTGAATTCTATCATTACCACAATCGGCGACATATAAGTCAAAATTAATATCAACGAAGATTCCGTGAGGATTATCAAGCATTTGAGATTCTGATCCTCTTTCGTTTGTACCAGCAATAGGTGTCCATGCTATTGTTTCGCTATCGAACGATTGCTTAAAAACTTGATGATGAATTCCACTCGAACAATATAAATCATTGATAATATCAACGAAAATTCCATAGCAAGTGTAGTTTGCAGATTGATTGATCATATTATTTATTCCATTTATTGACCATTGAAACCCGTCATTGATATAACCCTCATCATCGATTGAAACAAATAGATGATAGAGAGAAGCATTATTAACAGAGAGTTTTTTTGTCGCCGTAGTGTTACCTTTGATCCAAACAAAAATTTGTTTTGTTTCGTCATTTGATACATAGATTGTATTAGCCGTATTAATAAAAATACCACGTGAAGTCAGCTTAGTTTCATTGCCATTTGTCAAGGTTATTGCATTTGGATTCCAACTTATCGATGAACAAAATTTCGGTTGATTATACGAAGGAGCTAGATTTTCGAAATAATAGATAAGAATTACAAAACTCGAGACTTTTTACTTTGCGTTTCATTTATCACAATAAATTTTTGAATTCGATTATTATTTCGATCGGCAACATAGATATTTCCGCGACTATCGAATGCCATACTTTCTGGAAAAGATAAGTGACGAGACGACGAACCATTTCCAAAACATCCAATAATACATC